>SDBT01001302.1_pt1 | contig 43576 bp, 78 predicted proteins | sample 2277101 | NCBI WGS metagenome assembly SDBT01 (sample SAMN10404973, study PRJNA504765) | marine sediment metagenome | isolation source: marine sediment core GS10_PC15, 103 cmbsf | place: Arctic Ocean: Southern Knipovich Ridge | collected 2010
CAATTAGTTTACTGCAAAAAGAATGGAGCATGCCTGCCATTTTTTCTAACTCATTGATAGTAAATTCATTCATTTCCTTCTCCTTTTTGTGGTTAAATTCCAATTACAGACTTCACATTTGAAACTCATGATTTCTCCTTTTCGAGAAGTTGTTGTACAGCTTGTATGAAACACTTCTTTACTCCTTTTGGGGACAAGTAAAGTGGATGAAAGAAGTGTTCCTTTGCTAATTGGTAGATTGCTCTAGCCAGTTCGTGGTTCTTTTTACGCGCCCCCAGACCAGCATACTCAGTCATTTGCATCAGTAGTTTGTTTAATGCCTCCCTCCATGTGAAAAGTCCAGGTTGTGGATTAGCTAGCAGAGATTCGAGTTGCTGGTTAAGTTGTTTCAATTCATTAATTCCAGTCATCTTTCAATTCTCCTTATTTCAGTTTTTCCTTGTTGTTCCATCCAGTGGATCAAATTGCTTAATGGTTGTCCGATGAATTGCTTAACAACTAAAGATGCTGAGCGAACATTGTTGGCTGCATCAGTGTCAACTAGGATTGTTATTTTTGTGTTTGATAGGTGTAATTGTTTGCTTCCCATTTTCAATTCTCCTTTTTGTTAGTTTTACCAACATCCTTTCCCGTTGCTTTGGCGATGGCGTTACGGGCCCTGTTGCAAGCTGCATCGCCGGGGCTGGTTTCTATGTGGTCAAAGCGATGAAGCATCGCCTCGCACGCCTCCAGCAGCTCGTCATGGGCGTTCACAGCCCGGACGATGAACGCCGCATTGGCTCTGTCGTTCCCACCAAGTGTCAGACATATGAAAGTGTTTTTTGTTTCGACGACCCACTGTGGTTCAAGTAGGCGCTTTGCCTCCCACGGTCCAGGCGTGCGAGTCGCCTCAACGTCCGTTTTGTCTTGTTTGGAATCTGTACTCATCTTTCAATTCTCCTTTTTCAAAATCGAAACCCAGTGGCCCAAACAATTACAGCCACTCCTAACAGCACTAGCAAATCTAAAATGAGTTTGAAAGGATACTTCATTCTTCTTTTCCTCACTGTAAAACAAGTTTTCTGATTTGTGTTTGTGTTTGTTCAATCTGATTTACTATTTGTATCAGAAACGGTTTAGAATCAGGGTCAATTACTCTTTCTGTGTCTTCCAGCCAATACAAAGCACTTGTTAAATCTACTACAGCTTTGAGTAGATATTCGTTTCGTTCTTCTTGCAGGTAATTTAGGTGGCACATTTCTTTTCTCCTTTTGTGGTTAAATTCCAATTACAGGTAGGGGTGTGGTTTATTCTCCTATTTCAATGCCCTCCTAATTTCAAACAATGATTCCCAAATTCGATTGAACGTCCATCCTAAGTTTTTTAGTCGCTTTTCTAGGACATAGCTTTTGTTCTTAGAATGAATCAACGTTCTTCTCAGTTCGGCTGGGCATTCTAAAACCAAACTAACAACAGTCTGAGCATCCTTTGATAGGCTCCCTAATATAGTGTACAGTCCTGGATACTTTTTGTCTTCAATGCCCTCAAAGCTGGGGCTGTACCAGTGTTTGTTTCTTCTCCTGTGGCATTGCTGACATCCTCTTATCAGATCGTTTCTTATGCACCTATACACATAAGTTGTAAACTTGGCTTTCCGTGTGTGGTCATAAGTATTATATGCTCGTGTGTAGGCTTCATTTGCAATTGAGAATCTTTCGTCTGGGTGACACCACGGGCAGGGGGTTGATGTGTAGACTATTTGGCGAATCACTCTTCTTGTTCTTTGGTATGTTTCAGTGGCAGTTTGGTCGTGTGTTTTGTTTGCTGCAATCATTATTTGTTTCCTTTTTGTGATAGTAATGGATTTCAGGAAAGAGGTTCAGTAATTGCAATGATTCCCTTCTTCCATTCAGGAGAATTAGTAGGAGGGTTTCCTGCTAACCAAGTCTTGTAAATTTGTATCCATTTTGGATTCTTGTTTGTGATTTTAATTGTGGGTTCATTATTACTGTTCTGACTTGTGTTCTGAAACGCTACGATTTTATATCCCATAATATCCTCACCGTCTTTCTGACTTTTACTCTTGTTCTACTTCTACAATTTCCAAGTCTGGGAGGTCCATCGGCTTGTACTTTCTCACCACTTTTGTGGCTTCTTTCTTCTTCGTGAACTTCAACGCAGTCTTTTCGTTTTTCCTCCAGGTGAACCTTAGTCCTCCATTGTACCAACACTTTGTTTCTGGATCGTAGACCATAAAGACTTTTCTGTTGACTTGACGCTCTCTCCCTGAGCGCTTCATCTTCCTAGTGTCCTTGCGTCTGATGCCTTTTTCTTCGGGGGCCATCTCACTCTCCTTTTAATTAGAAAGGGAAATAAATCATTTCTGTTCTGAGGCTGTTTGTTTTCCATTCTTTCCATATGGTTTTGGCTTCTTCTCTTGTCCAACATCCTGCAACATGTCTGTTTTTTTGATCTACTACTATCCAAGGATGTTCGTATTTGTAGGATCTGCAATCATAGACTCCTGATTTCCAATTGCAGAACAACATAGTGATGTGTGGTGAATGAACTGAATGGTCTGTTGGTTTTTTCTGTGCTTTGTTTTCTTCTTCGTTTTTTAGTTTGCCTCTTATCCATCCGTTTTGGTAGCTATCGGTGGGTCTTGGTTCTTGAGGCTTTCCTGCTTTGCCATCTTGGTAGCCTCTTGCGTTTTCGTTTATCAGGGTGTAGACATCAAATACATTAGTCCATCCTGTTGTCATTGTTTTTCTCCTTTTTGTGGTGGTAAATTCCAATTGTGACTAGGGGTGTGGATTAAACTCTATTTATTTTCTTTTGCCTTTTGCTTTATTTGGGTTAAACTCTCTCTTGTAGGATTTTGATAAGTTCCTCCAATATGAGTTGTGTTTTGTATTGTGTTTCTATTGGTAGTCTGAAGGCTTGTTCATTTATTCTTGAACATGTTTCGTCTGCTATTTTTCTTGCTAAGTTGAGGGCAATTTGATCAGGAGAAATTCTGAGACAATTTTTCTCAATGTTTTCTGGAAACTTGGGGAAGGTTTTCATTCTTCTTTCTCCTATTAAATTCCAATTCTAATTATGGGTGTCCAGTTAAGCTCGACTTCTATTAAAGACCACATCGTCGTGAAACGGAGGCCACGGTAGAACAATTGTAGAGTTATTCTTCAGCTTGTAATCAATCAGTTTTTCTACCTTTCTCATATTGTATCTATTTCTGATTGATTGTGGGATCTTTTCCCAGTCTGAAAACTTGAATCGTCCCCATCGTCCAGAGCAGGGGCGGATTCCCTTGATTCTGTCCCAGCTTAGTCCGTGGTCCTTCAGCCACTCATAATAGTCTAGGAGATCAAGAAGGCGTTGCTGTTCCGATATTTTCCTTTGGAGGGTTTGTGTGGGGGTCATTGTTTTTGCCCTTAGAAAGGTGTGTTGCCTTGGAAATGTTCGACCAGTCCCTCGATTTGTTCGTTGTAATCAGAATCTTCATAAGATTCCCCTGTGGCCCCGTACTCCAAGTAGTTGCTGGTGGTTTTGGTCAATTGTTCTATGACTGCACAATGGACGTATTGATTATTACCTGGGTTGTCAATTTCATATTCTTCGTAAAGCTTTTCACACACCTCGTCGTCGATTGCCTTTCCCTCTTTGGACAAAAGAATGGAGTGGCAGAGAAAGATCAGCCAAAAGGAAGGAGTCATTTCGCAGCAATAGGTGCGTCGGTTGGCATTGTACAAATAGACACCTCGAATGTTCTCTATGTAACGAGCATGCTCTGGTGGGAGGTCATAGTGATGCGTTTCGGTGATTGCAACGACCCGAGCGTCAATTGGTAATCGGGACTTGGTTTCTGTTTCGTGCATCATTTCGATTTCCTTTTTGGTTGTGAAAAACCTATTCCAATTGTCTAAGGGGGTGTCCCTCTAAACATACAAGCGCAGCATTCCCTCCATTTTGGGTGGTGGTTGATTAGGATTTCCATAGGCGATCCCCATCCCTATGGAAGAATAGGGATCGATTAGGAAACCTTAACAGTAAACAAAATCCAATTCTAAGAATGTGAGTGGGTGTGCCTATGTCTTTTTCTTTGTTCTTTTGCAATGTAGAATTTGTGTGAAATCTCCATATTGCACACCCCACCACACAAAACCATCGGGGCCATTGAACCAAACATCTACACGACTTCTAGCGATATTGTGTCTGCCTTGTTTGGTGTAGATGGGGTGAAAGGTAAGAGTGCCTGGCCAATTGGAAATTTTGGCCGGCTCGTGGAAGAGCCGGATTGTACAGGAAACGGCTGGAGTGTAGTAGAGAACAGTGCGTCCATTTTCTATCATATATTCTTTGTCTTCTTTTCCACAGCAAGCATAGCAGATTTTCTGTCCTTTTTCGTTTGTTCTGTATCCTGTGCCGCAAGAATCAGGATCGGGGTGTTTGGTTTCTCCACAACAATCACAACGAAAACCTTTGCCAACAATGGTAGACATAGTTCTTTTCCTTCTAACAGGATAGACTGAAACAAATCCAAAAGTTTGTAGGGGTGTGGGGTTACTGATTGTGGTAAACGTAACACTCCCCATTGTTTCCAGTCAGACTATAGTAATCCCCCATAAAAAGATCATGAGAAAAGCTTTCATAATCAATGTAGTTTTGCAAGTGATCGGGAATCTCGTGAGCATATAGCTCATCGAAAAGATTCTCCCCAAAATCTTTTTCCGATTCCCAATCTCCTGCATAGATATCCTCGAAGTTTTCAACAGTAGCATAATCAAGCCCCACATTATCTGCATACAGCGCGTAGGCTTCGCCGTGTTCCTCGATTGCTTGTGCCAATTCTGCTATTTTTTCTATGCTCTCATGTTCGGATAATCTCACCCCCTTAAAATCAAAGCCGTGGATTGCCCACTCTTCAGCATTGGGGATGGGGCCAGCCTTTAGCATAGCCTTGATTCCCTCTTCCATTTCATCCTCATCGGTCGCGTCAATCCACGCACCATGAAGAATGCCATTGTTGTAGCTTGCCAAACATGCTACATAGATACGGGGTGTGTCGGTGGTGGTAGTCATAATCCTTATTCCTTTGTGATAGTGAAACAATTCCAATTGTGAATAGGGGTGGCCCCTATTCTGCAAATCAATTCCAATTCTAAATATGGGTGGGGGTGTCGGTATATGCCCCTCCTGGTTTGGGGTCGGATTGCACCTCGTCATTGTGGGGGGATAGACACACCACCCTCTATGGTGGTAGGCGGACTACCCCACAATATCCTCTGTTCTTATTGGCATTATCCCTGTGCTTGTGTCGGCACCACTCCGGACCGATGGGCGCAGATCGGTGCGTGTTGACCCTCACAGCCCCGCTATGGGCCGATAGGGTCGTAGCTATGTCTTCCCCCCTTATCCCCTATCGTCGATTAGAGGGGACGTGGGGGGTTTCTGTTACTCAAGACCAAGGGCCTCCCTACCGACATATTGACCGCACTCATCGAACCCCAGCGAATAGAGGATATCACTTGCTAGGCTTTCCCCCTCTTCGGTTTCAGACTCGAATAAGCGGCGCAACAATACCGGGAGGGATTCTATGCTAACAACACATTCTAGCCGATGCCCGCTCTGTTTGTAAGAATCCCCCCGGTCCGGACAGAAGCAAGCTTCCAGGTGAGAATCGATCCCTTGGTTGACGGCGCGTGTGGCCTCCTCGGAAGCTTCCCCCACTAGCGACATGGTATAAGCTTCCCCTAGCATGGCGAACCGTATTTCCTCATAAGTTATCGGACCGTACAAACTTTCTACTTTGTACATAGCTTTAGACTCCAATTTTCAGGACTCGTTGAACAGCGTGATCGGCTGCTTGAAATTGTTCGGTGCCGATAACTTGTGTGAGCACTACCACAAATGATACCCCGACGGGCAAGTCCTCGGGGCGTTGTATCAAAGCAAGAGAATCAGACCCCTTTTGCAAGATAGCTATAGGGAAATAAGTCATAACTTCAGACCTCCATTTTTCAGGGTTCGGAACCGTATACGATCACCATAGGCAACCCCTCCCCGGAAATGAGGACCGGGGAGGGGGCGATTAAGAAACCGTGAGAATCAGACTCAGTTAAACGGGTTCCCAGTCTGGAATTCTGTCCTTTCTTACTTTATCGATCAAATCAGGGATCTCGGCAGTAAAATCATAGTCGGTGGGTTTCCAATCTAACCGATAGATCAGATCTGCCGGCGCGGGTTGCATATGCACGTTGTCCAGGTCGACGGGGTGGTTGTCGTTTCCGGCGGTTGTTATATTGTCCCACCCACCATGTTTATCAACATATGCCATAATATCGTCCCAATTGTCTTCGCAGCAGTTGATCAGGTGGCCGTATTCTTCACTATTGGCCAACACATCGATCGCGCTTTGTTCGTGATCCGCCTCGACCGCCACCCAAGGATTGAGATTATTGGCGATCCCTACTTGGATCAACCAAACTTTTCCGAACCACTCCCCAGGGTTGACAACCGGCCCACTTATGTCGTGGTGGTCCATTCGACAGCGAAATGTGATTTGCATCCTATCATCCCTCCAATTTTCAGAGTGTGTTGACACTGATTACAGAACATAATCAGAATAGAAGTCGGCCCACAACTCGGCTACCTCCCCGCCCTCATTGATAGCTTCCTTGACATATTCCACACCATCGGCCGTCAGTTCATTCTCCAGCCATGCGCCCACTCGGCTATCATCCGATAGGGTGATTGCGTTGAGGCACTCCGCACCAGATCCGCAATGGTTGGGACAATCCGCCTCCCCACCTCCATCTGGATATGGCCCCTTGGGATACTGGTCAGAATCGTAACTGCTCTCGTCGTCTGGGTTTTCCGGAGCGAGCCCTTCACTGGTGATTGCGTTGCAAATTTCTTCCCCACAATCAGCGCAGAAGATATCGGCCGCATAAATGTAAACGTCCATTTCCTTATTCTCCTAATAACCATGTCCAATCGGCCATATCAACATACTCCAAAACAGTACCATCTGAGAGTAACCAGAACCACTGAATATGCTGCACCATAACGCAAGACCTCCATTTTTCAGGATTCACGATTGACGGGTTATCCTATTCTATCCCCCGCGACCGATACGGGGGATAGTAGGGGGCAACCGATCCGCGCCGATTGACTATCTCAATTCGCGACAAACGATCCGCGCTTATTGGTTCCAACGAATCCCGACGTGATAATACGCACCATCGGGAGCAACCGGACCCAGTGGGCACTCCGGATCAAAGGTTGCTTTGATTCTCTCTTCCAAGTCTCCACTAAAATCTACTCCCTCACATTGTGCCATACACTCTAGCATATCATCAAAAGCTTCTGCAAGAGTGCCTCCGATCCCAGTGATGCAATTGGAATAAGAGGTAAACGCCACCCCAAAACCTTGGAAGTAGTCGGGATGATGGACACCCAAGTTTACTACCTCAAAATCGGTGACTGGGCCGGGCAAATCAGGATCAAAGTATTCAACCATTTTCCTTCCCTCCAATTGTGAAACGTGAAACGGTTTCCCAGCTACCCCCTATGATACAATACTGCGCGGTCCGTTTGATACGCGCGATCGGGGCATAGGGCAGGGCAGCCTAGTCTAAAATCTTATCGCTGTTTGCAGATTGTTTTTTCTTCTGTTCCTCGTTTGGGGTTTGGCACATCGGATCGACATATCCACCACAAACAAGTAGATTGACAATTTGCCCCTCAGTTTGTGTCATGAGGTCAAAATCTAGACCCGAAAGACATCCCGTGATTCTTTCCAATAGCCCATTAGGATCGTTTGTTTTTTTCATATTCTCCACCTGTTTTTCTCCCGATCTGCGATTGCTCCGGCCAACTGCACAACATGATCGGCATTTTCGGCCGCCAATTCCGCTAGCGCTTGCCGCACCCTTTCCGCGCCTACCCGCTCCCCACCTAGTACGGCGCGAAGAGTTGTTAGTGGAGCTGTGATTCTGTGTCGTTCAATGGGTGTCATAACTTTTCCCTTTCCGTTCTGGGGTTTGGAAAAAACAAGCCAACTTGGTCCGCCCCCCACACTCGGCGAGAGGCGGGAAAAATCAGCCAGCTCGGCATGCTCTGATTCGAGATTGTTAGTAAAGAACTAATCTGCCCTATCGCCTGCGTGGTCCAAAAGGTCTGCTTGGTCGTCGAACGCGCTTTGTCGGATCTCGTCTTCCCCGTCCTCATATCGCACAAGCGACACAAAGCCAGAATGTGCTAACAATTCGACGATTTGCCGTTCTGCTGTTGACAGATCACAAAAACTAATCACTTTCAAGCAATCCGCGATTTTTTGTAAGAGGTGTTTGTAGTCGTCTGGCATGATACACTCCAATTCTGAAAAGAGGGTTTTCAGTTAAGCTGTCCATTTCCGCCCCCTCCCCGGATAGTATGATAATGTGGGGAGGGAGCGATAGGGAAAGCCTACTTTCCCGTGGTGGCATGTTCGGCGGCCTTTTTGGCCTTCTCCTGCTTGGCATTCTCGGCCGCGGTCTCACGCGCCGCGATACCGACCTTCCAAGCACTGGCATAGATCCGCGACACGAACGGGTTGCCGGTCTGCGGTCGCCCTGCGGTCCCATCACGGTGGCCACGCAACACCTCTCGGACGGTTTCTTCAGCTTTCATAGCAAAACTCCCATCATAGAAAAAGGTAAACAGAAACGTGAAACAGTGAAACAGAAAAACGCTAGCTGACCTGAATTGTGAAACTTTCCTCTAACCGATCTGCCTCTCCGTCGTCCCACCCATCCCGATATGCGGGAGTGTGAAGTGCGGCTGGTCGATCCTCGGAACCGTCCCGGTAGCCCCACTGATATTCGGGGGATACTAAGACTTCGATTGACATGTTGCCTAGGCTGATCATGATAGGGGCTTCCCTTCATTCCTTTTTGCTTTGGCAATGGCGTTTCTTAGCAAAGCATCAACGTTGCTGTCAATACTCCGACACGTACGGGCTTTTCGGCACGCCTCCAGCAGTTCCGGGGCGGCACGCATGAGGTCGACCGCCTCCCAGTCGCCGCAACCAGCTCCAAGTGATTCTTCCGCATACCTAATGATCTGATCGATAGAACGTTTTACGTTCATCATACTACTCCTCGTAAAGGGTTTCCTAGGTTTCCAAAGTGCCCCGCTGGGATACGATCCCCAGTATCGTTATCGGGGCGAGTGGTCAGTTACGGCCTTGCACCGCGTCGTCTATCTCGGCCTGAATCTCCGGATAGTCCTCAGTGTCGATATCCACGCCAGTGTCCAGGTCGTCGTCAAGGTCAAGTGTGAGGCGTCCTAGGCCGTCGTCTAAGTCAAGGGGGTTTTCCTCGAAGGGGTGGAATCGACAATCCAATCCGTCCGCATGTCCCTGCCGATATGCGGCCGGCCGATCGCTCCAGAGGCCGAAGGGGGTCCAGTTGGCATGCCCGTCTGCAAACCCTCGGACATAAGCGCAAGGGCTAACAACAAACAAGCGAGGCTTTGCATTGCCGATTTGCATACTTCCGATCTTCATTGTCTCGTTTCCTTGTCTCGGGTCTCGGGGTTTCCTAGTGGTCAAGGGTTTGCAATTCTGGGCAACGGGTGATGCGAGTAGCCCCCATGTTCAGCAGTTCAGCCTCGGCGGCTTTCATCGTGGGCTGAACTGACGAATCTTGGGGAGTCATACAAGCGTAGCACAGCCAGCCGTGTGGCTTCTTTCGGGCTACGCAAACGGTCTGACCATTGTTGATTCCCAAAACCTCAACGGTCTTTCTTCTGGCCATTGTCTTGTGTTGTCCTAGTTTCATTATCGGCTCTTTTCTCTCTCCAACAATGATAATTATTGCATAGTCCACCTCAATTGTCCAGCGCAATTCTCCAGACCAGCCCCACACCAGCAGAGTACACAATAATTTTAACCCCTTACGGCACAACGGTTTACAACGACATATCCCCCATATTACCCTATAATTCCCTCCAGAATGTACCGATCTGACCAAACACCACACTACAAAAATCACTCGATTGAGACCATACCTTATAACCCCTTACGCCACAACACGTTACGTCAACCCCTTTTCCAATGTTCCCACATCGCCCCTAACGGGATATAATGTAGCATATGACAGACACAATAGGATATACTTTGTAAGGCCCTGAGAGGCGATATAAGAGCGATCCAGGCAACGCGACATGAACTACCTTTCTACCCTCAATCGGCCATTAGGAGACCACTGAGGGACAGCAAAGGCACCTCCGCTCCCTTTGATCCCTCACCCAACAATAAAGACGGAAACAATAGACAATAAAGTATGATAATTGGCAATATAAACTGAATTAATAGAGAAGTAAAAAACAGTGACTCATCGAAGACAAACGAATAGAGCGCTAGTGGTGGCGGATAGAAGGAAAGCCGTCTGGAAAGACCACATTGAGAAAGGGATCTGGTCAAGGACAGAACTGGCGGAAATGTATAAGGTAAGTATCCCCACCATTTCCAACGATCTAGCTGCTATGGCTGACATGGTGAGAATGGAGACAAAAGACCAGGCTGTAGAAATGGTGGATAAGGTTTCTAGGATGCACCTGCACAATTACCGTCTGGCGGATGAGGAGTACACTAAGAGCCAAGAGGACGGCATACAAGAAACGAAAACAGAATCGGAGATAGAGTGTCGGAAATGTAGAGGGAAGGGAGAAATAGATAATGGGGATTGTGATCTGTGCGGAGGGAAAGGGACAATCAGGACAACGCAGACGGCAATCAAGCGCACCCATCAGTGTGGCGACCCAAAGTATTTAAGTGAGAAGCGGGAAAGTCTAAAGGAATTGGGGAGAATCAGGGGATTGTACCCTACCAAGCCTAGTCGGACAGAAGAGCGCATTGCAGGGACACAACAGCATTTACATATTCACCAGCATAGTGGGGCTGATCTATCGGGAGTGGAGGATAGGGAGCTGTTAGAGGCGATATCGGCATTAGATGCTTTGCGCCGCAAGTCTCACACGGAAGCTATCGAGGTCCAGCCCGCGCCACCCCTCCCCGATCTCCCATCCGATACCGAATAGTCTGCCTACTATCTGTGCAGACACCCGATCTTGGGTGTCAACCAATTCCAGCACACCAGCAAACTACTATATACAAACGGTTTCTGTAATAGAGTCGACCTATTACCCATAGGGCTACTTGTATATTGTCATTATTGACAGTCTCCCCTTTCAGCCGGGGGAGGGGGTACGTTCCCCGAATCACAAGGCTGGGGGGTGTGCCCACCCCCTCGAATTGGGCTACTTTGATTAACCCTATTTTTCTACTATACGTTTTCCCGACCCTTTGTAATTTACATACTTTTCTTAGAGAAAAGAAGATACTCCCTGTCCTATTGCTGTATAATGTAGTAGAGAGGCATTTCTGGAGTGTTGAGTTGCTAACCTTGAGGGATATCATGGCAAGCAGGCTGGAGTGTAGTATTCGTGCCAAGGTGATTGAGTTCGTCGCTGGAGAGATCAGTTTAGATGTTCTTCACGATTGGCTGGTTCCGATTGTTTGGAGTATCGAGGAGAGGAACGATCCCAAGGCGGAGAAACTAGTATACGCCATTGAACTCGCGATTGCTGAGCACAGCGCTCATCATCTTCTCGAATTTGATTTTCAATTTACATACTTTTACTTAGGGAAAACACTATAGTGATCACTCCACCTCGATATAATCTAGTAGAAGGAGGAGATTGCTTTTATTGGACCCGTGGCGAAAAGGACAGACGCACTAGCCCAGGCAACGAGGTCGTGTGCTGGACATGAGCACGATGGGGTGTGGAATGGCGTTACAGATCGGTTTCACCAACCTACAGCTACCGCCACTGAACGTTGCGTGCAGGGTTCGATTCCCTGCCGGGTCCATTTTTAGTAGAGGTCATTGTTTTTCTTTCTGTTCCTTGTGTGTTCTTTTTTATTCATTGGAGAAAAATATGAGTACAAATGAGAAAAATGGTATGATGTCGTTTGTTCTTGGTTGTTTATTTGGGTATCTGTTTTGGTTTATTCTTTTACCGCTTTTTCGAGAACAAGATCAACGAATTGAATCTCTTGAAAAACAAGTTGAGAAATTAAATGCCAATGATTATAAGTTGCTTGAATTTACTCATATCGATCGTTCTAGTGAATAATTTACATACTTTTCTTTTTAGAAACTCTAGTAGTGCTTGTCTTTCCCTTGTATAATGTAGTAAGAGAGCAGGAGGACCCGTGGCGGAATTGGCAGACGCTGAGGACCGTAAGCCCCGAAAAAAGAGGCCACTGACAGTAGGGGCGAAAGCGGTGAGTGGTTGCAGGTTCGAATCCTGCCGGGTCCTTTTTAGTTGGGACATACTTTTTGATTTAATGTAGTAGGAAGGCATTCACTCCATCCCACACCCCACCCTCTGACAGGGGAAAGACAGCAATGCACGATCTAGTGTTGGTTATGTTCGTATTGTGGCATATTGGAATTCTTGTTGCTCTTTTTATTATCTGTCGTACCACTGATCATCGAACAACCTTTCTTGTTGGGGTAACTGTTTTTTGGATTTGTTTTTGTTGGTTTCTAATTGGGATTATCTTTTGGTGCTGTGGATATGATTTGGTTTATTATTGTTTTCCTTTTTTGAAATAACTAATTTACATACTTTTACTATCTAGGAGAAATAAATGAACAGGATTAAATACAATGGATTTCACTTGCATTGTGTTCTTATGTGCTTGCATGCAGATAATCAGAAAGGCGCAGCAAGTTGGATAAATCGTGATATTGGTGAAGAGTGTTCAGAAACAGAATATGCTGCTGAAGAGTCATTGGTGTTGGAAGATGATGGAACAGTATCATATGAGACGGTAACTGAAGTACATCGTGGAATGCAAGGAGAGGGAATTTAATAGAAGAACATTTCTTTTTGTCTTGAGACCAGGAGAGAGATAGTGTGTGATAGTGAATACCCTGTGCGATGTCGGATTGTTGATGTTGTTGGTCAAGAGGTCCTTCCTGGAATAGAAGGAAATACTCCGGAAGAAAGCAAACCGCATATAGGAAAAATGGGATTAGCTGAGTTAGTTGGTGAGGATGTACGAATCACTCTTGATGGTGGAGCAATCCTATGGGGCTATGAGTGCTGGTGGGTGCGGACTTATGAGGAAAATTGAAAAATAGCTGAGTCTTTGTTTTTGGTGTCTTCTTTCCTTTTGTTTTTTCTTGTCCTATTACCAATTTACATACTTTTCTTTTTAGGAAAACAGCTATGGCAGAGTTAATTCATCTGAGCAATGAGGAGTCAGATGGCATTGAGTCAGTATTTAGTGTGTTGTGTAGTTCTTGTGATGTAAGATTTCATTTAATGTGGGAACGGAAAGGAGATTTTGCTGTATTGTCCTTCTGTCCTTTCTGTGGTGAAGAATTTAATTGAACCAAAAGACAGAAGGATGATACACAGGATGGTTGTGTTCCGACTTCCTGTTGAGTCCCTCTGACGGTCATCCTGCTGTCTTAATGACATACCTGGTATGATTTCACCTATCTGACTCAAATCGTTCCCAGATCGTCCCCTATGGTCTGTGAGAGGATGTTTGTTGCATGACTAAGAGAAAAATAACTGCCTTTCCTTGGTATGGTGGAAAGAATATCCATCTTAATTGGTTATTGCCTTTTATTAATGGTTTTCCTCACACCACCTATGTCGAGTCATTTGGAGGGTCGGCTGCTGTTTTGTTGAATAAAAAACCTAGCCTTGTTGAAGTCTATAATGATAGCTATGGTGAAGTGGTTAATTTCTTTAGAGTTTTGCGTGGTAAAAAAGATGAATTTATTCCTTTGTTGGAAATGACTCCTTATAGTAGGGAGGAATTTAATGTTGCTAAAAGTGGAGAAACTGATATAAGCGATGTTGAGAGAGCTAGAAGGTTTTTTGTTTTGGTGAAACAGTCAAGAAACGCAATGGTTGATAATTCTGGAAGTTGTCAATGGGCATATACCATAGAACATTCCAGACGGAAAATGGCATCTGGGGCATCGAAGTGGTTGGCTGGTATTGACGGGTTGAAATATGTTTGCTCTCGTCTAAAGCAAGTTCAGATTGAAAATAAGGATGCAATTGATGTTATTCAACGATATGATACTCCTAAAACCCTTCATTATGTTGATCCTCCTTATTTGATGAGCACGAGAACTCATTCAGGAGGATATTCCCATGAATTTGATGAAAATAAACATGTAGAATTGTTGAATTTAATAAAATCGTTGGAAGGGAAGGTGATTTTGTCTGGATATGATAATGAAATGTATAATGACGCTTTAATTGGGTGGCATAAATATAAAGACAAAATCAAATATTCTTTTGCTAGTTCACATAAAGGAAAAAATGAGTCAGCATTGAGACAAGAGGTGATTTGGATGAATTACGAATTAAATGTTCGTCCTAAAGGATTGTTTGATCTTAGTGCTCGTTAATTTACATACTTTTACTTAGGAGAATGAGAAATGAGAATAACAGCAATAATCACTAGTTTTTCAGGGGCTCTTATTTTGCTTATTGGTTTTTTTAGTATGGCTGGGGCAGTAAATGCAGACTTATTGGGCGATAAAGAGAAGAGGGAAATAAGGGCTTTAGAAGAATTGTTGGGGGAGGAGATTGAAGTTCCGCTTATGCTTCGTATTGATCCTGTAAAAGTCTTGGAGCAGAAGAATCAGTTGTGGGTGTCAACAGTGGTTTCAGTTATTGGGACTATCCTATTTATTGGTGGATTGATTATGGTGTTGGTGGATGAATGGTTTAAGATGTATGCTATGAATAAAATAATAACCTATTGAGAGGTTGGTCAGAGAAGAGAAAATGAAGGAAGAAAAGGAGCAGGAAAATGAGAGTGAAATTTAATGACAGATAAATTTGTTGATCCCAAGAAAAGGTATCGGTTGTATAATGATGACTGCCTTGGTGTATTAAAGAAGCAGAAGTCTAATGTGATTGATACTGTTATTACTGACCCGCCTTATGGATTAAAGTTTATGGGGAAGAATTGGGATCATGGAGTTCCTGGTGTTGTTTTTTGGGAAGAGATTTTGAGGGTGTGTAAACCAGGTGCTGTTTTGTTAGCATTCGGCGGCACACGAACCTACCATCGGCTGACGTGTGGGATAGAAGACGCCGGTTGGGAGATTCGTGACTGCCTGATGTGGTTGTATGGGTCGGGGTTTCCGAAATCGCTGGATGTGAGTAAGGTGATTGATAAGGCGGCGGGGGTGGAGAGGGAAGTGGTGGGGGTCAGACACACAAGAACCGCAAACGAAAAGTATGGCGGCGGCAAGGGGACAAATCTAGAGACACTGGAAACACTCCCCGCTACCGATGCCGCGAAGCTCTGGGACGGTTGGGGGACATCTCTAAAACCCGCATTTGAGCCAATCCTCTTAGCAATGAAGCCGCTGGACGGGACGTTCGCTGAGAATGCTATTGAGCACGGCGTGGCGGGAATCAATGTGGATGAGGGCCGGATCAAACATGCGTCTGAGGTAGATAGGGCAAGTGCTACTCCACAAGGCAAAGTGGTTCGCAGCAATTTTGCCCCAGGTATGGGAATTGTCGGAACAGAAACGAATAGACCCGACACGACCCAAGGTCGCTGGCCCGCCAACGTGATTTTCTCCCATCACCCGGCTTGTGTACAGCGAGGGGTGAAGAAAGTGAAGGGATCTAAATCGCAAGAACCCTTTGGAAAGCCTATCAAAAACTCAATCAGAATGAACGCAAGTAAAAAGATAAATCGAAAACAACATGGGGATGCCGATGGCACTGAGACCATAGAGGCATGGGATTGTCACCCGGAATGCCCAGTGAGGATGCTGGACGAGCAGAGTGGGGAGTGTCCTTCGTGTAATTCCCTAAGTAATGCAAAACCTAAGAGCATATTTAGACCGAAGCAGGGAAGTTATCAACCACAAGGACCAATCTATCCTAATGAAAAAGGAGGTCCTTCCAGATTTTTCTACTGTGCTAAGGCTTCAAAATCTGAGAGGAACAAAGGACTACCAAGAGGAACAACTAGTAAACATCCTACAGTTAAACCAATCAAGTTAATGGAGTATCTTTGTAAATTGACAGCAACTCCTACTGGAGGTATAGTTCTGGACCCCTTTATGGGGAGTGGTTCTACTGGGGTGGCTTGTGCTATGACAGGAAGAAGATTTATAGGATGTGAGATAGATAAAGAGAACAATTATTTTGAAGTAGCTAAACAGAGAATTCGTGTTTCTTATGCTCGTAATAGCTAGGTGACAAGTGTGTGTTGGAAGAAAAGGAGCAGGAAAATGAGAATGCTGTATGATAAAATAAAGAACTGTTATGGCAGACGAGACGAGACGAGAACAAACAAACGAAGAATGGGCTGAAAGTTATGAAAGAGAACAACAAAGGAGGAGTTCTTCTAATTTTCTGCTTTTTCTTTTAGGATTAAAGATACCCTCGTCAAAAGGACCAGTAATCTTCAGAGAATGCATCGAAGATTTCCAAATGGAGACCTTCGTATCTCTAGTACCATCTCTCCAAGCCATTCGTGAAGGCACAATGCCTCCACGAGGGCGCTTTTGGATAGAGAGAACAAAAAAAGCAGCAAAGGATGCTGATCTTGCTATTTGTCTCTTGTGGTTGCTCTGTTTCCCTATCAGACCTTTGTTTCTTCAGGTAGGGGCTGCTGATAAGGACCAAGCATCTATTGTCCGCAAGAGAATTTCTGACTTGATTCACTTCAATCCTTGGTTGAAGGACTTGGTTGAAGTTCATCAGTACAGAGTCAAAAGTAAGAATGAATTGGCTGAGTTGGTCATATCAGCAGCCGATGTGTCTGGTAGCCATGGAGCAACCCCTGATGTTTTAATTTTGAATGAATTAGCTCATGTTACCAAGAAAGAGTTTTTTGATAATTTGATGGACAATATTGATGGTGTTCCTCAAGGCTTGGCTATTTTGGCAACCAATGCAGGATTCAAAGGGACGTGGGTTGAGGTTTGGAGAACCAATGCAATGGAGTCTGATAGATGGAGTGTGCATATTTGGGCTAAGCCTGCTCCATGGCACAGTAAGGGAATTCTGGAGGAAGCAAAGAAAAGAAACAGTAGAAGTCGTTACGAGAGATTGTGGGAAGGGCGTTGGGCAAGCGGCAAGGGAGAGGCATTGAGTGAGGGAGATATTGATAGGTGTTTTAGTTATGGAATTAAACAGAACACAAAACGGGAGGATGGGTGGATATATGTAGCAGCTTATGATTTAGGAATTAGTCATGATCATTCTGCTCTAGTTGTTTTGGGAGTGAATCGAGAAACCCAAAGAATAAAAACAGTGTGGATTAAAGCTTGGGAGCCTGCCATCAAAACAGGTGAGGGAAAAAAGGAGGTAAATCTTAGTCTGGTTGAAGAAGCTTGTATTTCGGTTCATAAGATATTTCATCTTGAGTGGTTTGGTTATGACCCTGCTGCTGGTGGTAGTTTTCTTGCTCAAAGATTGAGGCGATTGAATTTGCCTATGAGGGAGGTTGCGTTTCAGGCTAAAAATCTCAATGACATGGCAGTTATGTTGATTCAGATGGTAGAAGAAGGCAGACTTGAGTGCTTTGATGATGAAGAAGGCAGGCTGAGAAGGGATTTTGGGAAGTTTGATATGATTGAGAGGACAAATGGTTACAAACTTGAGTCAGTTAGTGATGAATATGGTCATGCTGATGCAGGAACTGCTTTGGTCATTTGCTTGCCTCACGTAAAAGAGCTATTAGACAGAATGATAGGATGGTCGGGGGATGAGGTAGTAGCCTGTGAGGAGGAGGCAACAGAAGAGGAAATTGAGGCAATGGATAAGGGGCTGAAGGAGCTTTATGATGCAGCTAGTGAGAGGGGTGACGAATGGGAAGAAAGAGGTAGAAAGTCAGTTAGGGAATAAATCAATAGTAAATTACACTGAAGGGGAAGATATATGGCGACATCAAGGGGAAAACTATGGAGTTGGGTGGAGAAAACCTTGGAGGTGGAGAAGGGGAGAGAGAGGGGCGTTGATGAGGTATTGCCAAGGTGCTTGTTAATTGGGATGAGATCTGCTTTGGATTCAGGTTTGAGTGTAGAGCAAATAGCAAGCATTTTGATTATGGCTGGTGGGGTTTACGAGTCATCGGTTGAATTAGGCCAAGAATCATTAGCAGAGAGAACGATTCGATTGTTGAAAGTAATGGAGAGGGCATAGTGAGCATTCCTTGTCTACGGCGGTTTCTGCAAGATCATCCATATGGCTATTTTGCCGATCCTGTTACTTTGGTTCCTGTTGCTAGTTCAGTTTCAGTTACGGGAACGGATTGGTGTAGAGGGGGCAATTACCGAGATATGATATTAGTTCGGGATGTTGCTTTTGTTGCCCCTGATGGTATTGTATGGAGAGCTTTTAAGGATGATATTATAAATGGTCTTTCGACTCCTAGATTCTTTTGGCGATTTGCTCCTCCCTATATTGGTAAAGCAAGGGAAGCTTCAGTGATTCATGATTCAGCTTGTCAAAGAAAAGGAAGACCAAGCCAGTTAGTGCATAAAATGTTCTATCAAGCCATGCGAGCAAATGGTGTGAATAGAGTGAGTGCTTTTTTGAGGTGGGCAGCAGTTCGTTTATTTGGTCCTAGGTTTTAAGGGGTGTAAAATGAAGTCATCTGATGTAGCAATGAGGGCAACTGTTTTGTTAGTTGATGCTGAGAAGGATGGGGAATACAACAAATTAAGTATTGATGATAAGTGGTTAGTTTTTAAGGCAGCGGCGTCTGTTTTGGAAAATCAAGCAGCCAATGGTTTTTGGGTTGCTGCAATGAAAGAGAACATGCTGCGTATTACAAGGGGGTTATGAAATGAGAAAACCAACTAGATGTGAATCTTTCTTTCTTTTTGCTGGCTTTTTTCTTATTTTTTGGTTGCTCTTTTGTGTTGCTGCTAGTGGTCAAACTTGTCCTCCTGGAATGGATTGTCCTACTTGCCCAACTCCAATTCTTGACACTCAGGGGTGGAGAGGATCAGAAAGAAATCAACGGCAGCCCGTAGTACGGATGCCCCCTCAGCAGATACCGCCCCCTGCTGTTTCTACTACGAGGCTGCCCCCTTCTTATTACGGAGAACAACCACATCCATCAATGTGTATGATATATGGTGGTTGGGGTATTGAGAAGCCTGCTAGTGGAGTATTAGTACATAAGACGGCTGATTATGGATTGGTTATGAGTTGTCGTCATGTGGCTGAAGGCGCTCAGACTGTGGTTGAAGTTCAGTTTGCAGGAGGAACGAAGGTAAAGGCCCTAGAAGTTTTTGTTGATAAAGATGGGTGGGATTTGGCTGTTTTTATGATACCGAGTCCTGTGGCTAATCCTATCACTATTGCAATTAATGCTCCAAAATCAGGTGTTAGGGTGTCGTTCCAAGGGTTTGGGGAGGGAAGATTTCGTAAACTTTTTGGTTCTGTTTTGGGTTATGGAAGACCTCCTGATAGGGAAGGTATGCCTTTTCAAAGCATTAGAGTTGGAGTGTCAGGAAGGGATGGAGATTCTGGTGGATTGATTATGAATGAAAGAGGAGAATTAGTTGGTATTCTTTCTATGAGAATGCTCCCAGACAATAGGGAGATCATTGGTCCTTGTTGTGTGCCAGTTAGAGCTTTTCTTCAACGAGTGAGAACTAAGATCAAAATGAGGAGGGGAACAAGGGTTGATGTTGATGTTGATATTCAACCTTTGCCTTTTATTCCTAGTGAATCTGATCTCCCACCTGCTCCAGTTGTTGAAGATGATGCTCCTCCTATGGTGCCTGTTCCTGATCCATGGACAAGCATAAAAGAAACAATTGTGAGACTTGAGAGTCGTGTGATTGTTTTGGAAAATATTCCAGTGTCAGTAGGCATTAAGGGAGACCAAGGAGAACGGGGACCTGAAGGTCCACAAGGGGAAAGAGGTCTTGTGGGGTCTCAGGGGCCTTCAGGTTCTTCTGGAACAGTTGGTGAAGGAAATCAGGGGCTAAGGGGAGAACAGGGTGCACAAGGCGAACCAGGGCTTCCTGGAGGCAAAGGAGACAAGGGGGAGAAAGGAGATCAAGGTGAGCATGGTATTCCAGGATTGACCCATGAATTAACAGAAGAAGACAAACAAGAACTAGCAAGACTTGTTTCTGGTATGATAGCTCCTGAAATTGTTGTAGAAATTTCAAATGAAGGTAATGATGAAGCAATAGCAATGAAATTTGTAGAGCTATTGGAGTTGAAATTATTGATTGATAATAAAGAGACAACTTTGATCAAGGAAATCCAAAGACGATTAGATCCTTTTTATGTGAAACATGTAGATATGGTTACAGGAATAGAGAAAATAGAAGAAGTGTTTTTGGGTGAAGGCTTTGCAATAAAAGATCACCCACCTGAGTAATCCGAAAAGAGGGGGTGGTATGTATTGCCCTCCATAATCGGTAGATGTTGTTGAGTTTAGTATTGTGCTAAACCAGGAGGTAGTGAGATGGCAGTTTCGGATCGTGCGTGTGAGGCTATGGAGGCTGTGGTCGTGGCCCAAGCTCAGGGCCATTCGTTCGTGATGGAGCAGGGACGAATTGGGATGCTTGAGGGCAAGGTTGGCTATCGTGAGGGTCTTGCTCATCGTATTATTGGTGAGAGCGGTGGCGGTCAGAGTCGTTCGCAACAGCCCGCTGGCGCTGGTGGCACCCCCACGTAGCCTAGATTGAGGAGAGCGGCAAGATGCAAAATGACGTGATCCTCAATGCAGAAGAGTTGCAGGACCTCGTTATGGGGGTTCTGGAATATAACGGGAAAACCCCTGTCAGTGTCGAATTTCTTGATACTGATGGGGGGCCTGTTAATTTAGCTTCTGTGAGAATAGTATGCGAAGGCAGTGGTTTGAAAGTAAGGGTTGCCCCCGAAGAGGATAGTTTGGAAGGAAAAGTCAGACAATACTCAAGAATGGGGTTAGAACCAGATGGTGTCTTTAACAAAAACTCTGGTAGAAAAAGCTAAGCTTCATGCAAATTATATGGAGCGGTTGAGGTTAAATTTCCTCAGTGAAGAAGCGGAGGTGAAAGATGTTCTCGAAGATCGGAGAAAGTATCTTGAAAAGGAGGTGGAGAAACTCACCGACAAGGGAGGAGTCGGAGGATGAGGCGATTCAGCAATATCTAGGGAAGCAAGCAAAGTTAGAAACGGCGCTTGATGCTTCTGTAGTAGATGATATGAGGAGAATTGCCGAGACAGAAAGGAATCAAGTTGAGGAATATAAGGCAAGGGTACTAAAACTAGAAGGCAATGGCAAACTGAGGCGTGGAAAAGTGGGAGATTTCATTGTCTGTGATGATTACAGAAAAGGAAGTCCATTGGTAACTGTTGTGGGAATGGTTTTGGCTTTGGTTGCTTTGACAGTAATTGTTGTGGTTGCTTTATACTTCTTTCGTCCCAGCACACCAGAGGCTCCTCCTGCTCAAGTAGTTCAAACTCAGGATAAGGACACCACAAGGCGGATTGAAATTGAAAAGTTTATTCCAGAATTAGGAGAATAAGATGGATTCAGAGGGCACAAATGAAGGCAGATTGGTCAGTGCTATTATTGTGGCAATGTTGGATACTAGTGTTGTGGATTTTAAGATGGTTGTGAAGGATATGGATGTTGTTTCTGTATCAATCAGTCGTAAGGAAAAGTCTGGTTCAATTCCTCCTCCCCCAGATCCAGAACCATTAGATGCTCCTCCCCAACCAGAGGCAAAGTATCCTCGTACTATGTAGTTATTTTCTCACGGAGACGAGAAAGGTGAGAGGTTCATGCCTCCTAGTTCTAAGAATTCCACCCTATCTGTTATACGGGGTGATTGTGATCGTCGCCATAATAGGTTGTGGCAACTTCTAGTAGCCATTGTTTTCATTGGCATTCTTGCTTTTGGCGTCTCTTATCGGGTTGCTTGGAGTTCTCTTGAAGCAGTCAGAAATGTAGAGATTGAAAGCCGATCTCATCAAGATTCTCAAGCTGAAGTAACTAAGAGGATAGATGGTTCACTTATTCGGATTGAGCAAGAGCAGGGGAGGCAACGGACAATGCTTGAGGACATTTGGCGAAAGAATGGGGGAGAGTAATTGAGGTTTGTTTACAAGATTGTTGATTTGGTAATTTTTTGTGGAAAAGCATATGAATAATAAAAAATTAAAAGCGGAACTAACGGAAGACCCGCTTGAACAAGATTATGCAAGTATGTCAGATGTAGAGGCGACCGCTTCTTTGAATGCTCTGACTCGTACACGATTACGAGCAGTGTCAATGACTGAGTTGCGAGAGTGGGCTGCTATAAATGCAAGAGCTTTTAAGGTTCGTGCTGGAATTGATAATGGGACACTAACAGACCAACAACGTAATCTGTGTTTGATTGCAGACAAATTGTTGGGCACTGATGATGGAAACTTAGATCCATCCAATGCTGCCCATATAACATTTGTAAATGAACTGGTATCGGCAGAAGTTTTGAATGCTGATGATCGTGATGCCTTAATTACAAAAGCAACGGAACACATTAGCCGAGCGACGGAGCTTGGTCTTGGGGTTGTCAAGGCGGGGCATGTAGAAAGAGTGAGGGCCTAATAATGCTACCTCAATTTTATAGAATTATTGTAATTAATAACTCAGGACAAACTGTAACTTTTAATAGTAACGGTCGTTTCAATTTGAAGATGACTGCTATTTTTATTGATCCAACTACTGGAAAAATAGATTATACACAGTTGGCTGATGATGATTTGAGTTTTATTGGTGGTGATAGCACGGTGAACGGGGCTGAGGAAAAATCAGATGAAATTAACAATACTGTAAATGTTTATGTTAATCTTCAAATTCAGCTTGAAGTAATACATGATGCTGGTGGTTTGGCTGACGGCACATTTGATATGTATTTAGATGGTGGTGATGCGTCTGGTGAGTTGGCAAGTGATGCCACAGGATATGGCGATATTGAGGCGGCAAAGTTGACGTTTATTGGGTCGCTGACTTGGGAGCCGAATGGGCTGGATGATGAGGTAATGCGGTCTTCTGTTTTCTTGGTGTAGAATGAGTTTGATCCTCCCAGGAACCGTTACTGATGTTCGGCCTAGCTATGGCCAAGGCTTTGCTCGCAACGCTGCGGAGGCGGAAAATCCCGGCTTGCGGGATGGTCTCGTTGGGCTGTGGGCACTGAGTCTCGGGCCGACGGGCTTGACGCTGTTTGATGTTTCAGGTCGTCGCAACCACGGCACGCTGACGGCTATGGACCCGGCTACTGACTGGGTGACGACGAAGAAGGGCTGGGCGTTGGATTTTGCAGGCGATGATGATTACGTTACAGCTCCGAATATCGAAGATGCAATTTTTGCCGCGAACGCTGGCACTTTGGTACTCCATGCTCGTCCTGATTCGCTCGCAGTCGATCAACGTGCGTTCGGTTGTTATACCGGGGTTTTGGGAAATCGCCAGATGTATATGTGGATGGATGCTGACGGCGGCGGAGCTTCGTGGGCCGGGGGGATTTCAACCGATGGGCTAGGATTGGGCAACATTGGTGAAGGTGCAGTTGGCGCCAGTGCCACAGACTATCAACTTATCGCCCTGACGTGGAATGGCTCAACGCTGGCAATCTACGTGGATGGCGAGTTGCGAGATTCAGTTACTGGTGCTCGCAATGTGAATGCTGGTGCGGCCGGGTATCGGCTTGGCTCCCTTGACACGCTAGGTTTTTTCGATGGCACGATTGCGTATGGATTGGCATACGCCCGTGCCCTTGCCCTGTCCGAAATCCAGCAACTGTACGTCGACCCCGACGCCATGCTCCGCCTCCGGCAAGAGGTGTTTCCAGCCGGTGTAGCAGATGAATCTAGTATCAGCACAAGTTCTGTAAGTACATCATCTTCTAGTATCAGCACAAGTTCAGTTAGTAGCACAAGTTCACAATCGAGTTTAAGCAGCATCAGCACGAGTAGTCAAAGTTCTTTATCCAGCATTAGTACAAGTAGTGTATCAAGTTCATCCAGTATCAGCACAAGTTCGGTTAGTAGTTTTTCATCAATTAGCACAAGTTCAGTTAGTAGTGTTAGCACGAGTAGTGCATCAAGTTCCAGTAGTATTAGTACGAGCAGCCAAAGTAGTTCAAGCAGTATTAGTACAAGTAGTGTATCCAGTTCATCTTCGATTAGTACGAGTTCAGTCAGCAGTTCTTCATCAATAAGTACTAGTTCTCAAAGTTCATCATCAAGTATTAGCACAAGCAGCGAATCGAGTTTAAGTTCAATAAGCACAAGTTCCCAAAGTTCATCAAGCAGCATTAGTACAAGTTCGGTTAGTAGTTTTTCGTCAATCAGCACAAGTAGTCAAAGTAGTTCAAGTTCAATAAGTACAAGTTCCCAAAGTTCATCAAGTAGTATTAGCACAAGTTCAGTTAGTAGTTCTTCATCAATAAGCACAAGTTCGGTTAGCAGTTCTTCATCAATTAGTTTATCAAGCAGTAGCCAATCATCCCTTTCCAGTTCAAGTGTTAGTTCAAGTGTTAGTACAAGTTCTCAAAGCAGTGTAAGTAGTTCAAGCAGCACTGGAAAATTGGAATATCCAGACAGCAAAACAATATCAAAATTAGGTCCAGTGGGCCTTACGATGAGTGTGCCAGGACCAGTTAGAGCAAGTTAAGTCGAGAAAGATATAATAAGTGTCTACTCATGTTTATTATTCAGTGTCTAGGGAGCATGGAGGGGGAGCAGGAGTTGATGTCAAAACTGGCGCTCCTACAATTACTATATCAGGTGGGGTAGCTACTTTATCTGTAGCTCAAGTAGGAAATATAGGTCAGGGAATTGAGATTGATTATGATGTGGGAAACAGTATTTGTTACATTTCTTTAGTCAATTCATCGACTAGTTTTAATGTAATTACAGCAACAGGAGGAATACCAGGAGATGTAACTGGAAAAACAGTCAATAGTATCAAACACACATGGAATAGTTTGGCTGAGGCTGAAGCTGCTTGGGCTGGTGCGAATTATTTGAATAATGCTAGTCTAGTGGCCATTGACACGGTTTTGCATATAGCTTGTTATTATGATGCTGATGATTTTACTAGCGATGGCAGAGTAACAATTAGTGGAACAACAACTGATTCAACTCGTTATATTCATATTTACACACCACAAGGGGGAAATGAATCAATCAATGATCAGCGTCATCCTGGTTTTTTTGATAACACTAAGTATCAACTGACGTGGGGTGGTGCTAATTTTGTTATCGGTCAACAAGGCGGCCATGTTCGTAGTGAAGGTTTGCAGTTGATTGGTGGACTGGCTGATGTTTATCAGACTGGTGGTGGTGTTGAGGATTGTAGAATTGATGGTTGTGTAATTAAGGGAGGATCTACTGCGGGGCAACATGGAATCAATTTGGCTGGAATTGCTGTTGGTGGAGAAGTAAGGATAACGAACAATGTTATTTATGATGTGATGGGAGTAGGAGGGGCTGGTATTAGTTTTCTTGATGGCAATTTGATTGTTTATGTTTACAACAACACAATTAAAGATTGTAGAATAGGCATATTGAATTCAAGTGTTTCTCAAGAATATATAAAGAACAATATTATTGATTGCATAGATGGATTTAGTGGTGCTTTTTTTGACGATGACACATTCAATGATTATAATTATACTTCTGAGAATTTTGATGAGACAGCAGGTCCTCTTGGATCACATGGGGAATTTAATAGGACATTTACATTTGCTGAAATTGCAGGCAATGATGATTTTCATTTAGATGGAGGAGATACCAGTGGTGCCCTTGGTGGTGGAATAGGACCAGGCAGTGAAGGAGAAGTGCCAACCGATGATATTGATGGAGATGTACGAAGTGGAGCAACTTGTGATGTAGGAATGGATGAATATGTAGACTTAGTGACTAGCTCATCTTTTTCGTCATCAAGCAGCCAATCTTCGTCATCAAGTTCAAGTGTCAGTACAAGTTCCCAGAGTAGTGTAAGTAGCTCTAGCAGCACAAGAATGTTAGAATATCCAGTAGGTAAAACAATATCAAAATCGGGTCCAGTCGGAATGACTATGGCAAAGGCGACGTAATATGACTTTAGTGTTAGCGGTAAGAGAAACAGGAATCACAAGGAAGTTTACGATACAAGATGCTGTTGGTGCTGATATTACTCCTGGTGCAAATGATTTGGTTCGTGTTACAATAGGGAGGCAGGGGGAAACTGCAAAATTATCAGTTACTAGTGGGACTCCTACAGCAAATGAAAGCAGTGTGACAAAAGGAGCAACCAATATTTTAAGGCTTGATGCTAGTGATTTGGATTTTGATCCTGGAGTGTATAGTATGTTGACTGAGTATTTTGATAATGCTGATGCTCGTGAGTGGAAGTTTGTGTCACGTCAAATTTTCTTTTTAGAAGGCAATTAAAATGGTTTTTGTGTTAGCAGATAGGGTAAAAGAAACTTCATTAACTTCTGGATCTGGAACACTTAGTCTTGCTGGTGCTGAGGCTGGTTTCCAATCTTTCGTTTCTGGAGTTGGTGATGGGAATACATGCTATTACTGTATTGATCATGAGGCTGCTAATCAGTGGGAGATTGGGATAGGAACAGTTACCGATGGTGTTCCTGATACCTTGTCGAGAGACACAGTTCTTTCAAGCAGTAATAGTGGAGCAAAGGTGAGTTTTGCTGCTAATGCTAAGGATGTGTTTGTTTGTCATCCTGCTGGTAGGACCATTGTTCAAGATGATAATGGAAGAACACAAATTGGAGATGGAACGAATTATACAGAGTTTTTGGCTGATGGAGAATTGAGATCGTTGGGAACAGCAAAGGTTGAGAGAGAATTTCTTATTGATATGAAAAGTGTGAATCGGAGTCATCCCACTAATCCAGCAGAGAGCAATGAAGATGATTTCACAACGATTGATTTTGATGATAGCACGGAAGAGTCGATCTATTTTGATATACACTCCCCATCGGATTTGGCTCCAGGAGAAGATGCTTCTTTGGATGTAGGATTTTTTGTTGATGATGTGGATGATGCGGCCCAAAGAGCTGTTGTGTGGTCAGTTGAATATAAAGTAGTTCAGAATGGACAGGTTCTTGATTTTGATACAGGAACATCAACAACAACATTAGTAGTGGAAATTCCAACAATTACAGCAGACAAGGGTATGTTTTTTGTTGGTGTGAGTTTAGATGCCTCAGATTTACCAGGTGTAGGTTTGTTGTTAATGAGGCTATATCGAAATGTAGATCATGTTGATGACGATCATAATGGAGATGCTAGATTAAAAACAATGTCTTTGCATTATATTTCTGATAGGTTAGGAGTAGCCTAATGGTGTACATTGGATTTCCTATAGGAGGCAGACCTATTGGAGGTGGAGATAGAGATGGAGGTGGAACTGATGATAGTTCTATGTCTTCGGCGAGTGTGACATCATCGAGTTCTAATAGCAGCCAAAGTGAATCGACTAGTTCTAGCAGTTCGATTAGTACAAGTTCAATCAGTACAAGCAGTTCAAGTAATTCGAGCAGTTCTAGTAGTTCAATTAGCACAAGTTCAATTAGTACGAGTAGTGTCTCAAGTGAGTCAAGCAGTTCAAGCAGTTCAAGCAGTGAATCTAGTTCTTCCAGTTCTGTGCTGCCTCTCTTTATTACATTACTAGGTGCTCCTGGAAGAAGTTAATTGTGTGTTTAGTTTATATTTTGAAATTTAGAAAGGTGAAGTAATGGCAGACAGACCAACTTCGGTTCGTTATGTAAATATCAATGTAAATACGGCAGGGACTAATGTTCTTGTGGCTGGTATAGCCGAAATGAGTATTTATGTGATCAATTTGTCTCTGCTTACTTTTGCAGCAGTAGATGTTACGTTAGAAGAAGCAGGATTAGGAACGGATAGGTTAGGTCCTTATTCTTTTAATGCAAATGGTGGAATTTCGATGCCTGATTCTAATGTGGGATGGACTAGATTGGCAGTGGGACAAGGTTTGAATATTCGTTTATCTGGTAATGTACGAGTAGGTGGAAGTGTAGCCTACCGTATGATGCCAGAACACTTGGAGTTGTAAAATGGCAAAGCCTATCTATTCGACTTGGACGGATCAGAATACGTTGGTTTTGCATGAAGAATCAGAACCAGATGATGTTCCTCTTGCTGTTCTTTGTGGTGGCAGAAACGGTACTCTTTCTGTAATGGCAAACAAAATGCCAAATGATGAAAGATGGGTTTTTTGGTTAGGTGTTATTGAAGGATTAAAACACGCAGATAATGTCATAAGAAATCAATCGACTTTTGGTATAGAGGAATTGGGGCATGGGCAGAATAGTTGATATTTCTGAAGTCCTTTTGCAGTTAGGTTTGTCTGATTCAGCAACAGAAGAAGAAAGAGCTATTGCTGGAACTGCGACTAAGAGGGCCGAGTCTGCCGTTCGTACATATATTGGATATGATCCTGTTCAAGAGGAGAGAACAGAATTCTATCCACAACGGGACTATAGCAGATCAAGAAGTCAATTTGTTTGGGAAGTTTCTGACACCCAAGCCTATCGGCGTTCTTTGTCTGAAGCTGCTACTGATGAATTGATTCTAAGGCATATTCCTGTTAGAAGCACACCGGAGATTGACCTTCGGATTGATTATGATGGAAGGGCAGGCACAAGAGCAGGTTCATTTGCCATTGAGACTCTAAAGGTAGAAGGGTCTGATTTCTGGCCTAATTATGATGGACAAGATGATGCTGGTAATAGTATTTGCAGAGATGGATTGTTTAGGAGTTTTGGACTTTGGCCAACAGAAGCAGGATCAGTGAGAGTGACATATACAGGAGGATATACTGACGCTGAATTGCATGGAGATGATACGTTGGTGGATGCAGGAGATATTGTAGATGCTGTGATAGAGGAAGCGGTGAAGAGAACAAAGAAGGGATTTGTTATGGCTAAGCAAGGAATTGCTGGGTTTGTTGCTGGTGTAATTATTTCTGAGAATCTTGGGGATTATCGGTATACAATTGATCCCACTTCAGCAAGAATGTTGTTTGGTGGAACTAATAGTTTGTTGGGCAGCACAAAGGAAATGTTGGAGAAGTTTGTTCATTTTGGATTGCAGGGGGCATAAAATGACAATTCTCAATCACTTTCCACACAAATGCACAATACGAAGGAGGGTCCGTACTAAAGGAAATCTTATAGGATCGAAGGACAGTTTTACCAATGAGCAAACTGATGTTGTTTGTTGGGACCAGTCAGCAAATTCAAGAGAAGTTGACATCTATCAGAAGCGGGGAATGGAAATAGACCATAAGGTCTTTTTTCTTTCAAACCCTAGTATCTCATCGAGGCATCAAATTCTAATAACAGAAATGGGAGGTAATGTAATAGCTAGTCCTATTGCTCTTGATGTGGTAAGCGAGCCCGGACCAGACACATCGGTGGGTGCTGGGATATTGTGGAAAGTTATGTGTGTTCAAGTAACAAGTGGGGAGACTTAGTATGAGAGTGACTTGTGGCTCACTTGATGAGTTTGTGGAAGATTTGAGGAACCAATTGGGCAAGGATTCGGATGTTTTTCAAAAGACAGTCAGAGTCTCGACAAGCAAAAGGGACATGGATGATTGTGCTGGAGCAAGGTTTATGTTGACGTTTCAGGCTTCGGCTATAGTGTGTTTACCAGATGACAGCGAATACCTTTTACAAATGGGGGTTGATTGTGGGATAGATTATGAGGATGCTACACGAGAGAAAAATGGTACTAAGGAATTGGTTGAACTGAAGGAAAAACTGAAGTTGTTTTGTGATGAGTCAGGTTTAATTGTAGGACCTGGTGTTATTGAAATTTAGGAGAATGAAAGATGAAAGAGCACGCATCGGATTTGGGAGCTGCTGATTGTTTTTTGGAGTCGTTTGCGAAGGAGAAGGGGGAGAGATGGATGGCTGCTCATTGGGTAGTTAAGGATGGGAAGATTAGATTGCATTTAACTACCTATAAGTTTCCGAAGGATGACTATCTGTCTGTTGTGGGTTTGTTGAGTAATCATTTGTTTGAGAAGAATATGCTGGAAGCCAATAAGCTTCCCGATTCTCCTCTTCCGCCAGCTAGGGGATTTGATCCTTGGACTTCAAAGGATGGAGGAGCCCCCTTAGGTGAGACAGGTCCTTTTGGTGTAGTAGATGAAAACAAGGAGCCTGATGAAGATAATCACGAACCTGAATATGGTCGTGAGGACTTATTTAGTGATAAAGGATTTGACAACGGAGAACTAGAAAATGAACAAAATTAGAGGTTGGTTTAGGTTGTTAGGATTTATGTTGGTGTTGTGGAGAAAGTCAGCATCACAAAAACTTGCTTGGGAATGGAAGAGGAAAGCAGCTAAGCAATTGAGATTATTGAATCGTGCCTCTAAGAAATTGAAAAAGGACTCTGATAGATTGAGGGATTTGAAACTTAGATGCGATGAAATATTGAGTGATTTTGAAAGTGATCTTAGTAAAACAATAAAGGATGCTGAGACTAAAGTAGAAACAGCTCAACACAATATCCGACAATTTGATAAGGTTGAAGAATCTCTAAATGATGATTTGAAAGTGAGAGAAGCAGGGATGGAAGCTTTGTCTTTGTTAAATGATGAGTTGAAACAGCACACTGCATCGAACATAGCAGTATTAACTCGAAAGGAAGTGGCTGTGTTGCCCCATGAAAGACTGGAGTAAATGATGCACGATGCCCAATACTATCTTGCTGAAAAAAGGTATCGGCTTTGTTTTGTCAATTTGAGAGGCAAGACGAAGGGATATTGTGATCCTCCAAGTAAACCTAATAGAAGGATGCTGATTAAAGAAAGGAAACAACCATCACGGAGGGTGCTTGATGACATCATTCACGAGTGTCTTCATGCTTGTGCTTGGGATATGAGTGAAGAATGGGTGTATCAGACAGCAAATGATTTAGCTCGTGTGTTATGGGACCAAGGTTTTCGTAACTCTAATGATGAGTGAGGAGAACGAGAATGGCTAAGTTGACTGATAGTATTTTGCAGGAAACTGTGAAGGTGTTTAGGGAAGAGGGAACGACTGCAAAGACTGCTGTTAGATTACGGTTAAATAGGGCAACCGTTTCCCGCCGTCTTAATAAAGCTGCGGAACGTGGTATGATTAAGATGGGGTTTTCTCGTTCTACAAATGGAGAGAATGAGGGAAGCAGCAATAAGAACAGTAGTTTCAGTCGTGATGAGTTTCGGGAACAGTTTGATATTGAGACACAGACTAGAGAAGCAATTAGAAAGGCGATAAAGGAACTAAACGAAGATGAGATTTTAGGAGAACCTGATTTTCGACGAGATAGGTGTGGGATTAGTAGCACACCACCAAGTTGGAGACCAGTCATAGTGGAGGATGAGTTTCTAAAGTATCAGTTTATTTGTGACCAAAAGATTTGGTGGGCTGATTCTGATACAGTAATTTGGGCTTGTGATAATATTGCTAAAGCGAGGCCAATGTAATTATGACTAAACCCCAAAAGAAAACAGGGCTAAGTCGTTCAGCTTTTTTGGCTGAACACCAAATACCTTTATCAGATGATCGGCTTATTGCTGTATTGTTGAAGGGGCGAATGACTTTAGTAGAATTAAAGGAGGTGTTTTCGTATCCGGAGAAAGAGATTGAGACCCATCTTCGAGATATGCAGAATCGAGGCGTGCTTGTTCATTTGCAAGGGGACGCATGGAGAGCAGAACGACAACCTTATATTCAGGATCGGGGGCTTGAGTACACTTATACGAGTCGTAAGGATAACTCCTATGTGTTTGGATTAGTATCAGACACACATTTGGGTTCTAAGTATGAGAGATTGGATGTGCTTAATGATTTGTATGATCGTTTTGAAGCTTTGGGTGTAGATCGTGTGTTTCATGGTGGGAATTGGATAGATGGGGAATGTCGGCTCAATCGACATGAATTGCATACATTTGGTTTGGATAATCAATGTCGCTATGTGGTAGAAAATTATCCACAAAGAAAAGGAATTCAGACTTTTGCAATATCAGGGGATTGTCACGAAGGTTGGTATGGAAAAGATGCTAAGATTGATGCTGGTCGTTATCTTGAAAGAATGATGCAAGAAGCAGGCCGAACGGATTGGGTGGATCTTGGTTTTTTAGAGTGTTATGTTTCACTTAAAAATGCCAATAGTGGGAAGGCAACACAACTTTTGATTATGCATCCTGGCGGAGGAACGGCCTATGCCATAAGTTATAAAATTCAAAAGATTGTTGAATCATTAAGTGGTGGTGAAAAGCCTTCTATTTTGTGTGTGGGGCATTATCATAAGGCAGAGTATATTCCAATTCGGAATGTTCATGTTTTTCAAATGGGATGTACTCAGGATCAAGGATCGTGGGCAAGAAAAAACCGAATTGAGCCTGTTGTTGGTGGTTGGGTTGTTCGGGTGCTTCAGGAACCCAAAAAGGGAGTTGTTTATGGTTGTTGTGGTGAATGGTTTCATTACTTCAATAAAGGGTATTACAACAAACGATGGAGTCCGTTTGGTCCTATTCAGAAAGGCAAAAGAGAGAGAGTTCCAGAATGACATCTATGAGAGCGTGTACTAAATGTCTTAGGTCTTTTCCTTTTACTGCGGAGTTTTTCACTCGTCGTTCTGATACTCTTATAGGATTGCGAAGTCAGTGCAAACCATGCACAAATGCTCGTGATAAGAGATGGGCGAATAATCCTGAAAAGGAACGCCAGCGAGTTAAGGCATATAGACTAGCCAATCCAGAGACAGTACAAAATACCAAAAAGCGATGGAATGATGCAAATAGGGAACACAACACTGAGATGCATCGTTTATGGATAGCAAAAAATAGGGACCATGCAAATGCTTATCAAAGAGAGTATAATAAGAAAAACAGTGATAAGATCAGGGAAATAAATAAGAAGAAAACCAAAAAAAGACTTCAGAATGATCCAGCTTATCGAATTCAGATGAATTTGTATTCACGAATGCGTCTCGGTCTGCGACGAGTTGGGGCAGTGAAAAAAGGCAGATATGTTGAATTGATTGGCTGCACATACACAGAATTGAAAGCTTACATTGGAGATAAACTTGAGTCTGGAATGACGTGGGAGAATTATGGCGGATGGCATATTGATCATATCATTCCTTGTGCTGCTTTTGATTTGACCGATCCTGAACAACAATGGGCTTGTTTTCATTATACAAATCTTCAGCCTTTGTGGGCTGAGGACAATTTGAAGAAAGGTACTAAAATATTGGAATGAATAATGCTTCGTTTGTTTACTAATTTTACTGTTATTGGTCCTACTATTGTAGCTGTGCTTTATTTGCTTACAGCTTTAGCTTTTGCACACAAACGAGATTGGGTGTGGGCTTTGGTTTGGTTTTCCTATGCTGTGGCAAATGTAGGATTGTTAATAGTTAGTATGAGGGGAACATAATGAAAGACACTTTAGGCTGTTATCATGATACACCAACAGCAATCGAAACTTATACAGGAAGAAGGTTTGACGTAGAGAATCCAATGGAGCATGATGTCAACGCTTTAGATATAGCTCATGCGTTGGCAAATACTGGTAGGTATGGAGGCCACGCTAAGTATTTTTATTCTGTGGGTCAACATTCCATCTTTTGTCACGATGAAGCAGTGAGGAGAAAAAAGGCTTCACTTGTTTGTTTGTTGTGTCTTCTTCATGATGCTGGCGAAGCTTATATGAGTGATTTGGGTAGACCAATTAGGACAAGTAAAAAGATGGATGGATACAATGAATTGATGGATGCTGTTGAATTGGTAGTTTATCGAAAGTTTGGTTGCATAGAAACTGTAGTACGAAAATATCATGATGCAGTGAAGGAGATAGACAACGCTGTTCTGGCTGCTGAAGTTCCTAGATTGATGTTTGGAAAAGGGAAGGATTGGAAAGGGCTGGATAAGATTATACCTGCTAGGATTCCTTGGTGGAAATGGTGGTGGTATCGAAATCCAAAAAGAGCAGAGAAGGGGTTTTTGAAAAGACTTGAACTATATGGGGTGGTAGTATGACTATAACAATAGAGGAAATTGCACAGTGTTTGGAGCGTTATGGAGAGAAGTGTATGGATAAAATCTTTGACTGTTTTGATCGTTATGGAGAGGAGTTCACTGAGGATTTGCATAAACAGATTATGAGAAAGGATGAAAAGGAACGGGAAGAGAAAAACTTTATGCCCACAGAAGCTTCTTTAGAATTACAGGATGCTTTTGATTGGGATTCTAGTGATTGGGATTCTGCTGCATACAAAAAATCTATAAAAAGGGAGAATATGAAATCAAAGAAAGAAGAGAAGGACAGAAAACTTGATCCTTGGGAAGAACTGAAAAAGGATGAAAAGGAAGTTGGGGTAATGTTGAACGAACAAATTCTTAAAACATTTGCTCAGGGGTGTGGTAGTATGAAAGCTGAAGATCACTATTGGAACATTCATAAGGAAATAGCAGAATTACACAAAGTCAAGGGAAGTGATGTAGGAGAACCTGGTGATCCTCTGGCCAACCTACGTGCTTCTAAAGCGTATGGAGTTGAGCCTTGGATTCATTGTGTAATTCAATGTGATGAAAATCTTCGTCGAATTCAAGCCTTTCTCCGTTGTGGAGAACTGAAAGACAAAGATTGTAAAATAGAAAATGCCATGTTAGATTTAGCAAACTATGCTATGTTGGGTTTGGCATTGTATCGAGAAGGTAATAGCAATGAGTGTACTGACGAAAAGTCTGGCAGCGAGCCGTGCTGTGGTTAGTGCTTCTTACGATAGAGCACTAAAAATGAAGTCATCTGGAATGTTAAGTACCTTAACCCCTGCTGCTGGTATGGGAGGTTTAGGATCATGGCAGAACGATGCAAAGTATAGGGAGAGATATGCCCTATTTCGAGGATGGCTTTATTCTGCTATCAATGCTATTGCTCAAGAAGCTGCTGGTCAACCAGTCCGTGTAGGAAGGATGAAGGGAGCCAATCCAAAGGAAGGAGAAAGGTCTGGTCCATCGGTAGAAAAAAATACGATGCCAAGCAGGATCAGGACAAAGGCAGCGGAGCATGAGTTGGAAATTATTCAAGATCATGTGTTGCTTGATGTTATGGAGAGACCTAATCCAATTCAGGATAAGTGGCAATTTACATACATGTTCATAGCAAATCTGGCTCTGACTGGATGGGCTTTTGTTATAGCTGACAGAACATCAGATAATGATAGTAGGATGGATTACTATTGTTTGCCTACCACTTGGGTGCATCCTATTCACACTAAAGGCCCTTATGCTCAGTTTCGGGTGTCTAATCCTAGAAAACCAAGAACAACAAACGATGAAGAATTAATTGATGGAAAAAATGTTGCTTTTGCTTACTTACCAAATCCTAGTGATCCTTTAGCTGCCTTGGCTCCTGTGGCTAGTCAGATGATGGCAGTACGAATAAATGATCATATTGATACAAGCCGTGAGCAGTTTTTTCATAATGGTATTTTTCCTTCTGTTATTGTGACTGTAGGAAAGCAGCCTTTTGGAGAAGAACTTTATCGTCCTAGATTAACCCCAGCCCAACGAAGACAAGTTGATTCAGTTATTGCTAAGTGTATGACTGGAACTGCAAATTATGGAAAACCAGCAATTATTGATGGACTAATTGAAGACATTAAACCGTTAAGCATGAACCAGACGGAAATGGGATGGGAGAAAAGTGAAGCATCTGTCAAGGCTAACATTTTGAGTGCTTATTGTGTTCATCCATATATTTTGGGTGAAGTGGTAAAAGCTGGTTCGTATGCTCAAGTTGCAAATATTGAGAAGAGGTTTTTCAAGAGAGTCAATACATACTTAGATATGCTAAGTTCTGTGATGACTAATTTTGCTGGGACCCATCACAATGAAGAAAAGTTGTTAGTTTGGTGGGAGAAAGCAGCAGTAGAAGATCAACAACTTAGAAATCAAATGATGTTGGCTGCTCGTAAGAATGGCGATATCACACAAAATGAATTTAGAGCTGACTTGGGATATGGTCCTGATGAGGATAGAAATGAGGCCATTATAGGGGATCAGACTCTTCATGCTGTAATTAATCTGTTGAGAGATGTTGGGGCAGGGAGGGTGACAGCAGATCAGGTGCAAGCCACCCTAGAGGCCAGGGGGCTCCCGAGCGACTACGCCAAGAGGATTGCAGGCGAAGACAGGAGCGAGCAGGAGCAGGCCACTGAGGCCCTTGAGGATGCCACAGAGCAGCTTCGTGAGCCTGTTGAGGTTGGGGTAGAGAGGATGGCGACAAAGCTGCTTGAGCATGTGAAATAAATCTGAGTGAAAGTCTCATCCCTCTTTTGGTGTAAATGTTGCTAAGTGTTTTAGTGGACAGAGTTTATGTTGATAAGACAGCCTTTTGTTTTCACGAATACTGCCCAGTTTTCGTGAATTGTTGAATAATTAGGAGAACAAAAATGATTCCAAAAGAAGAATTGTGGGAGGTAATGGTCTTGATTTCCAAACCTGCCATATTTCATGTAATTGATGAGATTCGAGATGGACGGGCTAATCTGGACAAATGGTCTGTACAAGACGCTGAGAAATTAGAACAGGCAGCAGAACTGATTCGTAAGCATTACAAATCTCCATGTCCATATATAGGTTTGTTTGGTGATTTAATAACACCTGTAGGAAATAATATGGAAGATAAGGTTAGCCATTCTCTTAAATCTCAAAATGATAAGGAGAAGTGATGGGTGTTATTAGTTATGTAGATGCTTGGAAAAACAGGAAGAATAGAACTTATGCTGTTTGTTTTGAATGTGATACTGTGTTTGAAGACGATTCGCCTTTGTATGGGAGTTTATACTGTCCGTTTTGTTCGGATAGGTATATTGGTTCCAAGTCCCGTCGTGTCTCAGTATATAGGGGACTGAGGGAAGAGAAAGCCGCTTTGGCTTATTTGAAGAAATACAAAAGGAATGGATAAAAAAGCTCTAACTCTTGAACTGACAAAAACAATCACTTCAATACTGGAATTGAAGCAGAGCACAATACGTCGTGAATTAAGACGATCTGTAACTCGCATTATAAATCGTCGTCAAGAGGAAGAAGCAGAGAAGGAATTGGCTAAGGCAATAGAACCTGTTTTTGTTGAACAGATAGAAGGAATTGCAAAAAGACTGAAGGCTTTAAGTGGCGAGAAGTCTTCTACAGATATTGCTAATGTTCTAATCAATTATATTTTCCGTCCTGATGAGTGGAAACAAGAGCTAATTGATATAGCACTTCCTATCATGGCAAGGAAAATGGCTGAAGCATTTGTTGCTCAGTTTTTAACATTAGGGGTTGATATAAGGCAGGTAAAATCAGTAAAGATAATTGATAATCAGACTAAAGCTTCAACTGCTACAAATTGGGTCAACAACCATCCTGGTGATTTTGTGGAACTGGAGAACTTGCTGGATGGTTTAGACCTTCCAGTCCATTTGTATACTGAGTTACCGAATTGGGCAAAAGCAGAAATAGCAGATAGACTGACTGAGACTTTTGAACAACCCTATTGGGATGATATTCATGTTACGACTGCTGGGGATGCTGAAAAGGTGTTGAGGCAGGGACTAGATGAGGGATGGAGCATCAATCGAATAGCAAACACGATGAGTGGTTCATTTATGGAGCATACAGGAAAGTATGCAAAAATGAGAGCAACTAGGATAGCAAGGACGGAAGTCGGCGCGGCGCTGAATTCTGTGAGAAAGGCTTCAATAGATAAACTAGCAGAAGATCTTGGGCCTCAAATATCAGTGCGATCAACTTGGTTGAGTGTATTAGGCGCTACTACACGAGATAGTCATGCTAACTTGGATGGGGTGCCTGCCGATGCTGAAGGATTGTGGTTGTTGGGTGGAATCAGAATACCCTACCCTAGGCACATAGCACTCCCCCCAGGAGAACGAATAAATTGCCTCTGCTCCCTCACGATGGACTTTGGATTAGGGGAAGCAGAAGCACAACAACTCATACAAGATTATTATGGGAGAGAGGAATCAAACCTATGACAAGACGAAATGAACGAACTAGACCAATCCACCTGAATATGCTTCATCCTAGTTGTCGGGACATTATAAGTCTTGGCATAGCTGTTGAGGAGCGTTTCTTAACTCTATGTGAATCTTGGTTGAGGATGAGGGGAGTGCAACTACCAATGCCTAAGAGTCTTACAAAGGATATGTTTCTTTGGAGGACTATGATGGTTCGTTACAAAAAGGGAGATTTTCGGCATAAGGAAGCAGAAGAGAAATCTTTGAAGGCAATAGCTCAATATACAGTTGATAGAAATAATGAGCTAAGATGTCAAGAACCAAAGACAATTAAATGGGAGAGAGAATAATGATAGACTGGATTACATTGATTTTTGGTTTATTTTTGGGATTTATCATTGGTGCTTTATGTACCAAAACTGCTGTATTAAAAGAAACTACGAAATTATGGATAGATTTTGTGAAGGAAGAATTGAAGAAGAATGGAAGTATGTACTTTCACATATCAATAAATAGTGGGGGAGACGATGATGATGGGGATGGTGGAGAATTCTCAGAACCAGAACCAGAATGTGGTTTGTGTAATATTATTCCTATGCCTAATGGCTATGATGTAAGATTGAATTAAAATGCCTCATATAATTGGTCAACGTCGTCCTGGCATAGCTGATGTGCAATGTCGTCGTCTTCAATTTCAGCCAGGGGATCGGGTAATTGTGGAGGTTTTTTGTAAGTTAGACAAAGATCAAAGAAAAAAGCTAAGAAGATCAGTACAAAAATGGGCAGGATGTGAAGTGGAAATTCTGATATATGATGCTACTAAATTTAGAATTACGGTGGAGAACAGATGAAAGATGATAATAATTATCAGGATATTTTGAAGAGTCGACAATCATTAGCTGTTTTTTTGAGACAAATGAAGAAGTTTGATCGCAAGTTTTGTGATATGATGGCTGGTGGGGATGATTTTACTTTGAGGCTTGAAGTAAGGGGTTCTAAGGGGGAATTGGTTCATTGCCGAGTGAGCGAAGATGCTTATGATAGACCCTCTGGAGCAGTAGGCAATATGGGCCAAAATGGGGGCTAGTAAAAGACGCCTTTGAATTTAGACAGAGATACTATACAATAAGTCTCTGTAACCTGAAATAACGTCTAAGCGATGATAAGAGCCGCGACGTGCCTGTCTGAAGGTACGTTATCGCGGTTTTTTTATTGGAGTGTGGAAATGAAAAATGTCACTCTTTTCTTAGGGGAAGGTGGGGCACATTTAGCAAGTCGTCATCTTGTTATTGTTAGGATGTATCTTGCTGGAGATGATGCTGCCCCAGTAGCGATATACGACAATGCTGCGATTGGCGGTGCTACTGAACTTGTAACTGTCCCATTGCCAGATAATGTAATTTGGCAGGCTCGTTTGATCGACACTCATGTAGGGGGTGAGGTCAGTAATCAAGACATCCTTAATTTTCCTACTGTAGCTTTGCAGTTTCCTGGTCCTTATAGCAGTGAAGTGCATAGACTTAGAATTTTGACTATGGAGGATGAGTCCAGTTCTAGTTCGTCTAGCTTGTCGTCATCTAGTTCTGTGAGTTCTTCATCGGTTAGTTCTAGTTCGTGGTCAAGTCGTTCTAGTGTTAGTTCTGTATCGAGTTCTTCGATCAGTTCTTCGGCTAGTTCTTCTTCTCTTTCTAGTTCATCGAGTCCTTCTTCTAGTCCATCGAGTTCTAGTTGGTCAAGTCGTTCTAGTGTGTCTTCGGTTTCAACCTCCTCATCGAGTGTGTCGAGTGAGTCGAGTTCTAGTGTGTCGAGTGTATCTTCGATCTCAACTTCCTCGTCGAGTCAATCTTCGGTTTCGACTTCCTCGTCAAGTCAATCTTCGGTTTCAACCTCCTCGTCGAGTGTGTCGAGTTCTAGTCTGTCTAGTACGTCGAGTTCTAGTGAGTCGAGTTCTAGTGTGTCTTCGGTTTCAACCTCCTCGTCGAGTGTGTCGAGTTCGTCTAGTCCATCGAGTTCTAGTTGGTCAAGTCAGTCTGAGGCTAGTTCTGGTTCTAGTGGATCTAGTTCTAGTTGGTCGAGTCAGTCGTAGTAAAGTAAATAATGAATCAAGTCGTCAGAGCTTGGAATCGATGGCAACAGCGGCCTAAACATTCTGGCCCTGACGGCTTGGTCATAGATGATGAAACAATAATTTTTCCTAGTGAGGAGGATAAAATGCCTGAGTGTTGTATAGCAGTTAATGAACATTCTACTGTGGCTCTTGCCCTTTATGGGGTTCAAGATAGGGTAGAAAACTTGTTTCGTGAAACTTCAAGAACTCTAAAGAGATTGAAGTTCAAAGCAGAAAAGACCAAGCCTTTTCCTGAACCTCCCGAGGGAGTTGGATCATATCCTAATATTCATGATGTCACTAGGTGGCTTGATTCATTGAAGAGACGTGGGACCAAGCGGGATGTTGAGTTTCTCAAGAGGTTGCATGTGACAGCAGCTAAGCGAGTTAGACCTGATGTGCTGAAGCAGGTAACTGAAGCTCTTGTTTAATTAGAGGATTAAATATGATTACCAATGACAAACTCTTATCAGCAATTAAGAGTCGTGGGCAAAAGCAAGAACCTTTTGCTTATGGTATTGTTACAGGGGATGTTTATGTCCGAACTTTGCAAGAGTTAGCTGGTTTAGAAGCTTGTTATAGATGGGGGTGCAAAGGACACACAAGTTTTAGTGATGCTCTTGAGAAATCAGCTAAAACTTTGGTTTATAGCAATCCAGATATGATTGTTGAGGAAAAGACCAGAGATCAATTTAGTAAGCTACACAAAGAAATCGAATTGCCAAAGAATACTCTAATGGCATTTCGTCATGTTCTTACAACCAATAGAAAGGACAGGGATGGGGACATTCTTCGGACAGAAGGAATGGAAGTCGATCCTAAGATGCTTTTGTTGTGGCAGCATGTTCATACTATGCCTATTGGTAAGATGGTGACGGAAGTTGATCATACAGAAGAGTGGCTAAAATTGATTAGTTGCATTGTAGATATGAATGAGACTTGTCACGATGCTGCTGTAATGGTTGATAACGACATGGGACGATTCAGCCATGGTTTTAACGCTTTGGAGTTTGAGCGAATGCAAGATGAGCAGGGCAAGGATGCTGGATTTGATGTGAAGCGTGGTGAGATCATGGAAGAGAGTTTGGTTTCTGTTCCAGCTAACATAGATGCCGATACTGAAGAGGTTTTGTTGAGTTTAATTGAGGGAGGGAAATTGACTAGTCCTATAATGAAGGAAGTAGGCAATGGTATCCGAATGAAGAGACCTTTATCGTTGCCAGTAAATCTTGATGTAAAACTGACCCTTAATGGGGAGGAGATTAAAAGTGAGAACAAGTCAAGAGATAGAGAGAAAGAGAGAACAGAAGGATCAGCCAGCACATCAGAAAAAGCCAATGGAGATGAGACAAAAGACAAGGAAGAGGAAAAGACCAGTAGTAACGAAGTGAAGTCCATTTATGGTGGTGATATACGGGATTCTTGGGAATGGATTGAATCTAAGTTGCGGAAGAAAGTAAAGAACTTTTTGTTAGCAAATAATATTTCTGTTTCTGAGCATTCATGGACAGGAATTACTGCTACTTTTCCTGATTACGCTTTAATTTATCATGAATTTGAGGGAATGGATAAAGAAAGCTATTACAAGATTGCATGGAAGATGGAGGGAGAGGAGCCTGAATTTTCTGGCGTTCCCACAGAGGTAGAAATCAAACAAAGGACGGAAGTTCAAGAGTTAAAGAAGAAACACCAGTCCTTTGAAAAAATGAAGTTAGAAAAGGGAGTTACTGCTCAATTCAATATCTGGATTGATGATGATGGAAATACTCAGATGGAAGAGGCTGATGACAAATCAACAAAGAAGGAACTAACAATGAAGGAAGCAATGGCTTTTGTAGTGGCCAATGCTTCTGTTGACGAAAGAAAACAAATAGTAAAGTGGTTTGAAGTTTTCGATCAAGTGGAAAAGGGAAACCAATTAGCTGATGATTACCGTGCTGTAACAGGCACGTAAGTATGACACGTTGCGTCTGTTCGTAACGGTCTTTAGCTTTAGGTGAAAAAGAAAGAAATATTATGAATATCACCAAGGCACTTCGTAAGTGGCTCTCTGAAAACTATGACATCAAGATTGATGCCATGGAAGATGATTGCCGTAAGGCCGTTAGCGATGCTTTAGTGGAAGGTAAGCTGTCGGCTGAAAAGTATGCTGAGTTGAGCCAAGATGAAAAGGCTGGCGAAGCAAATGAGTTTTCCAAGAAGTTTGAGGAACTTGCTGATGGTATTAGCAAATTGACTCAGGCTTTGGTAGCCAAGGAAGAGACCAAGGAAACTAAGGAAGAGAAGACTAAGGAGACCAATACTGAAGAGAAGGAAACCAAGGAAGAGGATAAGGAAAAGAAGATGAGTCCTCTTGCTATGAAGATTGCTCAGATTGGTGGAACTCCGATTGAGCCTGATGGTAACGAGACCATTGAGGTGAGGGTTAAGGCTGCTGTGGAATCGTATGATAGCACTAAGACTGCCTTGCATTATCCTGAGAAGACCAAGAGCGGTTCTCCTCATGCTTTGGCTGGCAAGAGAGTACATAGCTTTGATCGTCCTCTTGATGTGCCTTCGACGAGAGATAAGGCTCTTGCTGGTGTGTGGACCAAGTTCCAGATTTGGGCAGCAACTCCCAAGGTGGCTGGATCTGCTCAAACTGCTTGGGAGAGGTTTAGTGATCATGAAAAGAGCCTGCTTTGTCATTTGGCTGAGGAGTGCGATTGGGATTGTAGTACTGATAAGGTGAGTAGTCATCGTAAGGGCTATCCTGGTGGCATCAAGCAACTTATTGATGATGCTGCTTCTGGTGGTCTTGAGGCTGCTCCTATCGTGTTTGACGATCAGGTAATTCAGATTCCTCTGCTTTTTGGTGAGTTGTATCCTCTAGTCAATGAAGTGCCTATTGATCGTGGTCGCCGAATTGAGGGTGTTAGCCTTCTTAACGTCACAGGTGGTTGGGGTGGAGTGGATGACACGCCTGTTGCTCTCTTTGCCACGGCAGGTTATGTGTCTGCATTTGATACTACGATCTATCGTTGGGAAGGTGCCATTCGTATTGGTCTTGATTTCCTTTCTGATACTCCTATCAATTTCAATAACATCATTACCACTCAGTATGGACAGAGGCTGCTTGAGGATCTTGATGATGTAATTGCAACTGGAAATGGAGCTACTCAGCCCCTAGGCATTATGAATACTGGTGGTGCTACTGTTGTTGCATTTGGTGGTGCTACAAACATTGCCAACTATGAGGCTTTGAGGTTTAGTGTTGCTAAACCTGAGCATGGTTCTGGAATGAAGGCTTCGGCCGTCTTTTGTGGCACTGAAACCAGTTATTCGAGAGCCATTGGTATTCCTGTTGGTGGCACGGATACTCGT
>SDBT01001303.1_pt1 | contig 43572 bp, 79 predicted proteins | sample 2277101 | NCBI WGS metagenome assembly SDBT01 (sample SAMN10404973, study PRJNA504765) | marine sediment metagenome | isolation source: marine sediment core GS10_PC15, 103 cmbsf | place: Arctic Ocean: Southern Knipovich Ridge | collected 2010
ACCGATACGGGTGCAACAAAGTGTTATGCGTACGCGCAGGACGCTATCGTGCTTGCAATAGCCGAGGAACCGAATGTCAGTATTGATATTCGCCCCGACTTGCTAAACAGTACTCAGATATTCTCTACTCTGAGTATTGGCGCAACAAGAGTAGAGGGTCCCGCAGTTGTCGGCATTTTGCTCGACACCGCCTAATCTTGAAAGGAGATTAAAATGAGTAAACAATTAGTATTTCCGTTTAATCCCGTTATATGGCCTGCGGTTCCGGTAGATCATGAAACTGATAGCAATATTGGTTTCGCTGGCATCGACACAACCCAGAGATACACAGTCGGAGCCCGTGCAATGTCATGGGATGGCAGTGTTCTCAGGTACGGAAAGTTCGGTGCCACCAACACTTCTTACCAAGCGGCCGTATGGAGCAATGCGACTGCTGCCGGTGTCAGTTATGAGGCGATCAATGCCGCATCTGCTAAAGGCGAGAAGATAGTCCGTATCGCCGAGGCGTCCGTAACAGAGAACCAGTACGCAGGTGGATACTTGTTATTGTTCCACGCTACCGGAGACGGCAAGGTGTACACGGTTATCGGTAACTCTGCAACTGCGGGTGGGAAAGTCACTCTTTATCTTGACCAACCTCTTGGAGTAGCTGTTACTACGTCTGATAACTACGAACTGTACGTAAGTCCGTTCGCAGACATCAGGCAAGGCAACAGCGGTAGCACTAAGGGTTTCTGGGGCATACCACAGGCTCTTGTTACGTCCGGCAATTACGGATGGATCAAGACTTGGGGGTCTACCTTCATATCTCCCCAGTCTACTGTTGGTGGTTCTGGCTTGGCTGCTGGTTATTTCAGGCATGACGGCTCCATTGATGTCCGTGGCAACATATCGCCCGGTACTGTAACGGATCAGTATGCAGGATTCAGAATGGTTGGTTCTGCGGCTGGCGACGGTCCATTGTTTATGCTTCAAGTTGCTATATAGAAAGGGTTACTTATGACTATGATTAAAGATGGTAAGAAAGTAACGCCAAAGGGCGACAAAAAGCCTGACAAGAAGAAGTAGCTTTAAGGGAGGTCGGGCTAACCCCCGGCCTCCATAATCATGGAAATAATAACGAACAGAACAAAAGCACCGAACGAGATAGTTCCTGCTACTGAATCTGAAAGTAGTATTAAGGACGAAGTGAATCAGCGCACACACAAGGCAGGTTACACCGACAGAGACGGGCAACCGAGAAGTACTGGTGCAGGTAAAGGGGACGCGTATCGTCCCGTGAACAAAAAGAAGTATGACGAAAATTATGAACGCATATTTGGAAAAAGTTAAGGAGTAAATCATGGCAACAACAGGAATGATGTTTTGGGCATTTGAACATTATCTCAAAAACAGCCCACTCAAAGGGCCTGGCGGTCTGACGAATGACGACATAGAGAATATGGCAGATTTGTTTTATTCTTTCAATACTACGTCTGCTGGTTCTGCCCGCCCAGCGGTTGATGGGAATTTCACAGATTGCGATTGGCCTGACTTTGGTGCTGTTGCAGATGCAGGTGGCATTGATGCAGTTAGGGATACCTTAACAATAGACCAAGCAAGGTTTCCAGAATCTCATAGGGGGAGTTAATCATGGCTTTAGATAATTCTAATACAGGTGCATTGAAACAGTTGTCTCAAGACCTGCCCGTGGGTGCTACGCGACATTTTTTTAACGGTGACGATAATGACTCGGCGGCCGCTAAGGAGATTGTTGCTGCGCCCGGTGCAAATAGAAAGTTAATCCTTACTCATTTAACTTTGGGTACTCTCGCGGCACAGTCAATATCAATCTTGGACGGTGCATCGACTATATTGGTAGGCCCGATACAGTTGGAGGCCGCAGGAGTGATCTATTCAAAGGATTACAAATGGGGTCTTGAATTGACGGCTAATACTGCAATGTCTGTTGATTCTGATACTGACGGATTGTTCCATATTTATATCGAATATATTAACGCTCCGGCGTAAGGAGTAAATCATGGCAGAAAAAATAGATTTCGACGTAAATCTTGACCAGATTATTTTTACTACACAGACCAATGGTGACAATATTGTAATCAAAGACATAAACCTCAGCGCAGATGATGCGGGCAGTCTGGCTCACATGGTAAAGAACGGCCAGTCGCTTAATATTGTAATCAAGGAAAAATAAAATGGCACTGACATCGGCAGAGGTTGATTTATGCAATCAGAGTCTTGGCAAGATAGGTGCAAAGACGTTTACGTTTGGCGACGTAGCAAGTAACCAGAGCAAAAAATGCCTCCTGTTTTTCGATCAGACAAGGAACGCTCTTTTACGCCAGTTTGAATGGCCGTTTGCTAAAACAAGATTGCGGTTAGTAAGTGGATGGTTGACTGATACGATCTATTCTACTGATCAGTATGCATTCCAGAGCGGACTTTTATATAAAGCTGCCTTGGCGCATACGTCTGGTGTGTTTGCAACAGACTTGGCAGCGGCTAAGTGGACTCTTGTATCGTCGATTGATGCGTGGGTTACTCTTACGGTATATGCGTTTAATGCTCTTGTTACAATCAATGCTTTATTGTATCAAGCTCTCGAAGCCCACACGGCGGGCGTATTCGCTACCGATCTGGCCGCAGGGAAATGGATATTGACTTCTACCAAACCCACGAATGTATTTGGGTTTAGCTATGACATTCCGGCAAGCTCTCTAAGGCTTGTCGAGAATCAGGTGGTTAATACAAGAAACGTAAACTTTAACTTTTTCGGGACATATACGTATCCCACCTCCGACAGACCGGCAGATACATGGGTACTCGAAACAAATACGATTCTCACCAATGACACAGAGGTTGATATTGTCTATATCGACACTATTGATACCACGACAGAATGGGACGTATTGTTCACTGAGTTGTTTATTGCTGTGTTGGCAAAGAAATTGGCCTCTGCATTGGCAGGGTCCGGGCCGGGTACTGCTTCGTTAAGAACTGACCTTAATCTTGAAATAAAAGAATTGACCAGTCGGGCACGAACTGTCGGCAGTCAAGAGGGCAACAATTCGGGCAGTTCCGATTGGAATTTGGCACGTTTTACTTAAGGAATAACCAATGGGCGGATTATTTGATAAACCAAAAGTAGTCAAAGCACCACCTGTCCCGCCTCCGCCTCCTATTCCAGTAGTCCAGGACGAGGCGGCTGAGTTTGAGGTAAAGGAGCAGGCACGAAGATCGGGCTTTCAGCAGACGTTCCTGACTGGTGCGTTAACTCCGAAATCAACTGGAAAGAAGAAATTCCTCGGCGGGTGATATTATATCAAATGAAATTTGGACAACTTTTGAGGAAGGCAAGACTCTTTACGCCCTGATATGGCGCAAGAGCGATGACAAGGTGTGGAATAATACCGATAGCCAGTTCGATACCTATACGGACGCTGATATCGACAAGTACGACGTTGTATTAGCGAATCAGGCTGACAGTGATTATTACTCGGTAGACTTCCCTGCGGCCATAACAGACGACACGACTCAGGCATATAGGGTACAGATAATGCTACAGGTCGGCGGGTCGATAGATGCTGACGCTGATTTAGGCATAGCACAAGGTGAAATACAGTGGAATGGAACAGAGGAAGTTGATATAGGTTCGATATTCATTACAAATCAGACGGTAACTAACGTCTACGAGGAAGGCTTCGTTCAACCTCCAATACAGGTGTTTAATACATGAGCAATATTGCAGTAGTAAATTTCGGTTCCGGTGAGATTTCACCCGAACTCGACGCCCGCAAGGACATCGAGAAGTATACCAGTGGATGCCGGGTACTTGAGAACATGATACCCGACGTTTACGGTAATGCTACGCGCAGGCCGGGCACGGAGAAGATTACGATTGGAAATGGGTCGGGTTGTTATTTTGAAGACTTGCCGTCCGACCCAGCCAAGATAGGTATTTCGACAGCAGAGGATTTGGCAAAAATAGGCAATGACGGTGCGTTCCCTATGGATGGTGATTATGAACTACGAGCAGATATTGACTTGGATGGAATTGTATTTTGGCCAATAGGCAGACTTGCTTCAAATCCGGGAGTTGAGACACAATTTACGGGAACTTTTGACGGAAGAAACTACACAATAAGAAACTTGTCTTACACGGATGCAAAGAATTTCAATGACCTTGGTTTTAATCCGCAAACTAAGTGGGTTAACTATGGGCTTTTTTTTGTTATAAATTCAACTGCAACCGTTAGTAATCTCATAATAGAAAATATGATAATAGAAAATGCGTGGCAGGTAAGTGCCATTCTTACGAGCACTGGATTATTGGCTGGTTCGATTGGCGGTACTATAACAAATGTGCATACCCAAGGCTCAATAACATTAACTGCAAGCGGTAATCCGACAACGGGGATGAGTGAGTATGGCGGAATGTGTGGAAATGGTTCCGGGGGAACCTTTACTCACTGCTCTACTGATATTGTTTTTAATTTTGGCACAGCTTTGATCCCGCATGACGGTGGATTGTCAGAAGTTGGCGGATATGCCGGAACTGGTGGTGGCAGTGCAGGGTTTACTGACTGTTATGCAGTTGGCTCAATAACCCAAACTGGCGACGGTACAATGAAGGAAACAGGTGGTTTTTGTGGAGACGCAAGTTCAGTCACTGGAGCGCTGGATTGGACTAATTGCTACGCTGCCATAACCATGACAGGGGAGCCAAATGCCTTGAGGCCGTCAGTCGGCGGGATGATAGGGTTCTTTAACAGTTTCTTTGGTACGACCTTTACTTTTAGCGACTGTTTCTGGGACGGCGACTTAGTAAATGGTGTAGAAAATATCACTGTATTTGATATAGGGCATGTCGGGACTGTCGCCGAAACAGGTTATATTGGTACTGACGTCGCAGGTGTAACCGAAGGCACAAGCGGAGACGGTGGTTCAATAGATATGTTCAAACAGGCAACATTTACTAATTGGGACTTTGATACTGTGTGGAAGATAACTGAGGGCGTTGACTATCCTACTTTCCAATGGCTCAGCACTGCACAGAACTGTAAAAGACTATGACTAACCGTGCAATAATAAATCTGAATTCAGGTGAGTTCACGCCCAAGATAGACGCAAGGTCTGACGTAGAGAAATACGCCAGTGGCCTTAGGACTTGCCAGAATATGATACCGACTATCTTCGGTGGAGTAACGAAAAGGCCGGGTACGGAGTTTATTACATCCTCGGCGGCACTCGATACGATACTGGCCGCATTGATTGCCCATGAAGGGATAGGTTTATGTTGGGAAAATAACGCATTAGCTACTGATTTTCAAGATACCCTGAACCAGTTTATATGCCATGAGAACCGCTTAATATGTTACGAAAACGAGATATTAACAGAGTCGTCCAGTTTGACCTTTGTTTCAAGGGCCTTGTGCCACGAAAATAGCGTAGTGTTTTATGAAAATGAAGTTTTAATTACGGAGTAATAATGGCGGACGCAAAACTAAAAACTATAGCCTTGATAGCCCAGACGCTTGGCGAGGACTTTAATGTAACGAGTGATACGTCGTTATTTACTGTGCCAACGGGAAAGGAATTCACGCCGTTTGCGGTATGTATCTCAAACGCATCGGCGGACTTGTCCTCGTCCACGGTTACATTCGGGCAGTCGGGGGCAAAGACAGATTTCCTTAACACCCAGACGTTAAGTGGATGTAACGCCGCAGGTGATGCTGTCTGGTGCATGGTGGTCCCGAATGCTACTCCTGTCGGTCTTGTAACGTACACGGCAGGAGAGGTCTTTACAATGGACCACGTAGCCGCTGCTGGTGGTGCTGCTACTGCCGATGTAAGTACGTTTGGTTTCTTAACGGACGCATAATGGCAACGAGAATGATACCCTTTGTTTTCTCGTCAACAATAGCCTATCAGGTTGAGTTTGGCGAGTTCTTTGCGAGCTTCTTCTTTGATGGCGCATTGCTGAACGGGGATGGTGCGCCAATAGCAACTCCATATCTGGAAGCTGACTTGCCCCAACTCAATATCAGGCAGATAGCCGATACGATGTGGATTACCCACCCGGATTACGCGGCAAGGAAACTCACACGAACGAGTGTGATTACATTTTCTCTTGATGCCATTACATTCACTACGGGCCCGTTTCTTGTTAGAAATGACTTGGCTGTACGCGACGATGTTACGATGAAGTATACCGGAACGCTAACGAAAGATTCAGTTGGGACTCTTATATCATCGTCGGCCCATTTTCTATCGGGGCATGTAGGGGCTTTGTTTGAATTGACCCACCCAAGGAGTCTCGCTGATAGCAAGGTGGAAACAACCGGCGCGTCCGATAGTGCTTTTATAGACGTTAAAGGCGCGTGGGGTTTTAACACTTCGGGAACGTGGTCCGGCACAGTCAGGATTATACGGAACTTAAACGGTCTTGGCGATGAGACTTTCAGGACTTTTGTGGCAAATACTGTTGGCGCACGGAATATACAACTCAATAGAACGGGACGCCTGATAGAAAGAGAAGATAATGTTCAATATAAGATAGTAACGGAAGTCGGGATGTCGGCTGCTTTTAGTGCTGATATTACAGTCAACTCAAGCGTAAAGGTGGGAATAGTCAGAATAGATTCGATCACAAGCACCACAGAGGCCGCGTGTACTGTTCTAACTCCGATAGGCGGTATATCGACTGATACGACGAAGCGATGGGCAGAGGGTGCATGGTCCGGCGTTCAAGGTTATCCGAAGTCCATAGCGTTCTTTGCCGAGCGGGCTACTTACGTCGGTAGAAGAAACGTATGGCTTAGCAGGGTAGGCGATTTTGAGAACTTCGACGCCGGTGTTCTTGACGCAGACGCCTTCATTGTTTCATTATCGACCACGAATGAGATCATGTGGGTTGATACAGTGGATAAAGTTATCGTTATAGGAACTACAGGCCCGCCGTGGACAGTGCAGAGCAATAAAGTGAGTACACCGATAAGCCCAACAAACTTCACAGTAGACGAGCAGTCAGGTTTCGGCTCTGCTGATATTCAGGGCGTTAAGGTAAACAACGCCATTATCTTCGTAGACTTCGTTCAAAAGAAACTCCATGAATTCGCTTGGAACGCAGACGAGCAGAAGTATCGAACGCCCGAACTCACGCTCTTGGCCGAACACTTCTCTAACTCGTCTACGGTAACATGGTTGTCTCATCAGAAGAATCCCGAATCTATACTTTGGTTCGGATTGGCGGATGGTACGTTGCATTCATTGACTTACCAAAGAGATCAGAATGTAGTTGCTTATGCTGCTCATCCTATGGACAGTGCAAATTCACCATCGGTCAGTTCAGGTTCGGTAATACCGAGTACGGGCGAAGATGAAGTATGGTTATCGGTAGAGAGAAATCTTGACGGAGTTGACGTTACTTGTATCGAGAGAATGACCCCACGGACGATTACCGATGACGATGACTTCCATTTTGCGGATTGTGCGGTTATTTACGATGACGTGGCCGCTACGGTTATTTCAGGTGGCGCTCATTTGGAAGGCGAAACAGTTGCAATCCTTGCCGATGGCGTTTCAGTGGCACCGCAAGTTGTATCCAGTGGTACGATAACGCTTGCGACCGCTGCATCCAAAGTGCATTATGGGCTACCGTTCACTCCACAGGTAAAACCGATGAGGCTTGACGTAGAGACGGGTGCCGGTTCTTCTCACGGCTCTATTTCGCAGATACCAGAATTGGTACTAAGCCTTCTGGAGTCAAAGAACGTATCCTTTGGTGATAGTATAGACGATTTAGTCGATGTGGACCTGGACCATGAAGATTTGGTAAACAATTCCGAGATTACGGATGTTTTCACGGGCGATGTTATGGTAAGTCAGGACGGTGGATTCAGTATAGAAGATAGTATCGTGATTACCAGCAGTGTCACGAGTAGCGTTACCGACGCCACGCCTCTGACCTTGAGGGCAATTGTGGCACGCAAGGAGATTACGGGGCGATGACCGATTCAGCAATGACATTCCGCGCCGCAACCCAAAAGGATTTGGCCTATGTGAGACAAAACCCCTTTGAAGGCGCAATCAAGAACTATCCACACGCGGAGGTTCCTGACGACAATACGTACTGCGTGCTATACGAGGGCTCTATCGTGGCCGTAGGGGGCCTGTGCGTCCGTTGGGAGGGCGTGGGGCTTGTATGGCTGATGTTGACTGCTAATTGTAAAAAGGACGGCATACACGGCTTCAGGGCCTTGTACGCCATACGTGAGAAAATGGAGTATTTGATTGAGGTAAACAACCTTCACCGTGCCGAAGCCTATATAAGAACTGATTTCCCGCAGGCTATCAAGATGATAGAGGCGTTTGGATTCAAGCAGGAAGGTTTAATGAGACATCAATGTCCTGATAAAAGTGATGCGTATTTATATGCAAGGATAATGTAATGGGCGGAGTATTCGATCAATTAAGTGGAGCGGCAGGATTGAGGGCCGAGGGTAAATCTGCCCAGAACATAGCCAACTTCAATGCTGCTGTGGCCGAACAAGAGGGCGAAGCGGCAAAGATAAAGGCTGGCTTTGAACAGCAGCGCCAAGCTAAACGGGGCGAAGCTATTAAGAGTACGCTTGTCGCCAAGTTGGGTACGGCAGGTGGATTAGATTCTCCCGTGGCTTTGGATATTATTGGCGAACAGGCCGAAGAACTTGAACTTGAGAACCTCTTGATAGGCTTTGAGGGCGAAGTTGCTGCACGGCGGGCAGGGAATCAAGCCGAGATCGACAGACTCCAAGGGCGATTGGCAAAGCAAAAAGGCAAGAATGCTGCTCGACGGGCTAATATACAGTTTGGTACGCAACTGGCTATGTTGGGGGGCACGTTTCTTACAGGATTTGGAGGCAGTACGGCGGGGGCCGGTAAAGTTGGCAGCGGTGGAAGTTTACCCTTGCCCGGTGGGCCTACTTTTGCATAAGGATATATAATGGCAGAAACTTTTCCAATAACACAGGCAAGACAGGAGTTAGGCTTTACTCCATCAACTGCTGTACGCGCTAATATAGACGTAAGGGGTACAGGTGGAATAGGCGGGGCCGTGGGGCAGGCGGTGCTAGGTGGGACAGGGACTGTTCAGGGCATTTTGCAGAAGCGGCAACAAATGCAGGATGACAATTCCAACACGGAAGCGGACAATATGAGGACGCTTGCTGATATTGAATTTGAGCAGTTCAAGTTGGATAATCCTCAAGACGCATGGCATGGATTCAGACAGGAACAAACTCAGCGGGTAGCGAATGAGGTAGGTGGTCTTAAATTCTCCAATGCTGCACTGACTAAACAGACTGTTCTTTCCGCCATGTATAGCGACGAAAGCTCGGCCAATGCGTTGATTGATGCCACTCGTCAACTAAGAAGAGAAACTCTCCTGATTCAGACTGATGCACTGGTGGAAGCATTTGCGCAAGATGATCCACAGAAAAAGATAGATCAAATTAACCAGTATCGAACCAGCGAGGCAACAAAAGCGTTTGGGCCAGAGATTATTGCCCGTAATATCAAGGCTGCAATGCAAGCTGGTACTATCAAGAATCTAAAGGGAAGAATCATTCTTGACCCCACCGGAACCAAGAAAATGCTGCAAGACGAACTTGAAGCCAGGAAGAAGGGCGAGCAAACAGAACTCCAGAAAGCATTACCTAATACTGAAGATATTGACGACTTAATTGATTTTGCCAGAGCAGAGCAGAGCCAAGAAGAAATGGACAAGCGGGCCGTAGAACAAGGGGCCAAAGAAGTAATACAGCAAGAACTGTGGGGTCAATTACAAGACGATAACTTCGGCAAAGCCCTTGAATCGGTACAATCTTCCGATCTGCCCGTAACCGGAGAAGGTGGTAAAAAATGGTGGACCGACCTTATTAAGAAAACTGAGAAGGCAGTATTGGCCGGAGAAGAAAGCCCGCTTAACCAGACTAATTCAGTTGCATACTTTGAGTTACGGAGAAAGATAGCCACAGACAGGAAGGCCGTAACGGAGAATGATCTTGCCCGCAAGGTAGGGCATGGGATAAGTATTGGTGATTACGAGAAGTTGCTTGGCATGATAACGGACGATGTTGACCCCTTGAATAGCCGGACGGCCAACAGGGCGGAAGAATACTTAAAGTTGTTCAAGAAAGATAACGCTGACGGCTGGTTGGAAATACAAAACGATTACGACAAATTCTTCACCGATTTCCTCAAGCAAAATAAACGTCCCCCGACCGATAGGGAGAGCGAAGACTACCTCAGGTTTCTGACCACTGAACCGGTGAGGTCGATTTGGAGAAACGATTTACCAGACGAGCAAGTGAATATAGCACTTAGAGGTTTGCCGCTTGAAGGAAAACGGGCCTTCGTAGAGGAACAGCGAAAGGGGATTATTAAAGGAATAGGGTCGTCTACTACTGCATGGCTGAAAAAGTGGCGAAAGAAAGATAAGAAGATCACCGTTGATGTTGCGACTCACTATCTAAGTATAGCTGGTGGAGACAGGGGTAAGGCAATCAATTTAGCAAAGAAAGACGGATACACTGAATGAGTGTTTGGGATGGTGCACAGGCTGTTTTAGACGAGAATCCACAGGCTTCTGTTTGGGACGAAGCCGATGATGCTGTGCGCATTACGAACCAACACGCACTAAGAACGGCGGAGCTTCTCAACGACCCGGAAAGAAAGATAGAGGATTACGTTGAACCGGAAGACCAGAAGGTGTTTTCTGATTTCTTTGCACTTTCCACGAACTCCCAGGCCGAGCGCGAGGCTTTTGTAGAAAAGGACATGATTGCTATTTCGACTGGCATGCCGCGAGAAGTAGCAGATAAGATGCACGGCGACATGAAGAAAACAGGCTTTGTCGATGAACTGAAAGACCAGTGGACCGGCAAACAACTCGTAAGTAAAGTACCTATTACCGGGGCAATCCTCTCGGTCGCTGAAATGATAGATGCCATGCAAGCCGCCAAGAGGCTTAATAGTGAGTTTGATTATTCTAAACCTGTTACTATTGAACAGCAACAAGCCGCAGCAGACAGGGGCATATGGAGTTTAAGCCCAACTGCCAAGCAAGAATTTTTCCATAACAAAGACATTGATATTAAAATGGTTGAGGATTATGTCGAAAGGGTCACGCGAGACAGAACGTTTTTCGGTAAGGTAGCCGCTGGTGTTAGCGTTCTTCCTACGTGGATGGTAGAGTTTGCAATGACGGGTGGGGTGGCGGCTTTCGGTAAAGAGGCCACTAAAAAGGGCATGCTCAAGGTGATGCAGAATTATGCCAAAACTAAAGTTGGTGCGAATGCTTTACGGTTGGCTGGCTGGACTGGCGGAGCAATTACAAGAGCCACTCTTGGGTTGCCTGCCCAAGTTACTAAGAGTGCAACCGAAAGACAATTACAGGTAACTTTGGGCATGAGACAGGACGAGGGGTGGGCTACGTCATTTACTAAGGCATGGGGTGATGTGGTTATTGAATCTGCGTCCGAAGAGGCTGGCAAGGCTATTACGGACATTGGCGGGGCAATAATTTCCAAAACTAAACTTGGCTCTAAATTAGTAAAGGGATTGAGCGAGGCGTGGCGACAAGTAACTGGCGGCACAGCAAGCCAATTCAATAAACTGTTGACCAAGGGTGGGTATTCCAATATTCTCGGCGAGATAGGGGAAGAGCGGCTGGGTACAATTCTGAGGGCAATCACTGATGTTGATGATTTTGGAGCTGGTGAAGATGCCAATATAATGGAAAGGCTCAAAGCTGGAATGGAACAAGACATAGCTGGACTTCCCGTAGAAGCCGTTGTCTTGTCTATCCCTGCTGGCGGGCAAGCCATCGTCAATCGTTTTGTTGGCGGAGAACTTGCAGACGATGCCACGGAGGCTTCTGTAGCCGCGCCAGTGGCCGAACAGCCTGTAGAGGGTATAATACCTCCCACAGAAGCGAAGCCAATAGAAAGACCCAAAGTGATCCGCCCAACCAAGGAGCAGGCTATTATTGATGCTCGCAAGTTCCTTGACCAAGTTAAAGCCCATGAACAATTAGTTAAGGGAGAGCAAGGCGTTGTAGACGTAGAGCCCATTGAATTCGAGATAGAAAAAGAACCGTCAACTGGCTTAACTCCACAATGGTACGAAACTAACAGGGAAGTATATAAGAAGGGCGTCCTAAAGAAAGCTGGGGAATTTGCTCAGCAGGCATGGCAAACAACTGAAAAAGTCATAACTCCAATATCTACGAGATTGTTCAATATAAATCAGAAATTATTCAGGGCAACCCGTAGGCATGTTTTTAACGTAATGACTCGTACCACTGAACAGATCAAGACTGCCGAGACATTTCTAAAAGATATTAAAAAGATACCCAAGCAAGAATTTATCGAACTTGACCTTGCATTTAAGAATAGCGATGGAACAAAGATACAGGAGGTGTTGGGCAGACATGGGTTAGGGAAAGATTTCAAGAACGTCCGCAAGATATTAGATGACTTGTTCGATGCAGGCAAGAGAGTTGGCCTGAATATAGACTATCGCAAGAACTATATGCCTCGAATGATTGAAGATGCCAAGGGTTTCCTTGAACACGTCAGGGGTACGGACGGCTGGCCGATAATCGAAGAAGCTATTCAGCGACAAGAACGCTCTCGGAACAGACAATTAACGGAAGAGGAACGGGCTGCTATTGCCAATACAATGTTGAGAGGGTATAGGACAAGTGCCCTTACGATTGCCCCGCCCGGCTCTACTAAAAAGCGAACAGTTCCTATTGTGGACGCTAAGCTTAACCAGTTCTATATGAGTTTTAGTGATTCACTGATTTCTTATATCCAAACCATGAACGAAAGTATCGCAGCAAGGGAATTTTTCGGCAAGGAAGCCAAATCTATTACGAAGGCCAGAGGTCAACTAAGCGCGGCTCGGACGCGGCTTGCCAAAGCCGCGAGAAAAGAAAACGAAACAAAAGAGGCTTTCACTGCCCGCAAAGACAAGATGCGGGATAGAGTAACTAAGGCAGAGAACCTATTGGAAGACTTGAATGCCAGCGATTTATCAGATACTATTGGTGCATACGTTGACAGGCTGATTGTTGACGGAGAGATAACACATGCCCAAGAACGGCAAGTAAAGGATATACTTAACAGCTTGTTTAATCCAAGCGGCGCTACTGGACTACTTGGCGACTTAAAGACGCTCACATATATCACCCATTTGGGTTCTCCACTTAATGCCATTACGCAAATAGAAGACCTGGCTTTATCGTTTTATCGAAGTCCAGTTGGATTCTTGCCACAAACGGTTCGTGCCTTCCTGAATAAGTCTGAAATTAAACCATCAGATATTGGTATTACAACTATTGCAGAAGAACTATCCGGCAGAGGTATGCTTAAGAAGGCCTTAACTGAAATACTAAGAATAACAGGATTTGCTAAGATAGACAGAATTGGCAAGCAGGTTTTTATTAATACTGTTATAGCTAAAATGCGCAAACAAGCTCAAAAGCCTACCAAGAGTTTCACAGACAGATTGAGGCGTGTATTTGGCAATGATTTTCAACAAGTGATTTCCGACTTAAAAACAGGCAAAATGACGGATAATATAAAATATCTTACATTTAATCAATTATTAGACGTTCAGCCTTTGGCCTTAACCGAAATGCCGGAGGCGTACAACAGATCTGGCAATTTGCGTATTCTATATACACTGAAAACTTTTATGATACGCCAATTTGACTTTATCCGGGGTGAAGCTCTTGCGGATATGAGACATAAGGACACGTTCATGCGGGGATTTGGAAGGTTAGTATGGTTGACATTTGCCCTATCGCTATTCGGTGCGGGCGTAGATGCAATCAAAGATTTCATAAGAGGCAGGGAGTTTAATCTCAATGACGCAGTAACTGATAATATTTTGCGAAGATTTTTCTTTTCTAAATATCAAGTCTCTACAGCCAAAAGAGATGGAATACTAAGATCGTACCTTGAAGGATTCTTGCCGCCTACAGCATTGTTCGACAGAATGGTAAGCGACATGATTAGGGTTTGGGATGACCCAACTAAAGCCACCCAATCCTTACGAAGCCTGCCTATTGTTGGGGAATTGCTTTATCAGTGGTGGTTTGTGGATAAAAAGAAGGCGGGAAGAAAAGTGGGGCGGAAGTAAATGGCCCCATTTGATTCCATACAACGTAATACGGTCACAGCCCCTATCACGTTAACGAATCTTGATATTGGCTTTGACTCTACCCTTTTCTCTAACGGAACTTGGGGCTCTGGTACTGACTTTGCATGGACGTTTGAGATTTCCGGCACTAATCCAACGATGGCGTTCTCGGACGGCCTTATAACTATTACAGGGCATGATTCTCATTTACTGACCCAAGACGCCAACTTGCAACTTTGGCTGCGCGGCGATGACGAGACTGGCGGGGAGCCGGAGGATTTGGGAGCAGCCGGAAACGCGTGGACATATCAGGCCAATGCAGCACAGACCGACTCTGGCATGATCGGCAAGGCGTTTACTTTTGACGGAACAGGAGACTTTCTTGACGCTACTTCGCCGACCGGGATGCCGACTGGTAGCGATACTCGTTCTTATGCTATGTGGATAAAGACTTCTTCCACTCGTGGAGAGCCTCTTCTTTGTTATGGGGTAAACTCAGCAGGGCAGCTGTGGGAGATTTTAGTACGAGGCGACATATCCGGGGAGGTGCAAGTATTTGTTAATAGTGGCAATATAAGCGGTTCGATAGCTGTGAATGATGGGATATGGCATCACATTGCAATTACAAGCGATGGAACTAATATAAATGTAGCGGACCTGTATATTGATGGAGTTTTAGATCCGGCCCCCGCTACTTCGTCTGAAGTCCTGCAAACATCACAAGGGATTATGCAAGTCGGTAAGCCTATATCCGCTGCCGCTACGGATAATTTTACCGGCCAGATAGACGACATCCGTGTATATGACAGAGAATTAAGTGCAGCCGAGATACTGCAATTATTTGAACTTGGCACTCTCGACGCCATGACTGCTTTTTCGGCAGCATATTTTACCGAGTATGTCTCCAGCAAGGCCGGGTATTTCAATCGCCTGACGTCCACCGACGCCTACGCCGTAACGCTTACCGGTAGCGACCTTGTTGTTGAAAGCAGCACAGACTTCAATGCAGTTGGCCTCTCGAACACGGGCTCTCTGACTACGGGTGCGGGGCCGGTTGATATTGGGACGTCGGGTTCTTTGTATCAGCATATATATGCTGAGGAGGTGAGGGTAACCTATGTGCGCCTTAATGAGAACGCAACGCCGTCTGCCATAACCAACGATGGGGCGTTATACACCAAAGTCGACAACGCCCTGTATTTCCAAGACGGAGCGGGCACAGAGCATCTCGTTCACGGTGACGCTTTTTCTAATCTGTGGTTCCATGATGTAGCCGTTGATACCATAACAATAGCTGCCGCAAACACATTTGTAGCGGTTACGTCTTTTGACAGTGTTGGCGAAGAAGATGATCTTAGTAATTTAGTTGCCAATACAACCAATAACGATTTGACCGTTGGAGCAAATGGAGCAGGAGAATACAAAGCAACATTTCATTTATCGGCAGGTTCAGGCGGGGCCGCGGATGAATTTATTGTTGTCGTGGGCCAGGTTTTAGCGACACCGATAACAATTACATTGGCTCCCACAACGACACCAATCGTATGCACAGCCGTAGCCCACGGTATGAGAAAAGGCGATATGGTTACTATTTCAAATGGTACTGGAATGGCCGCTATAAATGGCGACTGGTTCCTTAAGCCCATAACGGCCGATACATTTACTCTTTTAGATTTGCAAGGGGCTAATTCAGTCGGGTCCGGGACTTATGATGTCTCGACCGCCACTGTAGATATAGTATATCACGGTAATATCTTATTGCACCGCAAATTAGCCCAGAGCGAATTAGGCACTGGTGGTGGTAACGCGGATTTACGACTTGCTGTATCTGATAAATTAAAACTATATGTCGCAAATATTGGTGGGACAGACGATATAGACTTTACGATTGTAAATATGGAAGCTAAAAGAATCGGTGATTAATCAGGAGAAAGAAAATGGCAGACACAGACAAAACGGACAAGAAGGCGAAACTGGAACAGGAATTAGGTAAGATGTCATTGAGAAGAATGCAGATGGCAACACAGGCCCAAGCTATGCAGGAACAACTCAAGGCCCTGACGCAGCAAATGGCGGAAACGGCCCAAAAGATATTACAATCTAAGACAGAGGACTAACAATGACAGAAACGCTGAAGATCAACCTAACTAAGACATTGGCAGGCTTTAAGGCTATGGGTTACGTGGCGGGCTTCCTTGTTGCGTGTTTTGTGGCTTACGCGAACATAGACAACCGTATGGACAAACTTGAGTTGGAAGCCGCCCAATTCAAAGGCGTTATTGATGAGCGAACCAGAAATACCCAAGAAGACGTAAGACGAATTTACGATATAGTTAAAGAATGGAGTCCCGATGGGCAAACTGCGAAAAAAGACTAAGAAGAAGTTATCAAAAAAGACCAAGAAGAAGTTAAAGAAGAAGTTAAAGAAGAAGACTTGACTTTCTTTTCTCCGGCCCCGCATGGGCTTCGGTCTGTGCGGGGTTTATCATTTCCTACCTTTTTACTATGTACTAAATCTGACAATGTTAGTAATAGATTAGTACTTCAATTCTGCCTAAATAAATCTTGTTATTCTCAGAAAAAGAATTTGACTTTGCTCTCAGATATTGTATGCTTACATCATGGGAAACGAGATGACAACATTTAGGCAGGCCGCTCCTTCTGGCTCGTTTCCCCCAACAAGTCTAACAAGGACGGCTTGTCTTTAACAATTAAATAGATGGGCAGTGGGTTGCGATAACAACAATGAGATGTCGTAACTGCAAGGCTTCGAGGGCTGGTAGAACCGATAAAATCCTTCTCAGGACTGAGCCAGAGTCGCCGCAAGGTAGACATTCCTTGCCTGCCCACCAATTAACCTTTAGAACAGGAGAATGGAAATGAAGATCAAAGTTAAAGATTTAGAAGCTAATCCATATCGGAATATTGGCAAGTACCCTATCGACAGGGCCAAAGTAGAAGCTCTTAAGATTTCTATTAAGGAAACAACGTTCTGGGACAATATCCTTGTCAGGCCATCATCGAACAAGGGCAAGTACCAGATCGCTTACGGCCATCACCGGCATATCGCTATTAAAGAGTGTGGTCTCAAGGAAATTGATGTTCCATGTCGTGAGTTATCTAATGCCCAGATGGTTAAGATTATGGCAGAGGAGAATCTGGGTTGGAATACGAGCCCCGCCGTGGTGAATGAGACGGTTCTTGCCACCAAGCTGTTCCTTGAGTCTGCAATTAAGGATACGCCTTGTCTGGGAAGAGCTGATAAATCCATCAGCTCTTTGTGGGCCGACGAGGTCTCCTTTAAGAAAGCCAAAACAGATAAAATGGTTGGCCGTGAAATTATTCTTAAGTTTCTCGGAAAGAATTGGGAATCGAAGGGGTGGATGATACAAGGGGCATTAGATACAATTAAGATTGACAAGTTATCTGTTGAGGAAGGTGGCGTGTCCCGCGAAGCCATTGAAACATTGCCTACAATAGAAGCGGCCAATAAGTTTCGGAACGAGGCAAAGAGGCATAAAATTCCAAAGCCAACACAGAAACGCATCGCCAAGAAAATAGTAGATGACGGCATTGGGACGCGGGACATTGCCGAAACTATCCGAGAAATAGCAAAACCTGAACACCTTGACCGTGAGCCGAAGAAAAAGGTTATGCCCACACTGGATAAGTTTGTGGGGAATCTGACGACCTCGGTAAGAAACGTACATCACGACCTGATAAAGATTAAGCCCAACATTGGCGACATACAATCATCGACGGTTCGGCGGCAACTCTTGAGAGAATGTGTAGATTTATCAGAAGTCTTAACAGAAATAATAGTAAAGGAAAATCGAAATGTCAAAAAAACAGGCTAAAAAGAAACGTGTTGTTTGGTACAGGCTCGTAGCAGATGCGTTGGAAACGGAAAAGATATTCAGTGTCGTTGACAGTGTTCATGGGGCGCAGTATATCTATGAAGAAATTGCACATTACTTGCTGGACGATTGTGGTGAAACAGAAAAATGCAAATCCTTTAATTATTACTGCCGTAAAGTCAGAGGTGGATTCGATCGCGCAGTAGGCTATTTGGAGTCAGAAGGCATTCCGGTTTATAAACACCGACCTTCAAATAAGATTTTATATGTTACTATTAACGGTGTTGTGCCAACAGCAAAGCAAGATGATTACGATAGAGTGGAAAAAATTGTGATTCAAACTGTAAGGGCTGCAAAATCTCACATTCAAGTAGCTTTCCCACGTTTAGAGGATAGATTTGTCAAATCTGCACAGAAACTTTTAACACACTAAACATGCGTCCACCACCCCTCGCGGGGTGGCGGTTTAACAATTAGATAATGGGCAGTGGGCGAACACGTCAACCTTATTGCGGTTGAGCCTAACAACAGATCATCGTTTAAGCAGAAAATAGACGCCCCTGCCCACCAATTAACCTTTAGAACAGGAGATGAAGATGGATGATCACATTAAACAATCACTTGCGGACGAAGTACTTAGTTGGATAGAACAATTAACGCCTTACCTTAAAGGTGAAAAAAAGTGGGATACTGGCTGTATATGGGTCTGCGAAAGCCATCCTTTATCGCCCTACGATATGGGATATTCGTTTGATTGTACTTGCGGTGCGCCTGGAATGTCACCTTTTTTCCCTGAAACAAAAAGGAAAGAAGAATAAGCTGCCTATTGCCCCATATAGAACAGGAGAATAGAAATGAATCTTTTAACACAGATGTTCGGCATAGACTGGAGCAATAAGATGATGATGTTTTACATTGCCCACCTGCCGTTCTGGTTCTTTGTGTTACCGTTACAAGTAATAATCCTTAGATATGCGTGGAAAGGAGTACGAAAATGAAAGAACGAATCAAGCAAGTAATCTGTATTATCGTGGCAATGCTTTTGTGGATGAGTGTGTTCTTCCTGCCCGGCTGCGGAAATCAGTGGGAAATCGGGGCCAGAGGGACCAACGAAATCTACCAGAAAGACAAAACCTCAAGCCTGCCCCTTTTGCCGGGATGGGGATTGAGGCCTGAGTAACCCCACGGATGGCAAGTACGCGGGCACGGATGCCCTTTTTTGATATAGGAGATATTATGAGCATGAAAGAACCTTGCGAAGACTGTAAGTATCACGATACAGATGTCTGCTGCGAGTGCCCGACCTATGATGGAAGCTGTACTTGCCATACGGGAAACCCGCCCTGTGGGTACTGTGAAGGTTCGCTGTGGGAAGAAGAAGCAGTTAAAGCATCCAGCACTGTGCCGGATGCCAAACCAATAGATAAAGGAGATATGAGCATGAGTACAACGAATTTTGAGTGCAAGGCAGTATTGGTGGAAACAGTCGACGGCAAGGAAACGAAAACAGTGGTTGCCCGCGACCCCGACATTTTCGAGGAATCGCAGCAGGACGCCAAGGACACGTTCCTGCTGGACAACGCCGAGAAAATCAATAAGGCCAAGGAAACGGGCAAGGTTGGAATACTGTGCCGTCCCTTTTGCGGGTAAGGGCAAGAATCTCTGCCCTCCGCCGCCCGGCTACCTTAAGCAGGGATGGTGGCTTGTGGACGGCAAGTTTGTTGATCGTTTCAACGCCCCGCCCCCGGACGGCGTTGAGCCTGACCCGGATTACGTGCCGGAAGTGGGTGAGTGGTTTTGGTTCCAGAACGGGAACAGGAATTGGTATCGCTATTGCCGCCACGAAGACGGCTCGCTTACGAGAGAAAATGGACAAAAGACGATAGTAGGATGGTACACTAGGGACAAAGGCTCTTGCCTTCCAGCCGAACCCCCAGAGTAGCTCTTTGAAAATTACGAGGACCGGCGGCGTGTGATAGCCGAACAAGTGCGAGACTATAAACACAATCCGTTTGGTGGCGGCAAAGATGGTCTAACGGTAGCTGAGGCCAGCATGAGCCCGATAAAGCGAGTATCAGCACAGAGCGGCCATAAGCAGGTAGCGGGTAATGCCAATCCTGCCCGGTTCTCGTATATTATAGCCCACCATTTAACAAGGAGAATAAGAACATGACAATAAACTATCATCCAGGTGCATGGCAATGTCCAGTATGCGATTGGTGGGCGGCAACTTCTCGATACAAGCTCGGTAGCCATATACGAAGGTGTTCCAATAAAAAATGCAAAGTGCGTGCCAGAGTCGAAATTGCGGAAATTACGAAAACTCGGATATATCAGGACAAAGTAATTATTTCGCAACCCATTACCGCAGAATAGGGAGAATAAGAACATGAACTTAATCAAACTACTAAAGCAAAACGAGAAACCCTTCGGCCTGATGTCTGAGGAAATGCAGGCGAAGGCGGTGGAATTAGGTTTCCACGGCAATTTCCAACTCTATTCAGATTTCCAACTCTATTCAGGCTATGGCAGCGATGGTGGCTTTGGAGCGATAATAGACAATCCTGATTACGGGTACAATCGCAAACTCACCTACCGCCTCCGCCCCGATTACCAAGAGGAACCGGAGATAGTGGAATGTGAGATATATGAGAAGGATTCTCACGTACAGGGATGCTATACAAAAGCATATGACTTTGGTGACCAAAGAGGACTGGGGCTGGCTCAGTATCCTAACGGCTACAAACGCATCGGCTTCAAGTTTGAGGATGGGTGCATGCGAACTACCCCTGTTTATTATCAGCTTGAATCGTACACAAACGACCAAGTTCGGATAGAAGATGACCATACAGTCCTGCACGCCACCCACGTTTTGTTCCGGAGGCAAAAATGAGTAAAACAAATAAATTTTGGCGTGGCTATTGGACAGGGGTAGTCGTGTCATATTCGTGTATAATTATCACACATTCGGTTATGCTGATAATCTCCCCCCCTCCTGAACCGGGTACCGAAACCGCACTGGTAGAGGCCCCGGTTCTTATTATGAACGTCTCGGCATACTGTGCCGAAAGTTGTTGTTGTGGCAAATGGGCAGACGGCATCACAGCCTCTGGCAAGCCCGCCATTGGCAAAATCTGTGCTGCCCCTCCCCATATACCCTTCGGTACAGTTTTGGACGTTGAGGGCTATGGCGAGTACGTTGTCGAGGACAGGGGCGGGGCGATTAAGGGGAATAAGCTGGACCTGCTGTTTTCAACCCACGCCGAGGCATTGGAATTTGGACGCAAAGACTTGAAAGTGAGGATAAAATGACTGATACTGAATTATTGGACGCCCTGCAAAGCCTGAACGATAGGTCGGATTATACAGGCAAATGTATTCTTCGCATGTCTACAACGGGACGTGGTTGGCGGCTTCACGAAACCAGCGACGAAGATTTTGGTCCACCACGAAAATGCGTCCGAGAAGCTATTGTAGATTTTCTTGGAATAAAGGACACCCCCAATGACTAACCTAACCCCAGAGCGATTAGCAGTGATAAAGTTAAGGTTTGTGGCAGGGGCGATGAGGGCAGAGGACCTCCCCGCCCTCATCGCAGAGGTAGAGCGGTTGCGGCCCCTTGCCGAATCCCAGCCTGCTCTGCTGGCGGCGTGTGAGAAGCACAAGAAGATTGTTGTCGAAGGCCATAATGGCAATACTGCTGCCTGGGATGCTAATTATGCTGATATGGAAGCTGCCATTAAAGCGGCGGAAGGGGAATAACCAATGGAAATCCCCCAACGCGAGATTGACAAGGAACGGGCAAAAGAGGACTGTATCAAGTACGACTGCCCTGACGTAGCCATACTCATCCCTGCCCCGGAGATCGAGTGCAAGTGCGGGTTCAAGGGCAAGGCAAAGGTGATATTGTCGTATATACGTGAGGCATTGTGCCCTGAATGTAAACATTGGATTGGATATTAGGAGAATGAATAATGTGCGATGAATTCAGAAAATGCGAGTTCTGCGGTTGTGATGTATATTGTAGCCAACGGGCATGTTGCGATGCAGGACGGAAAGCCGACATTGCCCGCCACATCCTAAAGGGCGATAAGAAACGCAGGGATACGGACTACGGCGCTTTACATGAAGATTTGCATAATGAAGCCAAGCATCTGAAAGCGGACCTTTTACAAGAACTCATCTATCAAGCCAAAGTCTTGCGGGCACGACAGGGGGGCTTACCTGTGCCTGTGAGGGACAAACGCCCCAAAGAGGCAGAGTTAGGCCCATGTACTGCTTTGATGCCTGACGAGCCTCCTGCGGGCTTTGACGGCACACAGAAGAATCCTATGCCGTTGGGAGATGGGAAATGACACGTAAAGGCCAATCAGAAGACAAACACACATTTTTAACCCTCGCAAGGCCGGGGTATACGACGAGACGACCGGAAACAGATATTGAAATTGACGAATCTGAACAGAAAAGGAGAGTAAAATGAACTTTCAAGATGCACGTAATTTACAAGGGCAGATGGACGCAAAAGGCTACCAGATGGGCGTTGATATGGTAGGCACAGTAAGGGCGGTTGAGCCGAAGAAGTTTTCGGACAAGGGTAAGCCTTTCCAACAAGTAACTATCCAAGACAGCACGGGAGAGACGATAAAAGTTAAAATCTGGCTGGGTAATGGCCCTGATGTCTTGCCGACCGATGTAGGTACTCAGCAGTCTTTTCAACAAGTTGCGGTCAATCCGTACAAGGACAATATCTACTACAAGGCATTCTGGGACAATATGCACCCACCGCAGGGACAACCGCCTCAATCCCACCTCAACGCCGCCACGCAAGAGATAATTGACCGGCACCGGCAACCATCCTCACAGCAGGCAGCAGAGGCGATAGAGACCCGGATGGGCGGAACCCTACCTGCACCAGCACTCCCTGTCGCATTGCCACCTATACCCACCCAACAGGACTACGCCGCCAAAGAACGGGCAAAAGCGATAGGTATGTGTATGCACGGCTATCTTGTTGCCGAGATAGGCAATAGGCCGTTGGTGGAGGTATGGGAAGACAAGGCTACGGTTCAAGCGGCCCACCAGTTAGGGGTTACGTGCGTTGACGGTATGGGGCAGATTTTAGATCAAGAGGCGAGGTTCTAATGAAACGCAACAAATGGCAATACAGAACAGTCGCCCGCACCGTCCAAGGCTTCGATTGGGATGAGTTCAAACTGGCTATGCTGGACTTTGAAGAAGGTGAAGTCCTGCTCCGCAAGAAGATCGATTGGGATGTAGGACCTATGAGCCGATATTTTCATGGTCCTATCAGGAAGTTTATTGAAGCACAGGAACGTAGTCGTGGTTCGTCTAAGGGGCAGGCAGAAATTAAGTCTGATCTCAAACTAATCTATGGCCCCACCGAAGAAAGAATGATCGGGAAGAAAGTAATAAGGGCTCTTAAATCTACAGGTGATTATGATTTCGACGAGTGGCTTAAGTTTATCAACGATATTGATGCGTTCTGTATGGACAATTACGGTTGCGGCATACCACCCGCAGAACAAGTAGGAGAATAGAAATGGACGAAGAAATTAAAGCACAGTTAATCCCGATTCTGGTGAACACACGGGAAGGGTTGGCGGCAGCGGTGGAAGAACTCAAAGAACAGGCCCCGCTTTTGGTAAAAGAACTCTTATGGTGGGAAGGGGTACATAGCGCAATATGGTTTATGTTAGGAGTGGTTTGTCTTTTGTCTCTTACTTTATTTGCGAAAAAGCAATGGAAATGGGCTATGCGGGTTTGTGAAGCGGAGGATGGAACATCTGTACTTTTAACTGTTATAACCCAAGGCGCTATACTGTTACCCGGAATAGTCCTTATGATGGAAAACCTTGTCTGGTTCCAAATCCTTATCGCGCCCCATGTATTTCTTTTGGAATATATAGCCAAATGGGTTTAATATTACACAGCCGGGCGGCTTATGCTCTTTGACCGGGGCGGGTCGTCCGGCATATTGAAAAGGAGAATGAACATGGACAAGAAAGAACTGAAAGCACAAAGCGAGATCATTGAGGGGCAATTAGGTTATTGGACAAGACTGAAAATTGACACCGACAGACTTATTTCTGAACTTGCCGAGTCCGAGAAGCCGGAGTTGCGGCATGGGGATTATGGGTGGACTCCCAAGGGGTTTCAGCAAATAATGGTCAAGACGGGGGATGACAGTAATATCTTTGCTGGCAGTGGCTTTGCATCTGTCAAGGAAGAGTTTGAGGGAGAAGAAGTTCTGGAAGCTGCCATCGGCAACATCTTCGACGACCTCAAGGCCATGCAGGAGGACTTGACGGAGTTTGATGTAGGCAATAATCATTTCTTGATGGCAAGTGGATTTGTTTCTGTAGTGGACACTTCCGATGGTGACCGTGTTGACTTTGAAATCAGCGACTTGCTCGAAATTGCCCTCAACCTCCGCTGCCTCCGCGCAACACATTTAAGAAAGCAGGCTAATGACACTAACAATTAACTACAACAATCAATGGACTGACGCCGTAATTGGTGGCAAGACGTACAAGTTCCGGTCGAAGCTGGAATGCCGATGGGCTCAATACTTGCAATTCCTGAAAGAATCGGACGTAATACTTGACTGGCGATACGAGCAGACTACGTTCTTTTTCCCTAATGAAACTATTGGCGCAAAGAAGTTTCTTGTGGACTTCGATATATTGAACAAGGACTGGACTCTGGAATACCACGAGACAAAGGGCTGGTTGCAGGGCAAGGACGTTACGAAGTTCAAGCGTGTCGCCAAGTACAGGCCGGAAGTAAAGATTGTCCTGATAATGTCCGGCAAGGCCAAAAAGGACGCTAACAGGCTCCGGCAGATCGACAAGTACGCCGACCGGATCATCTTTGCCCCTGAAATATTCCGGCAGATTAAAGGAGTTGTGAACCTGATATGAAAGACTGGCGATGCGTACAATGTAACTTTCCCTGCACGGTCAGCACTAACGAGCCGGATGCAGTGAGGCCGCCGACCTGCATTTACGATAAAAAGAAGTGCAGATTTGATCGAGTTACCAGAGATCAGAGACGCCCAGCCTTAAAATGGCGACACCTGTACAGCGACAATAACATCAAGTACGGCAACCTGAAACGAGGCAGTCGTATTATTGCCAACGGAGTAAACGAGCAGGATGGAAAGTCTATCTGTAAGGCTGTTAATAAGGAAGAATGAGAGCGAGAAACCATGACGGTACTACCACCAAAATACCTATTTGAGCAAGCCCGAAAACTATACCCCGGCAAGAAGAGGGGCTTTGATTTCGAGTGGGATAACTTCTATAAGAAATACCGCACGAAGATTAACGAGATAACCCCCCTGCTCAAGCCCGCCATAGAGGCCCAGATTGCCCGTAGGGAGGTTTTGAAGCGCAAAAAGGAGTTCGTGCCCCCTTGGAAGCATTTCAAGACGTGGATTAACGGTGGATGGTGGACAGAAGATATTCCACAGACTGACAAACCGAAGGTCCGAAAATGCTGTATATGCGGACAGGCGGACGTTGTGAGCCAGACGAGTGGCAAGGGTTGGCGGTGTTGGCGGGAAAAATGCAAGGTGGAATATGCGAAACTTTAATAGGCGACAAGGATAGATGGAGACAGTAAAATGGCTTGTACGAAAATAAGGGATTGGATAGTATGCCACGGGCGTAAATATGAAGTGGGAGAAATGCCACCCAAGGGATATAATGACTGGTTTGAGTGGTCGGAAGTGCAGCACAAGGCAGGCTTGCGGTCGGTTTCGTGTGGAGTATGCGGAAAATGCAAATGGCCTCAAGAACTAAGCGGTAAGACAATCGAAACGAAATACCGTAAAACAAAACATGGGCCGGTATTCATTGCGGAAAAGCCCGTTTGTAGAGAATGTCAGGATAGAAAGGGAGTGAGATAATGCCAGTAATAAGCAGAATTACAAAAAAGAAACACGATCATATTATAATACATGGAGCGCCACAGGGCCATCCAACCAGCGAGCTTGCAAGGTTGGAGTTTCACAGGTACGGTCACTTGGCGAGCGCGAAATGTCCATTTATCCTACACTTGGGGATACTCAGTTCGATAGGTCTTACCGAGAAAACCGCAAGGGCATTCGCCAACCACATTTTACGGCAATGCGACGAAGTTAAGAAGAATAAGCAATCACAAGGATAGAAAGGAGCAATAACAATGGATAAGGAATTGGAAAAATGTATTGCCGGTACTTGCCTGCACTGTGGCAGCGAAAACAGCACGTTCTATCCTATTGGGAGGATGTGGAAAGTCGGGTGCATTGATTGCCAAGCATCAGGGGGTTTGCGGGCAACCAAAGCCCAAGCCACCGCTGCATGGAACCGCCGCTACGTCTGCCCCGACAAGAACGGCAAGCCGGTGTACGCGGGGAATGAGGTGAACTGTATCCCGTTGGATTATGTAAAAATCACTCACCCCTCACAAGGCATTATTGCTTGGTGTGACCTTATTTATGGATGGACCATTGCTGTAGGTAAAGTCAGATATGCGATGAAGGATTTTGGGTCAATCAAACTCATCAAGACAGGGGGTGGGGAATGAGCAATAACTGGACAGCCGAAACCCTACTCGCCCTGAGCGACGATGAACTTGGGAAGGTAGCGGCAGAGGCGCTTGTGCCGAAGCCGTGGAGGCACGGGTGGCTCGACTTGGAGACGGCGATGGAGTTGTTCAGGAAATCACACGAATGCTTTGGGCATCTGCGGGAAATTTACTTTATAGTATGTCAAGAGGCTGTTAATCGTCCGACATTTCCTTGGTGGATACTTTACCACGCCCAGCCCCGCCACTACCTAATCGCCGCCATACTTGCGGCACAGGCGACCGAAATAATAGTTAAGGAGATATAAAATGAAAACCCTACTACTCACCCTCTGCCTGCTCGTCGTGGGCGGGTGTGCAATGCTTGAACACACCGACAAGGACGGGAACGTTACGAGGTATCTACGTATCGGGCCCCAGAGTATCGGCACGGGCAGTATTGATTTGCCCGGTGGCGGCAGGCTGAACTTTGAAGAACAGAAGGCAGAAATGCCCCCCGTAACGGTTACAGCAACCAGTATTACTGTCGGAAAGAAGGTGATAGAATGAGACCCGGAGACAGAAAAAAAAGGTGGAGATCGACTTGCCAACTTGAAGGGTGTATTATGTTGAGTATTGCCGCTATGTTAATTTGTGCCGGTGGTATAGCAGGTATTCTTTTGGGTCTGATTGTAGGATTCTTTGCGATTCTGGATTTCAGAGATGCGGGAAGGGGATGGAGGATGTCTGACAAAAGGCCTCCGTGGGCCGATGAACACGATGCTATTGATGCTAAACGAGACAAAGCAAGAAAAACCAGTATTACTGTCGGCGGAAAGGCGGTGAAATAATGGCTGATATGATACCGAAACTGAGAGAAATGGCAGAGGCCGAAAATCTTGTCGGGACACAACGGGGCATCGTATTAGTTGCTACGCAGCATATTGAACAACTCCAATCCCAACTCACCACCGCATGGGCACTGATTAAGCTAAAAGAAAAGTTATGTAATGCTGAAATAGATAGTAACCGTACCGTGCAGGAAGAGAACAAGTGGCTACGGGATGCGTTGGAAAATATAGGCTTCCTGACTACTCATTGTCCGGGCGAACAATATCGGATCACGTTGGACGAAGATAGTGTTGACGCCATCAATGCCATAACCACACAAGCCCTAAAGGAGAAGACATGAAACATTACAGAGGAAAAACCAAAGACGGGGATTGGGTGTACGGGTGGTACAGCGAAAGTTACACAAGTTCCTCGAGCTATAATGTAATCGGCCCACATATCCGCCATTTAGACAAAGATGTTTTATATGAAAGCGAAGTCATCCCCGAATCAGTGGGGCAGAGTACGGGGATTGAAGACAAACATGAAAAAGAAGTATTTGGAGGAGACAGGATTCGTCCGTGGGACGATGATGATAGAAGTCTTGTTGTAGTGTGGGATGATGAGGGTGTGTGCTGGGGAACGGTTGATTGGGAGGGGAAGAAGTACATGCGTTTAGGCGTATTGGACTTACGGAAGGTTTACGGAGTCATCGGCAACGCAACAGACAATCCAGACCTCTTAGAGAAACCATGAAACCAGTAATGAACTTCCCCTCCCGGACCGGGCTGGCGCTCGCTCTGCTGTGTTGGGGCTTGATAATCGGGATAATAATAATCGTAAGGAGTATGATATGAAATACCGAAGCCTCAAGGGCTGGAAGTATGAGTTGTTGGAAGACGAACAAGTCAACCTTTCTGCCATTCTCGCATCTTTGTGGATATACACAGAGTATATCACTCTGAAAAACGGTACGTTAATTGTCCATGCCCACTACGCATGGGACGGCCCCAGCGGCCCCACGTTCGACACAAAGCACAACATGCGAGCATCCCTGTTTCACGACGCCCTGTGCCAACTGATCGGAGAGGGACTGCTTGACAAGAAATATCGCAAGTACGCCGACCAGCTATTCCACAAGCATCTACTCGAAGACGGCATGGGTAAATGGCGGGCATGGGGCTATTATCACGCTGTCCGGCTGTATAGCTGGTCCAAGGGCATGTAAGAACGGCATATACGCATGAAAGCTATTCTCCCACCTTACATTTACCGTCTAAGTGATACCATCTCCCGTACTTTCCTGTTAGTTTCAATGATATACGTAAGTTTCGCATCCTCTTTTTTGGCGTACCATATCGCCGCACAAGCATCGCAACGGCAATCCTTCTCGCAGTCTTGCGTACGAGCGTAATACTTAACCACCTTGACGAGCTTTCTGATTGCCATACGGCTGGTTTTGTCAATATTACTTGTGTTCATGGCCTATTCCTTTCCAGTGGCTTTGGCGATAGCAGCCCGTAACTGGTTATTGAGGGCAACTGCCGAGATCGGAAATGGCTGTATATTTATCTGGGCCACTTCTTGTAAGAGTTCCCAGCTTTTTTCACACGCTGCCAGTAGATCGGGGGCCGCAAGAAGCATTCGGGCGACATCTTTCGCGTCTTTGGATACTTGTGCTTTACGAAATTTGATAGTTACAAAAGTGCAATCGGGTGAATTGGAGTCAACGAATAAATCACCTATTGGGATATGTTCTATCGACACCGTTGATCCTTTACTATGTTCCATTCTTCTATCCTCTCACAATTAGCCCCAGAGGGGGCGGTTCAATTCTAACAGCTATTAACCGATGGCAGAGCCAACAATTACCATCGCAATTATTGATTAAGTCGATGTTGTCCTCTTCGATTGCTTCCCCAATAGCATCTGCTTCGTCGTCTGAGCAACCGGCAAGTCTGAGTCTTTCAAGTGTAGTCAAGTTCTGTGTCATTTCTGCTCCTTTCGTTTTTTGTCCAAGAAAAGTAATTTACCATAGAAGGCTTTGGGATTAGTGTCGTACCTATATGTAATGTTTTGGCAATGGAACCTTTTATTGACAGCTTTTCCGGGACAAGCCCCACAGCCTTCTAAATACGCGTCCTCATAATCACAGAAAAAACAGGCGCTGTTTATGGGTCTCGTGAAACCGTTTTTTCTCAGCCATTCTTTCTTCAGTAGATAAACGCCAACAACAGTCCCATCGTACACCTTCGCAATCCACTTCCACTGCCGCAAACAGTTTTTCCATGTTCTGTCCAGTTTAGTCATAAGTCTATTCTCCTAAAGTATTAAAGCCAATTAACCCGCACAGGGCGGGGGTTAGGGGGTTAAGTAGTCTGGTTACTATAATTAACAGTGTCGATAGTATCCTCGGTAATGGCGTCGAATGTCGATAAAACGAGCCGATGGTCGATGTAGACAACGTCGCGGCCCGCCCAGTAATACTGCTGAACCAGTTTTCCCTTGATTGTTTTAGTTCTCGATGGATTCATAAGTCTATTCTCCTTTAATTAAACAGGGTACACCCCATTAGCCCTGAGGGGGGTTAGTCGACTGGAATGCTAATAAAGTCGGGTTTCGCCGCTTTTTTAAGCTGTCCAGAGACCTCTTTACTGCCGAATTCGTGGGTGAAAATAGGTCGCCCAAATTTGGTTTCGGCGTACTTATGCATATCGGCAAACGAGCCGATTAGGAAACCCGTAAATGCAGATACAATAGCAGCTTCTTTCTTTGTCATAATCTCATTCTCCTAATAAGGGTTAAAAAGTTAGCCTGCCCGGAGCTATGAAAGAACAAAGGAGGAAGTGTGCTTTCCCGGACAGGCTGATTAATTGTAGTGTTCTGTTCTTCATAGCTATAATAAGTATAAGAATTTTTAGGCAAAAAGCAAATAAAAAACGAAGAAATAACAAAAAAGATTTGGCTTGTGGGCTTATTTGTGGTATAATGATGGTTATGAGACAGATACCTTTATCACAAGGACAAGTGGCATTGATCGACGATGCTGATTATGGACAGCTGGCAAAATACAACTGGATTGCACAAAGACATAGAAGGGGTTATTATGCAGACAGGTGGGTGTCAATTAGGGGGTTGTATGACACTGATCCATCAAGATTTGGCCTGCCGAGGCGCATACGCACCACAATGTCCCGTCAAATAATGGGGTTGTGTTCTGATGATTGCCGCGTAGTGGACCATATCAATCATAAAACGTTGGATAATCGGCGATGTAATCTACGTATATGTACCCAGAAACAGAATATTTGGAACCGCCAAAAAAGGACAGGAACTAAATTAAGCCAGTATATTGGTGTGGTTAAGTCTTCAAAAAACAGATGGCGAGCTATGATTGACAATCGATACTTGGGTGTTTTTCCAACAGAAGAGGCGGCGGCAAGATATTACGACAAGACCGTTAAAGAATCGCATGGTGAATTTGCCTGCCTGAATTTCCCGACAAAAGAATCTTGTTAAAATTCAAAATAGTTCTTGCGTTATTCTGGCAAATCGAATACAATAGCTTATACATCCTCGGCGGTTCGTCCCGCTGAGCGGGTGGGGCCAGCAATTCGCCGGACCAATAAAGCGGCGGGTATAGATCACGATGGCAGGTCATGGCGTAAATGCCTGCGAAGTAATAAGACTGCCCGGCTGATCACCGGGCCGCGAATATCAAGTGGACTTGCGGCCACCTTAAACCAACCGCAAGTGGTTGCCCCGCAGGGGCTGAACCCTGACCCTTAAGAGTGTGCTCGGTGCTAGTAGCGACAGCAGCGTTTAGGCCGGGCCGCGAATAGAACGAACAAAGGAGCGTTCGAGAATAAGGATAACAAAAATGGTTAGTGATTATTTTGATATACGATACGGCTCCAAAACGCCGCTTTTCCAACAATTCTCGGTTGAACAGGCCATTGACGCTGCAAAGTGGGACAAACATTCTACATGGCAAGAGATAATTAGACAATCAGACGACAACGGCAATGTTTTGCCATACGCCGGGCGATAGATTGCCCGGTAGATAATTAACCTTGAACAAAGCAGCGTTCAGGTTAGTATATATCGTTCTTTGCCACTGGCAGGGAACCTACAGAGGCCAGGAATCGCCGGGCCAGCGTAGCAAAGCGGCGATTAAAGAGGTGAAGGCATGAACAAAGGAGCGGTTCAATGTCAGTACATAGTGAAAAGATAGCTGAGATATACCGATTAGCTAAGAAGTTCAGGGGTTTAGTGCTTACCGGCATTAGTCAGGTGGGCGAGATACCGAACCCGAAGAAGAAGGCGGTTCAGGATGGAATTTACAAGAGAAGAATTGCAAAACATTCGGGATAAAGCCGTAGAGAATGCGAGCCAAGTGCCGAATAGCTCCTGGCAGCGGGCGTTCAAACAGTTAGCCGACGCCGCAGATAGGCTTGACGCGATGGAGGCTCGAACCGAGGATGAATAGGTTGGCGGCTATAACAGTGCCCGGATAAGCCGGTAAAGTGCCGTCGCCGATGCCGGGCCGCGAATAAAACGAACAAAGGACGGTTCGGGAGCGTATAGGCAGTATGGTGGTTATAGAAGCAAAAATTAACAACTTAAATATAGTAATTCCCTGGCAGGAGTTAGTCTGTAACCACATTCTAACCCTGTCAGGTTTTTTTATGCACAAATCTGATTCAGTGGACTCGCCCATGCAGGTAGGCAATACTCTATAGTTGGGTAACGCAGCGAGGACGGCCAGCAAGAGCCCGTTAGCAATCTTGTAGGTGGTTATAGACGGCAGGCTTGACTTAAATCCCCCGACCTGTCCCGTTACTTCGGTAATGACGGCGTGAACAGTACGACCTGGGCTCCACAGCACCAAAAAAGCCCTTAAATGCAACTGTTGGGGTTGGAAACTTCAACTCGTCCCGTAAGCTGGATGATAGTTTTTAACAATTCCCTCGTTCGCGAGGGGGAAGTATTCTTAATCTGAGCCCGAAGCTGATGCAGACGAAAGGAATACATGGTAACAGTAACAAATAGCTTGTTAGAACAGGGTATAAGTGTAAATGGCGCTTGGAGCAGAAAACAGTTAGTTGCTTTAGGTGTTCCAGTGGGGAAAAGGTTTAAGTTGATAAAAGGCTGGAAAGATAGACTAATTGGCTCAGAAATCACTGAACAGCAGAAAAAGCGGTTTTTAGAGTTGAAAAACAAGCATGTTAAGAATATTCACTATAATGAGCCGTTTCTTGATTTTGAGGCATTGAACCGCCAACATTTACGGGAGATAGTGGCTTGAACAGAATCTGTGGGGATTGAATGGAATTGTGGGCGATTTTAGTGGCTTTGCTTATGTTGAATAGCTTTGTACTTTTTGTGTTCTTTGTTCTTGATGAAAAAAGGCGTATGAAACGATGAGAACACAAAAAAAGACACAGACAACTGAACTCAAGTTATTGGCGATAGTATGCGACAAGTGCAAAAAAGTATATACTGTTGAAGATGACGAAAAAGATTGCCGATTGGAGATACAAGAATTCCACCGGATAGAATTTACGGGTGGATATAGTTCTATTTTTGGCGACGAAACAAAGGTGGAGTGCGATATATGCCAGCATTGTTTGCACGATATGATTAAAGATTTCATGGTAACCTCGACGTTTGAGGTGTTATAATGACTAAAACAGCAGAAAAAGATATTTGCGAGAAAAACGAAACGTGCCCGATTTGTCCTCACAATACCGACTGCGATTCAATCGTCTATACTCCCGAACAGATAGATGCTTTTTGTCAGCCAATAGAGGCAGCGATAGCGAGACGGTATGATGTTGACAGGACTGTCAGAGATGCTGTCAAGATAATCAGACAACTACAAGAGCCGAGGCACGATTGGGGTGGGGGAACGACTGGAAGATGAGGGTTTGGTGCGGTAACAGGGTTTAATAGGGGCGGCTAAGGCGCAAATATTACAAATCCAAGAGAAACCGAGTATTTGAACTAAACCGCCCATATAGTTCATTAGAAACTTAATAGCGTCGATATGATAGTAGCCCCCCAATGCGAACGCACCAGGGGGCTTGTGTGAATGTGGTTATTCGGTGGCTTTGGCGATAGCGGCTTCAATTCGGTCCATAATTCGCGGCCATTCGTCGTGGTCGCTTCCCCATAACACGGGGGCAACCTCGACTAATTTCTCACACGCTTCCAGCAACTCCGGTGCAGCAGCAATAAGGTGGGCATTGGCTTCGGATTCCTTCATCGGTAGCTGTAGGCCAGCCACAAACGTTGGTATAGTGTTTGCAATGATCTCGGCTTTGTCAGTTACTACCAATGTAGATGATGATACGAGCCACGGTCCCGGTGTAAAGTTACTCATGTTCATTCTCCATTTCTACCCTTACGGGTGGTTATTTGGTAGCGTTGGCGATAGCGGCCCTAAGTATGTGCAATTCCTCTGGATTATCTAAACACCCGGCCTGCTCAAGGTCCAGAATGAGTGCTTGAGCAGCCTTGCACGTTGCCAGCAAGTCAGAGTTAATCCTTTCTTCCTTGGCGATCTTGCAATCGGCAAAGCATGTTTCGCAAGGGGTTGGGTGTTCGCATCTCATTACTCGTTTTCTATGGTCCATCTTTCATTCTCCTAACAAGGGTTAATAGGGTGTTATGCGGTGGCTTTGGCGATAGCGGTTTTGATCATAGCGAGACTCTGCTTGATAGAATATTCGCCTAAATCAAAATCTGCAACCATCGATTTACACGCTTCCAGCAACTCCGGTGCAGCAGCAATAAGGTGGGCATTGGCTAACTTTTTGCCCCAGTGTCCTGAAGTAATCATGGCAGCAATGTACCCGGTCATGGGTCCCTCGGATTTGACAATACAGATGGATTCGGACCCGTTCCAAGGTTTAGATGGCTGGCCCTCTCGTGTTGTTAATTCCCACGGTCCAGGTGTAAATTTACTCATTATCCTACCCTTTCATAAAATAGATTGATGTTATTGCACCATCTTCTTAGTAATCCAGCCAACAGTAGTACCATTGACTGAAACAGTGAGATTTTGCTTATCGCCGGTGAACCAAGGTTTGTCGAATTCTCCCCGACAGTGGCCGATAGCCTTTTCGCGGCTTGACTTGACGATAATGTATGTTGATGCGGAACATTTGGCTGCGTCTGCAACGACAGGCTCAAAGAAATACACTTGTTTCATAATACTGGTACTCCTAAAAAGGGTTAAGGTTAGATTCTTCTACCTATGGCAGAAAGAGTATTAGGTGTCGTCTTTTTGGCGACACTGGTTAATTGGTCAAACTGCTTAAAATAGCACGGTCAACGGGTGAAAGTTTAGTTTTAGCCCTTGCAAGTTCGAGTATTTCACGTTTGCATACAGCGTCACACATTGTTCGTTCTGAATCGGTCGTGCAATTCGCAAGGTCTTTTATTCGCTCGATGTTCAAGGCCTGTATGCTCCATTGTTTTAGTTTGAGTGCCATAATCTCATACTCCTAAAAAAGTTACAGTCAATTAAGCCGACACTGCGTACAATGCCGGGTTAAGGGGCTGTTAGGTGGTTGCCATTGTACCGACTCGGTTGCCGTTGGCGTCCATAATGGCGCAGTCAGTACAACCAGCCTCTACCTTGTCAGCCAGTGCCCGTAAAATACGAGCGGTTTCGGCAGCACGAAACATGTCAGTTTCACCAAAAGCACTGTTTTCTTGATTAATTTCCAAACTTAGCATTTTACACCTACTTTCAATATAACACGGTTATCAATTAAGGCCCCGTGCTGAGTCGAACAGCGTTCCGGGCGGGGCTGAGTGATGGTTAGGCAACTCGACGGTATTCGTCGGGCGTTGCATAGAATAACTCAATATCGTCAAAAGGGCACTGGAACTCGCACCGATTGCCGGGCTCGAAATACCCGTCAACGTCAACGCCTTCAATAACGATGTCAATAGGGTCGTAAACACTTGCACCGTGGGCGGTTACAATAACTCGGTCGTTGCTTGAGATATACTTACGGTCAATCATTGCTCAATTCTCCTAAAAAAGGTTAACAGTCAATTAAGCCGACACTGCAAGCCTTTGTTTATGCAGTTCGGCCTCTTGTTTAGCTTCTGCGAAAGTGTCCAGTACTTTGATTTGGGTGTCTGTTTCGGCATCCCATAGCCGATACCCGCCCAGCTTTGTCTCGGTGATTTCGTACCTGTTCCCCTCCCACATTGGGACGTTTCTGATGTATGACCAGTAAATTGTATCGAGGCCTAAGTCTTTCGTATCCATAATTCTAAACTCCTAAAAAAGGGTTAATAAGTAAGGCCCCAGCCGGAGTTGCACCGGCGGGCTGTTGGGGCTGAGTGGTTAGCAGCCGGACAATTTGCCTTCAAAGCCTGAATATGTTTGCAGTTCAGGGATAATGGCGTCTCGATCAGATATTTGGTGTAGTTCTCGCCATTCTGTTGAAATAGCATTAAGGCGTTCACCTGCTGCCCTAATAGTGGCTTTGGCTGATCGGGCAAGTTTGGATGCAGGTTTACAAGTGGCAATTGTCCGAGCCTCGGTCTCTAATTGTAGCAGGATTCTTGCGTATTGTTGTTGTAATTGTTCGCGTGTCATAATTCAATTCTCCAATAAAAGGTTATCAACTTGTTACTCACTACCTTATTATATCGGCAAAAGGACAAAAAAACAATAGGCAAAATAAAATAAAAGTGAAAATGATGCTCAAGGGCATAAAAACACGAATAACGAACAAAATACTTGAAAAGAGCGTAAGAATATTACCTTAGACACTTAGTGAAATAAGACTTGACAAGGAACAGGAGATCGGGTATAATGGTAAGAATGGATAAACCACTAACGGACACAAACAAGGTAGAGTTAAACAAAGTGCCTTACGAGGTGGACGGAAAGATATTGTTTACCGAGGCTCTGGAACGTGTCTGTGAGAGGCACGGAGAAGCATTTGAAGGATTAGGGCCGGAATAATGACAGATAAACCACTAATAGCGATAGGGCTTGATTCTGACGGGATGTATGGTATGAATGAAGAATCTCAAAAGATAGTGGATAGGGTGATAGAGAAGTCTATGCAAGATAAACCACTAACAGCAAAACAAGCAGCAAATAAGATAATAAGTCAAGCAGCGCGGACGTTATTGGAGATTATAGAAGAGAATGAATGGGGGCACGATGAGACAATGGCGATGTTACGATTATGGGCGGATGAATGCCAAACATAAAAGACGACAGCACAGTAGAAGCAATAGCAAGGGAGTTCTGCAGCAATGGCAGGAATAAAGCAGAGGCAATGCTGGATGTAGGCTACGAACCAAGCTATGCACGAGGAGGACGAGGACAGGGGATGGTGTACGGAAATGAACGAGTAAAGGCTGCAATAGCAAGAATAGATAGTAAAACAGAGGCAAGGAGTGAGTACGACGTTGATCAGTGCGATAAGCAGTACTCGGAGATTATCACGCTTGCAATCAAACTAAAGCAGCCCTCGGCGGCTGTAAGTGCCATAACAGGCCGCGCCCGGTTGCGTGGATGGGACAAGGATACTCACGTCAATGAGGATACAGCCTCTGCGATCAGCCCTGACCAGGCCCAGGAGTACAGGCGCATGGCCGCTGCAGCTAACAGGGATAAGATCAGCATAAGTAAGGAGAAAACGGCATGAAGTGTAAATGGACAGACTGTGAGAATGAGGTAACAGGCAAGGCTTTATACTGTTCTGGTGCGTGCCGGGTGAAGCAGAGCCGAAGTGTTACAGAATCGCCGGCAAGTGTTACATCCAGCCCGGCAAGTGTAACACTTGCAACTGTTACAGGTCCGCCGAGTTTCGAGCTGTTGATTGACGAGACGGTGTATGGTCGCAGAGCGGTGAGGTATCCGGGCGATACGTTTGACACCCGCCCCGAGCCACTGGATCACGACGACATACCTGATCCCCGCAACCGCTGCATGTACCAGAGGCAGGACGGTACACGATACCTGCTCGACGCAACAGGCAACCAACACGACAGGCCAGAGCAGCGGCAGGTGCGAGACTTGACTGATGCTGACCTACAGCTAAGGATGAACTCATACTATGGTAATGATTGGGTGAACAGCCCAGAGCACAAGGAAGTACTACGTAGGCGGGTAGCATGAGTATGAACTTAAACGCTATGACATGGACATGGACTGCTGATCAGCCGGCGCCCCGTACACCAGCCAAGCGCAAGGCATACTCTGTCACAACGCCCACAGATGCCCACAGATGCCCCAGGATGGACGAACGGCAGGAAAGGGGAGACCAGACAGCTATAAGACAGGGCAAGGGCAGGGGGGGCCTTAAGGAAGGCGAAACCCCCAAGTGGGGCGGGCGGGGTAAGAATCATAGCCTCCCACTTACTATATGTTGACTAAATGTATAATGGACATGAGAGAATGAGAATACAATGACCTTCAACCTTGACAATGCGTTACACGGCGTACAGGCTGCCCGTGAGGCTCTTCGGGTCCAGGGCCGTAATTATAATAGCCTTGAGCATACAACGGACCTGGAGGCTTGCGATGGCCTCTTGAACGAGGTCGAGCAGAAGATAGTGATAATGGAGAATGAGAAATGAATCGCTTAATTGTTGATGTAGTTCGTGGCGATAGATGATTAACGCCAAACAAGACAACGAAGGCATGATGCAGGTAGACGCTGGCTATTGGGCTGCGCAGTGGCCGATAAAGCTCCAAGCCGGTCCGTTCACCTTCAATGGCTTTGAGTATCAGGTTGAGCCGATGTCTTATACTGGCCGACGCTTATGCTATATGAAGGGTCGTCAGTGTTTTGGTGCTACTACGAACGAGGTCTTGAAAGACCTGCATGGTATGATAATGGGCATATACAAGTTAGGTGTTGCCCATATTTTCCCTAATATGGATGAGGTTGGCGACTTCTCGAAGTCAATCTTTAAGCCATTGATAGCATCTAACAAGTCTTCGATAGGTAAGTATGTCAAGAACGTAGCTGGCGGCACAGATACTACAACCCTGAAGAGGGTTCGTGATGCGATGCTGTATTTACGTGGCGCTCGTCTCGGTCAGAAGGTTGGCGATTCTAACGAGAACACTTCCTCTAAGACATCTGCCTTTTCTGCTGATAAGGTAGTTTTTGACGAAGTGGATTTCATGGACCCGGAAGCTATCGTCAAGTACATAGAGAGTATGAATATGTCTCCTCATAAGCACGAGGTGTATCTGGGTAATCCATCGCATGAGGATTTCGGGATTGACCTTATATTCCAGAAGTCCGATCAGCGATATTGGTTCAGGAAATGTTCGTGTGGTACGTGGACCTGTGCCGAGAAGAGTTTCCCTGGCTGTGTAAAGATTCGGCCTGATGGGACTGGGTATGTAGGATGTGATAAATGCGGGAAAGAAGTACCTGTATGGGCCGGGACCGGTACTGGCGAATGGGTTCCTGATTTTCCTGACAAGTCTAACTACATGCATGGGTATAGGGCTTCGCAGTTAATGGCCCCCCTTAACGACCCGGCAGATACTTTGGAAAGTTATGTAAATCCTCCGTTCGGTAATCTGGCCGATGTTGTAAGGTTAAAACTTGGCAGAGCTTATTCTGATAAGAATGCAAAACTCCGCAAGAGTGATGTCTTTATGTGTTGTGGCAATGAGGGACTTCTAACAAAGCATCCCGGTCCCTGCGCGATGGGTGTTGATGTCGGCAAGATAAAGCATGTAGTTATTGGCGTAAAGATGCCAAAGGGTAAATATGAAATACTTCGTGCGATTAAGATACCGGAAGGCCGTGAGGGCTGGAACCAGATTTCCGACCTTGCCCGGATGTACAATGTAAAAAGTACGGTGATAGATATTCGACCTTACGAGGATGAGGCCCGTGCATATCAGACGAAACATGTTGGAAGTATAACTAATCCTGAAACTTATCTCTGTGAGTATAGCGATACACAAATCACTGATTCAGCTTTTAATCCAAACACAGGAATAGTCAAGGCTCACCGAACGGGCATCTTTGACCAGACGCACAGGATTATTACTATGGGCGATTTGATTCTCCCAAGACAATGCCCTGAGATAGAGGAGTTTGCTCGTCAGTGTTGTAATTGCGCGAGATTCGAGGAAAAGGATAAACGAAAGAATACCATTGTCCACAGATACCGCCCGACCGGCGACCAGCAAGAGCATTTCCGAAATGCTTTCAACTATTTTGTCTTGGCGTGTAGCGGGCACAGGGTTGGAACAGTATCAAGATATAACACGGTGCAGTACGCTGAAGTAGACAACGAATACGAAAGAGTGTGATATTATAGAACGAGAAAAAAAGTTAGACTCTATCACTGATTGGCCAGATAGACCAACGAAAGATAATATGTGTTTGCATTGCGGGATTGCCCGCCGCCGCAGGCACAGTTGGTTCTGTCGTGTTGAATGTGAGGATGTTTACGTAGGACAAAGAGTATGACCCCAGAACAGATTATTAACATGAGGAACATAGAGAGGTCCGATCAGGCCAATATACGGAACTTGTGGCAGGACACTTCCATCTTCGTCTACCCATATATCCAGATAACTTCAAAATTTGAACCGGGTACGAGGCGCACAAGGGAGATATTCGACCTTACGCCAATGCTCGACGCAGAGGATATGGTAGCGAACTTAAAACACATCCTCTTCCCAGCCGGACAGGTGTTCTTTGCGATCAAGGTAGGCAACAATACGAAACTGCCTGATAACATCCAGCGATATATTTCAATGTTGACAGAGGTTACGCATGATGCCATATTCAATTCAAACTTCATAACGGAACTTGATGAGGTTTTGAGATCGTTGATACATTTCGGTCCGGCAAGTATCTTTTCCGAGTGGACGCCAAAGACAGGTCTGAACTATCGGAATACCGTGATAGGCACATATCAACTTATTGAAAACAGCAAGAGATTGGTTGACGGTATTATTATTACGATAGAATATACCCCACAGCAGGCGATAGATGAGTTCGGCGATAATGCTGGACCCGAAATTATAGAAGCCGCCAATGACCCCAAGAAGGTAAATACAAAGTTCGAGTATATATACATTATCAAACCACGGGATGTTACGAATCCCAATCTCTCTATAAACATTGGCTCCAACATGCCTTGGGAGCAACAGGTCGTAAACGTCAAAGAGAAACTAACAGTCTTTGAGAGCGGGTTCCCGCAGTTTCCGTATCATACGGCAAGATGGAAACGCCCGGCAAACGAAAAGGATGGCCGTGGGATAAGTACGGAATTACTACCGCAGATAAAAGTCCTGAACCGAATGAACAGGGATTTCAATGAAGTTGGGAATAAGTGGGCTAATCCGGCAAGAGAAACCCTCGCATCGTTTGACGGCCAGTATAGAACTTTTCCAGGTGCGAATAATAAAGTCAGAGAAATTCCATCCAGTAGAGCGGTCGATCAGGGGCTTAATGGCAATTTCAATATAACCGAAGCATCTTTAGACAGACAGACGGCGATTATTGACAGGGCTTATTTTAAGAACGCATTTAATCCGATAGATGACCTCACTGGTGACCGGAGAACTACGTTAGAAATCAGGGAACGAATCAGGGGTACATGGCCGAAGATAGGTAATCCCGTTGCTCGTATATGGTACGAACAAGTCGCTCCATTGGTAGAGCGGTCGATACTTCTCCTCATCAGGAACGGCGTAGTAGAACGCCCGCCAGCAGAACTTGGCGGTGTGGGATTTGGGCTTGATTTCGTCGGGCCGTTTGCTTTAGAACTTAGAAGTCAGCAGAGTAAGGCGTTTCAGGAATGGGCATTTGTCGTTGGCGAACTTGAAAGTGTATTTCCCGGCGCAACAGATAACGTGGACTCTGACGATGCTGTCATGCGTCTTGGCCGTACTCTTGGTGTTAATACTGAGGATATGGCATCTGAGGAACAGAGAGATGCGAAACGTGAACAGCGGGCGTTAGACAAACAACAGCAACTTGCATTACAGGCAGCACAGGTTGCAGGGCAAGCAAATCAAGGACTGGCAAAGGCCCCGGAAGAAGGGTCGCCAGCAGAGTTGATAGGAGTACAATAATGCCAAGACACACAAAACCAGAACAAAAGAAAAACACGGCTGCTCGGAAACAGTTAAGAAAATCATCGGCACATAAAAGGAAACGGAAATGACCGAAGCTGAAAAGATTAAACAAAGGAACGCAGACTTCGTGCAGACCTTCGCTGGTCCGCATGGAGAGAGAGTGCTTGCCTATCTATCGGCGTTCTGTCTAAAGAAAGACGGTACGTTTGTTTTAGGTTCTCCCGACAAGAGTGCTTATAACGAAGGGGCGAGGGCTGTCATATTGGAAATAGATTATTGGATTGAATACGACCTGTCTACATTAGACGAGACAGGCGAAACTGATAATACAGAACCAGAAAGGAACCAAGATGAGTGATGGATTAGCCAAGACCTCGAAAGAGACTACCAAGGCCCCGCTAATGTACCGGGAGATTGAACAGGACGATAATGTTGCGCGAGGCCATGTTGAGGTTATAGAGATTATAGCCTACGACCGCACTAAGGAGCCAAGACGGCATCCGTTGGAAAGAGGTGAAACTAAAGGTAGGGTGAAAAAGGATGCGGACGGGAACACGTTGTATGTAGAAGTGGGCAGGGCACCGTATTTCTGTCAAGACCCGGAAGACGCTTTAACGTTCACCGAGAACAACCCTGACGCAAGGACTGAGACGTTTACAGTTCAAGTCAGAAGGTCTACTGTTATTGATTACATAGACTCGCATTACAACATGAAACAGTTCAAGAAGAGGGAGGTGTAGTATGGTAGAGGAAGTTACTACGGAAACGGCTGAACAGACTACTACCGAAACACAGACTACTGAAACTCAAGCGGCTACAATTAACTACTTTGGCACTGACGGCGTACTGAATGAAGGTTGGCGTGGAACGCTTGAAGAAGAGTTGCGTGAAGACAAAAGCTTGCTTTCGTTCAAGAGTGTTGGCGATTTGGCAAAGTCGTTTGTAAATACAAAGAAAATGGTCGGTGCAAATGTCATTGCCGTTCCGGGTGATACATCAACTGAAAGCGAGTGGCAGGAATACCACAAGGCTGGTGGCAGGCCTGAAACGGTTGCCGACTATAATTTGGCAGTCCCGGAAGGATTCCCCGAAGAGATTGCCGGACAGATGTTTCCTAAAGACAGAATGGAAAAGTGGCAGGAAAGATTCTTCAAAGGTGGCGTTAGTAAAAAGGCCGCCGACGAGTTCATTAGAGAGTTTGCGCAGGATATGCTTGCCGACTACAAGTTGTCAGAACAGGCCAAGGTAACACAAAAAGAAGAACTTGTTGCGGGTCTATCTGCTGACTGGGGTGCTGCACTTGAGCAGAACAAGCATCTTGGCAATATGGCAATAGACGAGGGCACGGCAGGCGATGACGAACTCAAAGTCCGAATAGTCAGTAAGTATGGCAACGACCCGGACTTTATAAGATACTCTGCCAATCTTGGTAAGAAGTTCGCAGAGGGCAAACCGCCCGGATTCGCTTCCATACCGACGCCTAACGATTATCAGGATCAGATTGATGCTTTGATGGCCGACCCCTTATATACCAAGGGTACGCAACAGCAGAGATTAAAAATAGCAGACAAACTTGTAGCATTGAGGAAATTACAGAAGCCAGAACCTGCTACTACTTAGCAGGCAGTATACGGATTAGCCTTTCATTAGGCCCCGGAACATGGTCGTAATCGACCCGCCTATCGGCGTAGACAGGATTGGCCCGCGTGTTGCGGACTACCGTTCCGAGGCAATCTAATTTTTATGAAAGGTAAAGCAATGAGTCAGCAAATACCCATTGCCTTTGTCGATCAGGTCAAGGCCAATATCCTTATGCTCTCGCAGCAGAAGCCAGCGAAGCTAAGGGGAACGGCCAGAGCCGAATCGGTGACAGGTGATACAATGTTTGTGGAAAGGTTGGGGCCAAAGGATGCTCAGGTGCGCGGTGCGCGTCATGGTGCAACTCCTATCTCCGATGCAGACCACACAAGGCGTCAGTTATTGATGGTGGATTATGTAGTTCCCGCCGACATAATTGAT
>SDBT01001304.1_pt1 | contig 43567 bp, 75 predicted proteins | sample 2277101 | NCBI WGS metagenome assembly SDBT01 (sample SAMN10404973, study PRJNA504765) | marine sediment metagenome | isolation source: marine sediment core GS10_PC15, 103 cmbsf | place: Arctic Ocean: Southern Knipovich Ridge | collected 2010
GGTCTGCACAGTCTGCAGCATGGTCTGCACAGTCTGCAGCACAGTCTGCACAGTCTGCAGCACGGTCTGCAGCACGAACTAATTACTATTCATGGATGAGAGATGTATTAATCAAATTATTAAAAGAATCATGAGCCAGAACACCCGAATACTCAACTATATGTTAAAAGGCAACTCTATTACTCCAATAGATGCTTTAAGAAAGTTTGACTGTTTTCGCCTCGCTGCGAGAATTTCCAATCTCAGGGCAGATAACTATCCTATTGTCATGAAGTTGGTAACAAAGAGTAAAAAGACTTTTGCGAGCTATTCAATTAACGAGGAGTATAAACCGCTATGAGGTTTAAGGGACAGTGTGGTTATTGTGGCGGTAAATTTGAGACTAATCTGCCCTATCAAAGATATTGCTCTGCGGGACACCAAATAGCAGCAGCCTCCTTAAAAAATCGGAGGGCACTAGAAAAAGCACGGAGGTAATTCAAGATGGGCAAGTATAGGACTAAACTCTAGTTACGAAGCTATGATGGAAGTACACCAAATGTTTAAATAATGTTATACGACCTAAGTAAAGATACCGACCAACAACGTGCTACAAAGCGATTTAAACAGCTCTCAGAGCAAAGGACTGTAATTACCCTATCAAAGAAGATTAAACGATCTACGAACCAGAATAGCTACTTACACCTAATCTTGGGATGGTTCGCAATAGAAACTGGATATACTTTAGATGAGGCAAAGCAGCTTTATAAATCAGTTTGCCCTGAGATTTTTAGATATGAAAAAGAAGGTATAATGTTTTTTAAATCCAGTGCAGATTTAACGACTTCTGAAATGACTAAGAGTATTGAGAAGTTTAGAAACCACTCAAGCGCAGAAGCCGGTATTTACCTCCCAGAACCTAATGAAGAAAAGTTCTTAGGTGAAATCGAATTAGAAATGAGCCGTAATCAATACGTATGAGAAGTAATAAAGAATATCAAATCTGCAAAGCTATTTCTGTGTATCTTAGATTGCAGTATCCTAATGTATTATTCCATTGGGATTTGGCAGGGCTAAACCTATCCAGGGCGCAAGCCGGAATGATGAAAGCTATACAAGGAGAGAGGGGTTATCCTGATTTGTTTATAGCAACATCTAGCCCATCATACAACGGATTATTTTTGGAGGTCAAGGCTGTTACCCCATACCTAAAAGACGGCATGAGATTAAAGGCAGACAAGCACTTATTAGAACAACAAGCTATGCATATGAAATTAAAAGCAGATGGTTATTATGCCATATTTGCCACAGGATTTGATGAGGCAAAAGAGATAATTGATTGGTATTTGAAATGAAAATTGATTGGACATTCGTAATCCTTTGCCTTCTGGTACTAATTGTATGTTTAGGATGAAAGAGTTTATAAACGGAGATTGTATGGATCATTTGTCTTTTTATCCTGACGAACATTTTGATTTAGCCATTATTGATCCGGAATATAGAGACGAAAATCAACCCACTCAGCAAATGAGAGCTAAAGGAGATATGAATAAATGGCAAGGCAAATCAGATCCCGAATACTTTACAGAGCTTTTTCGGATATCAAAACATCAGATAATTTGGGGAGGGAATTACTATGCATCTATATTACCAGAGAATAATAATTGGATAGTATGGCATAAAAACAATGCGGGTACAGGATTTTCTATGTGTGAGTTAGCGTGGTGTTCTATTCGTAAAAATATACAGTTATTTTATTTGAGAGCACCACAGACATTACAACAAGAAAATAGAATACACCCTACTCAAAAGCCCATTAAATTATATCATTGGCTATTAAATAACTATGCTGAAAAGCATTTTAAGATACTTTCTACGCATGTAGGCTCTGCAAGCGACCTAATAGCCTTTGAGGACTTTGGATGCGATTACGTAGGTTATGAGATAGATAAAGATTACTATGATTCAGCTTTAAAAAGACTTAATGAACACAAAGCGCAGCTAACTATATTCTCATGATATTAGGTTCTCTTTTTGCAGGAATAGGAGGATTTGAATTAGCTGCAACTTGGGCAGGAATTGAGCCGGTTTGGAGTAATGAGATAGACTCATATTGTTGTAGAGTATTGAGAAAAAACTTTACCCATGAAATCATTGAAAAAGACATCAGGGAAATCGGAAAGCATAATCTCCCAAAAGTTGACATTATTTCCGGAGGAGTTCCCTGCCAACCAGCAAGCCTCGCAGGAAAACGAAAAGGAACAAAGGATGATCGTTGGCTCTGGGATGAAAATATTAGAGTTATATCAGAACTTAAACCGTCCTATGTTATTTGCGAAAATCCTCCTGGCATCCTCAGTTTGGAAAATGGGAAACCTTTTCAGCAAATATTATATGCGCTGGAAAATGAAGGGTATCTCATTGAATTATACAATATTCCAGCTTGTAGTGTCGGAGCATGGCATCGGAGAGAACGAATCTGGATTATTGCCTACCTTGACAGCATCGGATGCGTTAATGGGCAATATTATAACGGACAAGATTGTAAGCGAGGCATACATAACAAAAGGAAAAACAGTCAGAAGAATGACAAAAAAGGGGAGTCGGAATCTAGGTCTAATAAGAACCTTAAAACTGTTACCAACTCTAACAGCAAGGGATTACCGAAGTCAACACGGCGACAACAGCAAAGCGTTCATAGCCAGGCAGGAACATCCGAGAGGAGTAAACCTTGTGGAGCAATTACAAAGAGACGGTTACAAAGGGAAGCTGAACCCGAATTGGGCAGAGTGGTTCATGGGATATCCTCAAAATTGGACAAAAACAGAGTAATTGGATTAGGCAATACTATTGATCCTCATGTAGCATATGAATTTTTTAATATAATGAATCAATGACTATTCAACTACCATTCGGAGAGAGCTTCGCGACTAAGTGGGAATCCTGGTTGCAATATCGTAAGGAAATAAAGAAGTCCTACAAGTCTGATAAGAGTATTGAGGGTAAATTAAAAGCACTCACTTACTACACCGAGAACACAGCTTGCAAGATGATTCAGCAGTCAATAGATAACGGATGGCAGGGAATCTTTGAGCTTAAAGAAAGCAATGGAAAGTCCGTAGCCGGAAAGGAGCTATATGTTCCCACTCCTACCCACGAGCTAGTAGACGTACAACCTACTATTCAAGATCAAACAGGAGTTTTGGAACACGCAAGAACCCAAATAGAACTCTTTTACCAAACCGGAGAGATAAACGACCTGGGAAATATAATCTATGACTACTTAGAGAAACAAGGCATTTTAACGCTTTCAGAGAAGAGGAAAGAAGAAATATCCGCACCTTTAATAGAAGAGGCTACAAGACACCGCACCCGCTTTGAGGAGCAATACACGGGAAGCCTAAACGCAGAAATAAAACGAGAATGGCTAAGGACTTTTTTAAATGAAAATAAAGTAGAGTTATGAGCAAGGTAAGTAGATCGGTATATCAAAAGCTAAAAGAAGAGAATAATCGCCTCACGAAAGACTTGAGGGCTATTACAATGGATTTTAATAAAGAAGTATTCAGAAAATGGAGAGAGAAATTTACTGATGATGACGCATTCCATGTTACGATGAAAAAAGTTGCGAGAGAATACATGGATAAGCACCCAGAATATGACATTATGAAATTAACCAAGACACACTAACCAAACTTTAGAAGATTATGAAAACACAATTATTAAGCTTTCATGGAAAGCAAGAAGTAAAAGACAAGTATTTAAAACGAGTAAAGGCACATTATAAAGCTGATGAGATAATAAAGGGTAGATATTGGGAAAATGGAAAGGGATGCGCCGTTGGATGCACTGTACATTCTGATAAACATGATGCTTATGAGGATGAGTTAGGAATTTCATGGAGACTAGCAATAGCTGAAGATTCTCTATTTGAAAAATTACCGAATGGCGAGGCTAAAGAATTTCCAATACAATTCCTTGATGCTATGCCTATTGGAGTTGATACGGATATAATATTTAAGAACTTTGTAATATGGAATTTAACTGACTCAAAAGAAGGGCTGATATACCATATCAAAGATAAAAAGGCAATTAAGCTTTTAAAAGAAATATCAGACACATATAAAAAATCCTTTAGCAAAGAAATAAGTGTTGCCGAATGGGAAGGATTAGCTAAAAGGGCATCCGCATACGCATACGCATCCGCATCCGCATCCGCATCCGCATCCGCATCCGCATCCGCATCCGCATCCGCATCCGCATCCGCATCCGCATACGCATACGCATACGCATCCGCATACGCATACGCATACGCATCCGCATCCGCAGAATGGAAAGAAAAATTTGATGAGCGTATTTTAAGAATGAGGGATAAATTGTTGGAATTGATTAAAGAAAGCAAAGACCAGCCATCTAACCAATAACTAGGACTATGGAAACACCAGAAGAGAAAGCAAACTATAATGAATTATTTATACCAATTAACTTTAAAGAAATTGCAAGTCAGCATGGAGTTAAAAAGGGACGCGTTTGTTATTCTGATACATTTAAAAGTTGGGTTATTGTTGGGCATCCCGATATTGATATGATTTGTATTGACTCGCCTTACAGAAAGGGCGACATATTTAAGTGCAACCCACTAGATACAGGGCGAAAATTTAACGGAATGACCATATCTAATTTCGTAATAAAGTTTAATATGTGGTGCTTATCTTTTGATGAGTATTGGCAAGATAATTAACGCACTATAACAAGACAGCGCAATCAATGTAACAATCAAAACTTGAAATTATGAAAGGAATAAATGAGTTAGTAAAAGAAGTTCATCAAAACGCCAAAGACAAAGGATTTCACGAAGGCGAAAAGAATATAGGCGAAATGTTAGCTTTAATACATAGCGAGGTATCAGAGGCATTGGAAGCCGATCGCAAAGGTAAATACAATACATATGGAATGTTGTCAATGAATGGTTGGGTTCAGAACAAGAATTTTAAGGAAGCCTTTGAGAAGAGCACAAAGGACACATTTGAGGATGAATTAGCAGATATAATAATTAGGGTGATGGATTTAGCAGGGATGAAAGGAATTGATTTGGAACAACACATTACTGCTAAAATGCGATACAATTCAATGAGAGAAAATAAGCATGGTAAGAAATATTAACCCTTTCCTCCACCGAGGATAATCAATGTAAATAAACCTATGGATATGAGTATAGCAAAAATAATAAAACAAGTTATTGAGATAGCAAAGACAGATCACGAAATGGTCAAGGCTATTAAATCCGTTTTGATTAAAGGGCAGAAATACGAGGTTGCTGCAAATCTCAGGGATTTTGAACGAAAGAACTATGATTGCTTAGACCACAATTCGCCTGAAAGCGAAAGGGCTTATAGGCTAAGAACCGCATTAAGTACCGTAGATATAAACGCTGGGTTTTCAACGTGCCTTAAAGTCAATATAGTTTTTGATATTCTTGAACAAGATTCGGATAAATTTGATATGGAGAAGGCGAAGAAAATGTGTGACGAAATAGACAAGAAAGTTTAACTCTTTCCACCACCCCTAATAAAGTAACTAACAATTATAAATTATGAACACCCATCACCAAAATCAATCGTTTTTTGTAGAATATGAGCCAGAAACCAATAAGGTAAAACTACTTTGGTGGAGGATTCAAGAAAAAGTAGAAGGCTGGTATTATGTGGCTCAAGACTTCATCCGTTATATCAGGCAGTACAAACCTTAACCCCCCCCTCATATAAGAGGGCAATATAAAATGATATGAACTGGAAAGAAATAAAAGAGAAACATCCGAAGGCATTTGCTCTGCTAATAAAGTGGTTAGCCTGTACCGTTGAAGTAAAAATAGAAGATGACGAATTGGTAACATATTTACCAGTAACTCCTGTTCATCGTATAACCAAAAGAGAAACCATGCCCCTCCGAAGGCTATACGACTTCTTTGATGAGCAAGAGATATATATTGATGTAAATTATAATCGGGAAAACAGATTGCGATTTGCTTATGCAATACACTTACCGGAGCAAGGGAAAATTATAAATAGTCCAGACGAAGTTCCAGAAAGAACAGAAATGGAAACCGCCGCCTTCACCAAATCCTTTGAATTACTTGAATTTAAACCCTAACTACCCATGAACATACTATCAGAATCACAACAATCCCATCCCTGTCCTAATTGCAAGAGAGAAAATCTAGCTCTTAACCAGATGGGTAACGGAAAATGTATCTACTGCGTAAACGATACAGAACCCATGAAAGACAATAAGACAGCCGAAGAGATAATAAAAAAAGCAATAGACGAGCTAGGACAGTCTGTTCCTAAATTTAATGGAGGTAAATGCAAGGACTCTTGTAATTGCCTTGAAATAGCGGAATGGGAAGCTGGAGATGGAATGGAACCTGGTCAAGTCAAATCATATCCTTGTTTAGGTGGGGTAGATGATAAAATCAAGGCAATGGAATCATACGTCTCTGAGGGAGAGCCGATATACAGTAAAAATGAGGTTCAAAAACTTTTAAAAGAGCAACGGGAGATATGCGCTAAGATAGCTATGGAAATAGAAGGTGATATATTATTGACGTTGCCAAGATAGAGAACGCCCCTTCACCACCTAAGACTTAAAGCACTAGCGAAGTCAAAAGAAATTCGTAGGTTTGTCAGGTAACAAAAGTAACAGCTATAAAAAAGCCAGACAATAATATCATCATTGAGTTGTTCAGGGTTAAGATGGGCAATAAGACTGAGATATCAGAGTCTTTAGGTATTGCCAGGAAGACATTGTACGAATGGATAGATAAGGATGATGAGTTACATGATGCTATAAAGACCCAGGAAGAGGCTAATATAGACTTCGCTGAAAGCAAGCTCTTTGAAAGGATAAATGGGTATGAGCATAAGGATGTGCATATATCTAACTTTAAAGGGGAAATAACAACCACTCCGTTAATAAAGCACTATCCACCAGACCCCACTTCAATTATCTTCTTCTTAAAGACCAGGGCTAAACATCGGGGATATGTAGAGAAGCAACAAATAGAACTATCCGGAGATGTTATCGTTGACTACCCAACCCAAGAGGATTGATTTTCGCACCAACGCAGAAAAACTCTTTAACCCTCTTTTCTACAAGATACAAAAAGCCAATACAAGGTTTGTAGTAAACTATGGAGGGGCTGCAAGTGGTAAAAGCGTAGCACAGCACCAATTAGAGCTTCTAATGCTTCCTAGCGCAGATTACGATACTCTATTCGTAAGGAAGTACGCAGCAGACATCTACGATTCTAGTTATTCCTTGTTAAAAGACTTAGCTATCAAGTATCAGATGTATGATCTGTTTAATTGGGCTTATGGAGGCCAAAAGAGGCAGATAATGTACGCCAAAACCAACCACCGGATACTATTCAGGGGCTTAGATGACCCGGAAAAGATAAAATCTATCGTTGGGATTAAAAGAATAGTCATAGAGGAAGCCAGTCAGTTAGAGTGGGAGGATTTCTTAGAGCTTAACCGGAGGGTGAGGGGAATGCCGAATATACAGATAATCCTACTCCTTAACCCTATCAGTAAACGACATTGGATCAAAACCAAGTTGGTAGACGGCGAAGCGTTTAAAGGTGAGGTGACAGTACTAAAGACGACAATAGATGATAACAAGTTCGCTACAGAGGAGGATGTTAAGGCTCTGGACATCCTAAAGGCACTAGGAGAGGAGAATCAATGGAGGATATACCGTAATGCCGAATGGGGCGTGGAAGAGGTTAAGCAGCCGTTCTCTTACAACTTCTCAGACAAACACATCGGTAAAACGCAGTGGAGTCCTAATTTAGAGACATTGCTATCCTTTGACTTCAATACAGAGCCTTTAACGTGCTTAGTGGCTCAAAAGCCCGAGTTTAATCAAATAAGATGTATAGAGAATATCTTTATAGACAGATCAGACATAGATGATATGTGTGATAGGATCATGGCTAAATATCCTCATGCTCTATTCATTGTTACTGGAGACCAAACAGGAGAAAATGCTACCGCCTTGAAGGTGGGATTGAATTACTATAACAAGATCAAAGAGAACCTGGGGCTTACTGAGGGACAGATAAAGCTACCGGGCAAAAACCCTAAACACAGAATCTCACGTATGGAGGTTAATATCATCTTGAATAAGTGTGATGTTATATTTGATGAAGAGAAATGTGATGAGACTATATACGATATGAGGCACGTTGAATACGATCCTGAAAAGCTCAAGATAATAAAGGAGGATAGAACGAATATGGATCAAAAGGCGGATTTTCTGGACTGTTTTAGATATCTTTGTCATACCTTTATGCGAGATGAGCTAACACACTTAGGGTTATGATAGATTGGGATGAGCTAATACATGATTACGAAGTTAAGTTTGAAAAGAGAGGGGCATGGGGGCTAGATAACTGCGATAAATTGATAGCATTAATGCCCGTCCCACTAGGTACGGTGATTTCATCTTCTGATATGCATGGAGGCTCAAAGATTTTATTTCAATTCACTTATTCGCTAAACTAATGGATTACTCAATATTCCCACTTTTAATTCTTAATTGCCTATATATCTTTGGATTCTCTAACGCTACTCAGTACGGACTAGACGTAGACAACAAACCAGACCCAAAGGATAGGGAGCTACTATGGTGGGTGAAATGGGGGCTTAGAAACGCTCCCTTATGGGTACAAAAACCTGTATTTGGGTGCGTGGTGTGCATGGCTAGTGTTCACTCTTGGATATATCCTGTATTCAATCCAGAGCTAACAATATTGAATGGAGTAACGTATATAATTTATATATTTGCCCTATCCGGCTTAAATGCGTTAGTAAATGACCGACTTTCTTCTTAACCTCAATTTCAGGATGTATAAGTCCTGTAACTGTAGCGGAGGGAAGATGTGGTTTAAAAAAGAGGGGATGCCGGGAATAGAGATAACGCTCTTTAAGCGAACCAACTCTTACGAGATTAAGAGGTCAAATTCAGTAATCAATAGGGGATTAGCCCACCAATTTCAAACAGAATACCAAAAAATATTTGCATGAGTAAAGCAAGAGAATTAATTGCTAAAGAGATAGCAAAATACAAAAGAGTTATTCCAGTACGGGAAGAAGAAGTCCGGCGCCTAAAGGCAATAATGAATGATCAGAGCAATAAGATAGATTATGGTAAATCTATAGACCATAATAGTAATGATATTGTTTTGGCAAAGAAATATATCAAAGAGTTGGAAGCTGATTTAAAGAAGCTATGATCAAGCTCTGGCATAAGATACTATCCTACTTTGAGCGCAAGCCTGAGTTAAAAGACCCTATCAAGAAGGTATTCTCTATCAATGGTAAAGGGTATTATGAGTTCCAGGACATTTCTAAAGCGAAAAACCAGAGAATCTTAGCAATACAGGACTTCTATAATGAACTCTCTATGAGGGCAACGCGAGACTTTCTAATCAAGCACACCGAGGCTGTTGAGAAAATACTTCTATCCAAATCAATAGACATTTATAGTATCAAAACTCTTAATATGCAACTTAAAGAGCGTTTGGATATGATTTACGAAAGAGACATCATCTACAAAGTTGCCTCGGCAGTATTTTTTACAAAAGATGAAAATCCACTTGAATACGATGATTTAATAGGCAGAGAAAAGATAGCCTTATTTAAAGAGCAGGACGCCAACGATCCAAGCATGGGTTTTTTTTTCGGTACGCTCTTCAAGACTTTGATAGGGCAGACAGATATATCAGAAGCCGATTTGATAACCTATATGACAGTGGGGGAAGCGATAACGAAGGAGCATTTGAGAACCATTTCTACCATATTATCCAACAAAAACGCGATGATCGCATGAGTTCAAACATGGAATTAGCCAAACAGAACAACATGAGTTACGAACAACTCAAAGAGTTTGGTTGGTACGATCATAACATTCTCTTAGAGAAAACCAGGGCTTCAAGCCGTCAGAAAAACCCAAGTTCTGATGACTGGTAATGGCGACTATTGAAAGAGTAGTAATAAAGATCACTGGTGATAGTAAGGATATTAAGCCTACTATTGACCAGTTGGAGAAAGTTGGTAAAGTAGATCGCCAAAATGCCGCTTCATTCAAAAAGACCGCCTCTGATTTTGAAAGAGCCGCTAAGTCAAGGGAGAATGCCTTAAAAAGAGAAATTAAACTCCTAGAGAAGCTTAAAGTAGAGCGCAAACTGTCAGTCAGTGCTAGGGAGCTTAAGGTATTTGATGATCGCATTAAACAAACCACCAAAAACATTGAGCGACTGAGTGGAGGGATTAATAAAGTAGACAAATCATCCGGTATACTGGGAAGCACTCTAGGAAAGGTAGGGGCAATAGTGGTAGGGGCATTTGCGGTAAAAAGTATTATAAACTTCACAGAACACTTATTTGAGGTAGCTGTAGAATCGGAAGCATTTGAAAAGAGGGCTAGAAAAGTATTTGGAGAATCTTTAGGTATAGTAGAGGAATTTGCTGAAGGAAGCGCAAAAGCATTAGGCTTTACTGAGATAGGATTTTTAGGTGCTGCTGCTGCTGTAGGTGATATACTCGTCCCACTAGGGTTAAGCCGTGAGAGGGCAGCAGAGATGAGCGTAGAGGCGGTTAAACTAGGTGGTGCATTAAAGGAGTTTACAGGTGATTCTAGGAGCGCAGCGCAGATTTCTAATATAGTAGCCAAATCACTAACTGGAGAAGTAGAAACGCTCAAGACTTTAGGTGTTGTAATTGATCAAACAAGCAAAGAGTTTAAAGAATTGGTTAAATCTAAGCAGATTGATTTAGGATTAACCCGACAACAGGCAAAGGCAGAGACCATATTTCAATTAGCGATAGATGGCTCTAAGGACGCATTAGAAGCCTTTGAAACCAATGCGGATAGTTTAGCTAGGCAGCAATCTATTCTTACTGCTACATTAGAATTACAAACGGAACATTTAGCTGAATTTCTAACGCCTGCCTTTATAGCGGCTCTTAAAGCTGCCAACAATCTTACAAAGACTACAAAAGATTTAGCAGAAGAGACAATTAAGCAAAATGAAGTTTTTGAAAAGCAAGAGAAAGAAGTAACCACGCTCGTATCAAGATATGAAGAACTAACATCTCAGTCAGAATTAAACAAAGAAGAACAAACCGAATTAAGGGATATTATTATAGACCTGACCGATAGAGTTCCAGAAGCAGCTACAGAGTTCGATAGATACGGCAACGCCTTAGATGTAAATACAGAGAAGGTAATAGCAAACCTTGAACAACAACGCAATATTTTAAAGCTCAGAAACGCTGAGATTATTAAAGAGATACGTGAAGAGATAGAAAGTTTCACTAGCACAATAACTAAAAACACAGAGGTATTAAATGACGGCTTTGTAACGCAAACAAAATTCATCGGGCAGAACAAGGTATTAATAAATGATATCCCATTAACTAGAAAAGAGTTTGAAAATTTACGTAATAGTAATGTAGTGCTTAACGCAGACATAGCCGATCTACTATTGAACTTAGAAGAACTAGGAATAGAGCTTACCGACTTAGAAAAGGAGTTTATTGATGCAGCGTTAGGAACGGAAAGATTCAATAAAGCCGGAAAAGATGGAGAAAACATAATAACAGAACAGATACGGAATATCTTCTTTCTTAAAAATCAAATATCTGAATTAAGAAAAGAGCAAAATGAGCAAGGGGTATCACTTGCCAGGGTGGCCGAGATAACTAAAGAGATAATTCCGCTACAAGCCGAACTCAATAGACTTTTAGGCAAAGAGGCGGGAAAGGAAGCCGACGAAGCTCTTCAAAGAAGGATAGACCTACTATCATTGTTTCAAGAAGAAGTAATCAATACTACTAGCCTTGTAAATGCCCAGATTACGCAACAGCAAGCATTAAACGCAAAGGCATTAGAAGAAGAGGAGGATGCTATTAGAACTGGCGCTGAGTTTAGAGTCGCAGAGTTTCAGAAAAGCTTAGACGGCAGACGTCAAGCGTTGGAAATTGAATTGCAACAAGAGGAGATAGACCAAGAGTTATTTAATATTAAAATAGCTGAATTGGATAAAGAGGCAGCCGATAACAAGATAAGAGAAGGGCAAAGGGCGGCTGATGCCATTGCTGCAATATCTAACGTCTCTCTTAATCTGTTTGTGGCATTAAAAGATAGAAGGATACAACTCCTGGATAATGAGACCACCGTAGCTATACGTAACCTCCAGGAACAGAGAGATGCCGGAACCCTTACAGAAGAGGAGTTTGCTTTAAAACGCGAAGAGATTGAAAAAGAAGCGGATGATAAAAGACGAATCCTATTAAGGGATAGAGCAGAGGCACAAAAGACCGCAGCTATCATAGAAGCTACTATTAACACGGCGGTAGCCGTTACTAAAGTGATAGACAATCCTGTTCTCGCGGCACTTGTGGCCGTACTGGGCGCAGCAGAGATAGCTACCATAGCAGCACAGCCTATTCCAGAGTTTCATGAGGGTAAAAAGAGTGAGTTAAAAGAAGGTGAAATGTATGCTAAGATTCTAAAGTCCGAAAGTGTTATACCTCCAGAGCAATCTAAGAAATACAAAGGAGCTATTGATTCCATGATAGATAAGAACTTTGAGAGTTATGTAATGAAGGAGTATATGCTTCCAATGATAAAAGGTATGGGAAAGAAAGAATCTACCCGCTATGATGATATACACGTATGGAATGAACAAAGAAAGCAAAGCAAATTATTACGGAGAAGTAATTACTTAACAGAACGGATGATAAGTACAATGAATCAGGGAAATCCCTGGAGAAGTTGGAGGTAATGGAGAAATACTTATTTAAAATAGAAGGCGATAGAATAGTAAACCCAGAAGGGTGGAAAGACTTTGAACTTAGACTCAAGCGTGACGATGATATAGTCGGACTACTGGTAAGTTCTACTAATGAGTTCATATTTAAGGGAGATGGATACGACATATTAAAGACAAGGTTTGACGATAACTTCAACGATAAGGTAAATGTTACAATAGAGATACTCCAACCTGATCAAAGTTATAAGCTCCAATACAGTGGGGTGGTGATACTGACTAATGTACAGTTTAACTTAGAGAAAAAACTCGCTTCTACAACAGTAGAGGATGCTAGTTTTCAGGGTGCTATAAGTGGGAATAAAAGTATAAAAACTTTTTTGGATACCGATCTTACAAAGAATAGTGAAAAGATTGATGCTATTACCATATTTAATATGGACTTCTTTCAGCCCAACGGTAATTTCACCCCAATAGTAAACAGGAGACTCTTTCTTTATAAGGATGCGTTAGACCTCTTGGTAAGGTTTATGACAGATGATTTGGTCAAGGGGGTTCAGTCAGCATACTTAGACGATGTTAATAACTTTGGCGGGGATTCTCTTTTGTACATAACAACCGGAGAAGGAATAAGGGTAGCCAATCCTTTATCTCCTAATGTGTCTTTCGCTCAGTTAATAACTTTTCTTTCTAAAACGCATGATCTTACTTTTGACTTTGTAACCGATACAAATGGTGATCCTGTAATGAGAATAGAAGAACGAGAGTTTTTCTTTGGCACAGCAAATTCTGATACGATACGAGATATAATAGACCTTACCGTAGATATTGACGAGTTAAAGATAGGCTCACATATTGAGATAGGCAACAACACTACTTTTCCTACGGGTAACTGTTCGGCCACAACGAGGTTCTTTTCATTTCAAAACGAAGACTATGCATTGAGCGGAAAGGGAAACGTAGATAACCTAATAGATTTAAAGACTGATTTTATTAACGACTCTAACGTTATTGAGGAGATAGTAAGAAACAACAACGATAGTTTTGAAGAAGATATAATTGTAGTTATGGGTAATGCTGCCGGAACGCAAGCCACAAGATTCCAAAGTACTCAATACTGTTCTAATAACTTCTTTTACAATCTGGAGTTTACCAATGATAATATATTAAGCAGATTGTTAGCAGGGATACCTGGATCGGTAATTAAGTTTCTGGTAGGAGGTTCAACACCATGCAAGGTATTTCAGGGGGCAGATAGAACAGATGTAATAGCGGTTTTAAATATTACATTTCCGGAAATAACCGCCCCACAAGTATCAGAACACTTTTTAAATTTTATTGACGTTGACTTTGATATTGGCAGTAATTATAATGTTGTTCCTCAAACACATTATGACGTTCCTTTTGAGGGGGCATTTTCATTTTCAGCATTTGTAGCGGTTACGTTTGCTATTACCGAGCCTGTAGTTCTTTCTAAAGGCAGGATAACCCGCATATCTATTAGATTTCAAATTGCGATTCAAAGATTTGATGTTACGCTAACTACTTTAAAAGAAGAGTCAAGATCACCACTAACCGATTTAACATTTATTAGACCTTTTGTAACGCCAGGTGTTCCTTCTGACGGTTTTACACAAATAAATCCTGCTCTAAGAACTCCATTCATAACCAAAAGCGTCACAATGGATTGTGATACTTCGGATAGAATAGTTGTTAAAATATTTTACACTGTTTTTGATGGTCAAGGATTTACAGAGGCTATCGCTCACATACCTGCTGCCAATGCGAGGTTTTTTTGTTTGGGAGCAGCCGAAGATAATGGAGTATTTGAAGTATTTGACCCACTTAGCTTTAGAGCGAGACGATATAAATTTCAAAAAAACTTATCTTTGACCCGTTCGGACAACATACGGGCAAACTCCAGGAGTTCAATATTAATCAATGAACTGTCAGATACAAGCCTTGATAAAATAACGCATATTGAGGAAATGAGAAATAACATAGAGACAGGGGAAACCAGTTTCACAACAATAAACTAAATGGCAACAACAGTAGTAGCATCGGATGCATTAATAACACAAACGGTAGCTTTAAGTCTTGCCGGTGAGGATTTCAACTTAACCGCGACGAGAACCCTTTCAGCAGTAACCGCTGCGGATAGGCGTATTATACCTGTACCAACCTCTGAGGTAGATGTAGTCACATTAACATCCGCTGCTGTAGGGAAAGGACAATTTGAAAGTTTTGATTTCTTCATGATAGTTAACAGAGACGACACTAACTTTGTTCGCTTGAGGGTAAGAGAAGCCGGAGGCGATACTTCTGATTTCAGATTAGACCCCTTAGAATGGATGATATTCTGGAACTCCAAAATGGAAGTTAATACTACCGCAGCAGCTTTCGGAGCGTTCATAGATTGGGATACTATCGCAGCACAGGCAGACACAGCAACAGTAGACCTTGAATATATAGCACTAGAAATCTAATGAGTTTTATAGGGAAACCTACAACCTATCTACCATTTGGGGCGGTTAAAATAAACTCCTTTCCAAAGCCTGTTCCGTGTACTACAAATACGGAGTTTTGCCAACCTACTGAGCAAACTGATGATATTGAGTTCCAATTTCTAGCCTCTGAGAGTGAAGAGTTATTGGTAAACGGAAATTTTGCTAATGGAACAAACAACTGGATTGCTTTAGGGTGGGCAGCGTTAGGTGTTTTAAATTCCGTTGATCCCAATAAGCAAGCCTGTCAGCTAACAACATCAGCATTCAATGGAATATACCAAACAGGTGTAATTACTCTGGGCGACTTTTACAGGATAACAATAACTGTAAGAAACCGAACAACGGGTGCTGTATCTATTGCGCAAGGAACGTCAATATTTCAAACAGCGAATGTATTTGTATCTAGCAATGGAACATTTACCCTTTTTCTTGCTGCACAGGGAACGGGTAATGATTTCAGTATTGTGGGCACAACAGATTTTGACGGATGTGTAGATGATGTTTCTCTAATAAGGGTTTCGGATATTACAGATTACACTATACAGATACACGACCAGGAGACATTAGCCCTGATAGATACTGTTGCCGCCGCCAATCTAAGACAGACAGGAAACGTTATAACGGTAAAGTTTAACTGGGCAAATGATGTAACCGTAAGCAACGGATGTAGAATATTACGAATATTTGATACCACGAAATTACTAGACGATAATTTTTCAACAAATCAGGGATGGTTATTAGGCGCAGACGTTGTGATAGCTTTAGGTGTAATGCGTTATGTAAACGCCGCATCCCTCTGTTTTGTGCCTAGCGGGTTTGATTGTGGGGCGATTATCAATAACGTTTTGGTAGTAGGAGAACAATACACGGTAACGTACTCAGTTAAAAACTCGGCAGGGGCTTCGGTGGCTATATTTGCCGGAAGCACACAAGGAACTACACGAAACTCCAATGGAACGTTTGTAGAGACTTTAACCTGTACTGTTAGTGGGTCGGTACAGTTTAACTTCTTTGGAACACTGGGACAGTCTATTGAGGTAGATGATGTGTTTATAGAAAAATTCAACGATCTGGATGGAGAGAGTGAATGTTACGACCTACAGACTTTACATGATTGTTCTTTACTTTTAAGGTGGTCTAATAACGAATCATGGGGAGGATTTGACTATTCAACCGATACAGACTTATTAGGAGGAGGCGGAGTATCTCTTGATCCTTTTGAACATCGTTTGAGAATAATAGCTAAATTTAGAGGCTCTAAGTATCCTAGTACTAAGATTATAGGAGAAGATTCGGCAGGAGGCAAAACCCTGGATTATAGTACAATGAGAAAAGCGAGAATCTTAGATGTTGATTTTGCCCCCGAATATATGCACGATGCTATAGCAGCTTTTTTTGAACAGGATACAAGATTAATAAATGACGAAAGTTTCACACTGTTAGACGAATATGAACCCTCTGCACCCAACGATTCAAGAGTCATATTTAAAGACCTTATGACATCACGCTCGGAATTAGAACCTACGCTACAGCCCAATCAGATAAACAGGAATGAGTAATTATCAGGCAAAATACAGCGTACGAATTGACGAAACAACGACAAAACAAATATATCGGTTTGATAATGAGCAATATCCGATCTTTAACGGCGACGATGGAAAAATGTATAGAATGAAAATAATAGCCGGCGAATTAACTCAACAAGAAATATTAATCACAGATGGGGTTATCTCTGAAACAGGCGCTCCCATCATATACCAACAAAAATGAAAGGAATACTAATACTAGCACTAGGACACGCCTACTGGGGTAGGTGGGCGTATAATTTGGCAATGTCAATTAAAGCCAACGACCCCGATGCGAGGATAACCCTGCTCTATGCAGGAAATGGAAAGTCTCAGATATACGATACTTCTTTATTTGAGAGGATGGTAGAAGTTCCGGATAAGTACTATTTAACAAACGGAAGATTAGAGTATATGAAGGTTAAAACGGCTCTCTATAAGCTCTCTCCCTATAAGGAAACTATCTGTTTAGATGCGGATACGATATGGATAAACTCAAAACCAATCTCTCGGTTATTCACAGAACTAGAAAAGGTAGATTTCACAATGGCTAACAGGAGTTGGGCGAACTTAGAAGATGAAGGATTAAGAGATGAGTTTGGGGTATGGGCTTCACCTAAATACATTAAGGAATATTTCAAGTTTAAAAAGGGAAGGTTTTACAATCTATCTTCTGAGATGATTTACTTTAAAAAGGACAAGAAGGTATCTAAATTATTCTCAGATGCTTTTAAGCTATGGGATGCCCCTATAAATCACGTTCCTTTTAACGGAGGGATGCCTGATGAATTACCTTTTACCATATCAATGATTAAAAACGACTTGTACCCCCATAAGGACAATTATAAGCCCTTTTATTGGGAAGCCGCTACCAATCCCCCACAAAGGCTTGAAGGCGCGGATTTGAAAGCTTTCTACGCCTATTCTATGGGAGGCCACAAGGCGCATCCTCTTATGAAGAAGGTATATAATAATTTTGTAAAGTTCTACGGAAGACAGTTTAATGTAATGCATCCTTATCTATGGATAGACAAGCGTACATGGATGCCTGCAAGATCAAATTTGTAAAATGGCCTTTTCACCAGAAGAAATAGTTAAAAAGTATATTAAAGGAAACCAACGCCATGCTGCGTATTTGGATGCCGTGGATATACAACACCATCTCTCTTTTCATATAGACGGATTTAAGTTCGAACGATTTCACGGCTTAAATGAAAATACGGAAAGGTTCATGCGTCATTTGGGGCTTCCTACTCATGAGAACCCGTATTTTAGTTTACTCATAGATGAGCGCAGGCCAGGAGAGACTGAGAAGATACACCACCACCGAAGAAAGATATACTCTTCAATTACTAAAGAGCCTTGTTTTAAAGTGATTAACTCTTTAAACAAAATCGTTCGTTCGGATGATTGGAAAATAGACTACTCTAATGCAGAGACCATTAAACAAGAGGGGGAGAACCTGGAGGATTACGCAGAAAAGAATTACCCGGGATTTGGATCAATAACAAATTGGGCTTATACCTTTGGATTAAAGAAGATTCTAGCTGATCCCAACGGGGCAATAGTCACCATTCCTTTGGAGTTTAAAGTTGCGCCAAATGAGTTCCTGCGCCCCTTTGCAAACTATATACCTTCTAAAAACATACTCTTCTATGATCCTGGGGTAATAATAGCTTACCAAAGCAACCGGATGGTAGAGATGAAGGTAGAAAACGGGGTTAAGTTCGTTCCGGTTTTCATGATAGTATCTACAGAAGGGATATGGGAGGCAATGCAGAAAAACGATAAAGGAGATTTCAACTTAAATCAGGTAATGAAGTTAGATATGGATTTACCTGTAATCTTAAACGGAGGAGTTATTGACAAGCTTATTAACAATATTCCACTTTACAACTCCTTCCTAGACCCTATGCTCCCTAGATTAGACGAGGCTTCCAGGGAATACTCGGATATGCAAGCGGAGGTTTTGTTACACATACATTCTACTCTAGCAGTGGTTCAGGGGGATGACTGTGCCAAATGTAAGGGAACGGGCAAAATTCCAAAAGAAGGCGGAGCAGTAGCCTGTGGAGACTGTAAGGGAAGAGGGGCGTTGAGTGTTGACCCATACGATCAAATAGTTGTGAGGGTAAGGGGAATAGACAAACAACAACTACCATTTCCTCCGGCACAGTATATCACCAAAGACACCAAAATAGTAGAAATTCAAGATAAGCGAATAGACGATCACATATTTAAGTCTCTGGCTTCAATAAATATGGAGTTTTTGGCGCAAACTCCTTTGAATGAATCAGGCAAAGCCAAAGAAGTAGACAAAGAAGAGTTGAATAATTTTGTATTTGGAGTAGCCTTTCATCTGGTTAAGAATGTGTTGAATCCCATATACAAAACTATCGTTGATTTCCGGTATGGGGTTTTAATACCAGATGAGAAGAAAAGAAAGAAACTTCTTCCTTTAATACAAGTACCGGAACACTTTGATCTTTTAACAGAAAACGCTTTAATAGAACAAATCAAACTAGCCAAAGATGCTGGAATTGATCCCACGATAATCAAGGAAATGCAAGTGGACTACATTAATAAGAAATTCAGGGATATGCCAGAGGTGAGGAATCAATTAATAGCGAGTATTGATATGAACCCTTTTCCTACTAATACTCCAGAGGAGATTATGGAACTGGAGATGAATAAGGATATCACAAAAGAGGATGCTGTAACGTCCATATATGCTAGTTACTTTGTTCAAAAGGCTATTGAAGCAGACGAGAAGTTTTTAACACTTGACTTTGAGAAGCAATTAGAAATAATCCGCAAGATGACGGAGGAGAAAGTAAAACAGATCAAACCAGAACCAATAATAGAACCAGATGGCGACACCGGAACAGAGCTTGAGGACACTGACGACGTTTCTGGACAATAGTATAGATAACTTCACAGAAGATGTTCCCGGCGTACAAAACCAGATATTTAGAAAAGTTCAGTTATTACTGCGTGATCTCGATTTAAGACGAGGATCAGTAAAGGCTTCCGTTAAGAACTTACGTAAGATCAATAGGATTAAACGTGAGATAGAAAGGATTATACTCTCTGATAAGTATATGGGAGAAGTAAATACTTTCACAGAAGCCTTTGGTAAAGTCACCGAACTACAAACGGATTACTTCTTAACCATTAAGTCAGACTTTACTACGCCTAAGTTCATAGAGACCTTACAGCTAACAAGTATAGCAAGCACCCGGGCAGCACTTACAGAATCCGGCATACAGGCCAACGTAGTAGATAGGGCAGCAGATATCATTCAAAGAAACATCACAGAAAACGCGAGCTTCGGAGACTTAATAGATGATATGAGAGTGTTCTTAACCAACACGGAGGAGTCCGTAGGCGCACTACAACGCCATACCTCACAAATAGTAACAGATTCATTAAACACTTACGCCAGGGAATACAATAAAGTAGTCAGTGATAACTTAAATTCTCAATGGTTCTTATATGTAGGAAGTTTAGTAGAGGCTTCGCGGGACTTTTGCAGAGCATTGGTTAAAAAGAAATGGATTCACAAGAGCGAATTTTCGCAAATTACTGAAGGTAATATAGATATTGATAATGACGGTGATACCGAAAAGGTAAGCTTAGATGGGCTAAAGCCCAATACTAACGCTAACTCATTCCAGACGCTTGCGGGTGGCTTTCATTGCAACCATGTGGTTGCTCCTATTGCCGAGGAATTTGTTCCGGCGAAGATCAGAAAGAACTTTGAGTAGTTAGTTCCAGAAGTGCGTGGTTCGCCTTCGCTCCGGGACCGGCTTTGGTATAGGAATCTTTTTTCGCGCTAATTAGCGCACTATTTTTGGACCGACCAACAATGCCACCTCACTATTAGGAGCTTGTTATTAAGAGGCAAACTGAGCGAAGAAAAATCGCCTCAAATTACTCCACTCACTAAAGAGTGAGTTCCCGGAATTTTCAGTTTGCCTCTGGGCGATCAAACTTGAAAGAAAATCCACTCATGTAAGAAACACGTGTTTATAGGGTATTAAAGTTAAAGGAAAGATCATATATTAGCGGCTCGTTCTTTGCCATATTAGAAAAAGCGTTAGTCTAGTTCTGCACATTCTAAAATCATCAATTTAAAAAATGCTGTATTCAGGATTAGGACATAATCACAAAAGCGTGGTCTGTCCTGCTGAATACAAGGGTGTTTGATGATACCTAGAATGTACAGCGGGGTTGCAGTTCCGCGCTTTTTATTTATATAACGACTATTCGGGGCTGATAGTTACCAAATTTCAGCCATGAGAAAAATGAAAGCCTTACTCATGTTACTTGCTTGCTTACCCTTGCTCTCCTTTTCACAAACTGACAAAAACCTAACCAGGATATATTGGAGCACAGGAAAAGAAAAGGTTGTTTATGGACACGGAGTATTAAGGATCAAAGGATTTAATGCCAACGCTAGTAATGTTACAAACATAGGATACCAAACGAAAGAACAGCTTTCAGTACAGTATAAGCAAACCGCAGAAAAACAGATGTGGACGGAAGATAAATTAAACTCAATGCTAGACTTAATTAATAACAACTATAAAGGAGGACGGCTTGCACTCTATATACAGAGAGGTACAATAGCGGCAGCAAATACTGAATACTTCACTATAATTGTTAAAACAAAAAATGAAGAAGAGATTTTCAGGAAAGAATTAGAATCAAATACGCCTAATTCCCATATTTCCGGTTCTCGTTATGGTGGTAATTATTGGTGGAATTTCGGAGAAACTAGCATCCGGAAAGCTATTGAAATACCATTTTATATCTACGTTGTAGATAAGCTGCATAGCGAGATTTATAAATTTGAGATTAAGAGTTAACATTACGCTAACTCCCATATTTGTTGTAACTTAGCGGTACAATCTGATTAAATGTATCCGATGTGTTTCAGATAGAATCCAATTAGTACCATGATGACGCTAATGATTATTCCGATTATCTTTATGTGCTGGGTTGTATTCAGTGATGACCACCAATCAGATAACAAAGTAAAAAATAAGTAGTGTTTTCGCACAAGCGGAGATGTGCTCTTTAGCTTCTCATATTCCTTCTTGCTTACAATCTTATTAACAACTTGAATGCGTCCTTCCGAATCTTTTTCTGATGTAACTATTTCATACTTGATAAGTCCCATCCCCAAATATACGCATACCTCCCAATCGCTCCTTTCTGTAGGTCGTTAGAGACGAACGACCATTCCAGTCGCTAAAGGTCGCTGCCGACAAATTGGTCGGGCTACAAAGCCGTAGCTTCTGCAATAAATTCCCTTTGGCGAGTAATCGCCAATCAGTTTGATAAGAAGATACAAACGGTCGGTAATTTAAAGCCCTATCTAGATTAGACATAATATAAGTTATGAGCGCACTCCTTCGGGTGAATCCGGCTCAGTTCTCCAGGCTTTCGCCTGTTTCACTTGATTCACCCTACGGGAGGCTCATAACGAAATTTATGTTAACCAAGCTATTCTTGGGTATACACAGCTTGGTTAACCTACTTCACTACATTCTATTGTACGAGTGGATCTTTGTCCTCTAGGTTCTTGTTTTGGGATACCTTTCCGTAGATAAAGGCACTTACCAAACCAACAACTGTTGCGCCACCGATTATTCCAGCGACTGCATCATGATCACTCTTAGCCAAATCCCAAGCAATAACAAGTGCAACAAGAGCGATTATCAGCGCAAACCATTGCCCTCTTCCGCTTTGACCAAGTTGCTTTCCTATAGTGCTTGTCTCTAAAGCCATCCTATGATTAGTCTGGTTTTCTGCCATCTGGGTAATTCTTTCTGCGCCATTTTCAATGATGCTTCCATATTCCTTTAGAGTTGAAGGACTAGGTAACGGCCCGCTATGATGTATGGCTTGACTTATTGTAATTGATTGTATCCTTTCAAGGAGCAAAACCTTTTTCGCTTCATCAGGTATTTCCTCGATGAGTTCTTCTAAAGAAACTAGCTCTTGTGTCGGCGGTGTTTTAGGTAAGTCGTTAGTAGATTCGGATGATTCATCATCCTCTTTATCCGACTCGCTCATTACAAATCAAGTTTTAATTGATTTTCAGGATGTATTAGGTCTAAGTCGTGCATCGCGCCCTCAAGATCTTGCCCAACCACACCCCAATCAGAAGAAATCGCCTTGAAGTCGGCTGCCCTTCCAGACTCAGAACTATTAAATGAATGGTATTCTCCAGCTATATTAAAGGCAGAGCCAACACCAGATAAGAAATCTGTGTTGCTAAATAAAAAATCGCTTCGGTAGTTACTCTTTTTCACTTGTAATTCGCCGCTAATATACAAATTCTGGATATCTGCAAGCTAGAACCCTTTAATATACGAAATTATTGTGTAAGGATAAAATTATGAACAAGGATATGTTCATTTCGGGGATAGCTCTTTAATTAATTTACGGGACGTTCCGCCCCTATCTCCCCTACTTCGTAGGAGCTTAACTTGAAGGTGATACATCCTCGGTCATGCCTTTGGCATATATCCTCTTTCTTTCATTGATCTTACAGGTTCTCGCTGCTTCACAGCTACACCTTTTAAGATCAAACGTTTGATCGCCAAATATAACGAATAATTAGTTTATACTAGGGTTTTCTGTTATAGCGAACTCCCATAGAAAACCTCCGGCAGTATCTATATGTCCATTACAGGCATTGCTAATACTACCCACATTAACCTCGGTTGACTCAGAGGCATCCTTAATAGATGAGAATGTTTCTATAATCTCACCGCTATCAGTGCATTGATTGACTTGTTTGCTTTTGTCTTTTCTGCTATCAAGTGGCTCAATATTAAAAGAGTATCTTAATCTATTAATTGCAGTCTTTGTGGTTTCATTAATGGTTTGAACGCTCACTCCTAACATTTCCGATATCTCCCTGCATTCATAGCCATCTATAAATTGCATTGTCATATACTTTTGTTGCTTACTTGTTAGTAAATGAAAATGGGATTTTATAAGGTCTGCCAGGTCGCTATTTTGTTGGACTGTTTCTTCATTAGGCGCATCTGTTTCAAGATTCTCAAAAGAGGTTTCATATCTTCGTATTCTACTGACTTCTTTGAGCCTATAAGTACACCACGAAGCGCAAAATCCTTTGGCGTGATCATGGTTTCTGAATCTATTAAATTTGTCTTGTTCAAACAACACTATACACAAATCTCCTACCACATCCTCTGCCTGTTTTTCATCAATTATTAGTTGTGAGTTAAATACAGCGCCCATAAAATAATCCCTATTATTTGTGAAGAATATATCTTTGTGAATATCAGAGTCATTATCAAAATAAATAATATCGTGAATCACAGGATATACAACAGGATAAGATTTTTCTACGAACCTCTCGTATGATTTATAAGAGGATGCTATTTCTGTGGGTAGAAGTTGAAGCATAGCGACAATATAAGAATAATTATTACCTTTACGGAGCATTGCCACAATCCCATAAACATATCGCTCCTGAAGATAGCTACGGCCTACGAGGTCAAGTGGTAATGCACGCTATTGGAGGGGGCGGTTTTAAAATTAAAAATCATGGAAGTATTAAGAACACTTTATAGGATAAATATTGAGAAAATAGAAACTATTAATTCCAAGAGTACAGAATGGAAGAAGGTAGCGGATACAGGGAATGAACACGACAAAGGAGCGAAATATGATTATGTCATATGCGAAATGGAGAAAGATAATACTACCGAAATTCTTTCGCAGGAATTACCTGAAATAGATATACCTAAAGTTATCAAGGCAATTAATAATCTGTGAAGATACTCGTAAAATTCCCGACACGTAGTCGCCCCCAACAATTCCTAAAAGTCCTTAATCTCTTACACGAGAAAGCAACAGATAAGGACATCACATACCTAGTTAGTTGGGATAAAGACGACCCTACAATGAACGGTAGTGTAATCGCGCAAGCAGTAGACATAACCGATATTATCTCAGTCCCAGGAACATCACACAGTAAAATACACGCCTGTAACAGAGACATGGATAAGGTAATAAATTGGGATATAGTAGTCTTGATCTCTGATGATATGATACCTCAAATAGAGGGATGGGATGAAGCCATACGTCAGGCAATGACTAAGTATCACCCTGATACTGATGGGTGTTTGTGGTTTAACGATGGCTATCAGGACAGGATATGCACCCTTTGTATAATAGGTAGAAAGTACTACGATAGATTTGGGTATATCTACCATCCCGATTACCACAGTCTTTTTTGCGATAATGAGTTCACGGAAGTAGCGCGTGGGTTAGATAAATTGACTTACTTTACTACTGTTCTATTTTCTCATGAGCATTTTGCCAACAATCCTCGGGTAAAACGAGACGCATTATATGATAGAAACGAAGCATTATTTAACATAGATAAACAGACTTATGAAAGACGCAAAGCAGAAGGATTCCCGAATAGCTAGTATTAATCTATTATCTAACGGATATGTATGCGTTCAAGATAAGAATGATAAACATATTGAGGGTCTATCGGGTGCATGGACAGAAGAAAAAGAACAGCATCTTAGGGCGATAACACCTGACGGAGTTGAGTTTGGTAGTTGGGGAATATTACCTCATGCTAAAGAGTGTATGAAGCGATCCGAATTATATAAAAAGAATAATGAAAGAAGTAAATAAATTAAGAAAAGAGGTTAAATATTTGCGCTATCAGGTTAATGAATTAAAGAAGTACAATGAGGACTTCAAAGAGACAAAGAAATATTTTGACGATTGGATGGCGCAATTAAAATGGGTATCCGAAAACTTTTCAAATACGTTGGGTAGTGGACGATAAATGCATAATTAACCTAGCAACAGGACGCTATATAAAGGGACAGGATAGATTAAGAGACTCTCTTTTAAAGGTAGGCTTTGACGGAGACTTACTTGCTTACACAGCAGAACATCAAATAGGCGCACCTTTACACAAAGACAATCCCTACGCCTTTAAAATATATGCTTTTGACGAAGCTTTACGACAGGGATATAAAAAGATTCTCTGGGTGGATGCAAGTATCTGGGCTATAAAGCCTCTTGATCCCATTTGGGAAAGCGTAACTGAGCGTGGATATATGAAGCAAGAAGCCGGACATCTTTGCTCTACATGGGCAAACGATAGATGTTTAGAGTACTTTGGCCTCACGAGAGATGAGGCAGAGAAATTTTTAATGCATGGAAACGGAGGGTTCTTTGCTCTGGATTTTGATGTGCCTATCGCTGAAGAGTTTTTCAAAAGATGGAAACAATCAATGTTAGATGGCATATTCAAAGGTTCTTGGAACAATGATAATAACTGTGAGAGTTCCGATCCACGATGCAAAGGTCACAGACATGATATGATCTGTGGAAGTATAATCTCTAATCAATTAGGAATGTTTGCTTTCCCAGAACACTTATTAATGGCCTATGCAGGGGCGCAGTATAATGACCCTCCAGAAACAACTGTAATGTTAGCACAAGGCGTATGAGCTTTAATTTATTCCCAAATTATCAAACCCTCGTTTCAGGAAGCGAGGGAGAACCAGGAAAAGCCAACAGATCAATACCAGATCGTATAATTACCTACGGTATAGACAAGGTAATCACAAAGGAATCAACCGTACTTGATCTCGGTTGCAATCGGGGATATTTTGGTATTTGTTTAAGCCCATACATAAAAGCCTATTTAGGTATTGATACTTCAGCAACAGAACTGCAATACGGTATAAATATAAAAAGAGAAAAGGGCTATCATAATCTGGTTTACCGAAACGAAAATTATTCAGTAACAGGTTACGGGACTTTTGATATCATAATTTGCACCGCCTTTCACATTTATTGCGGTGTTCCTATGGATGCGTTCGGTAAAAATTTATCAGATATGCTCAAGCCAGGGGGGCATTTATTTTTAGAAGGCCATCCATCTGGTTATCACTTGCCTAACTCGGAGCTTAATGAACCGGAAAGCTATTGGAATCCATTAACGAGCAGTTTAAAGTTAAACATTATAGAAGAAAAAAAAGTTAAGGATCGGGAGCTTTTAAGGCCGTTTATACATTATCAGAAATGAATCTAGGCGCAGGGATGGTATCTAAGGTTTATCTAAATAACGGGGTAGTAGCGAAACACTACTTTAAACCATTTGAGAAATACGTAGGACGCAACATTAAATGGCACTGGAAAGCAGAGATAAAGGCTCTAAGGAAACTAAAAGGTAAGAAACACTTTCCTCAGTTAATATCCGAAGATCACAATAACAAGATTATATATATGAGTTACTGTGGTGATCCCTTGACTAAAGAGAATCTACCGAAAGACTGGAAAAAGCAATGTACAGAAATAGAAAACACGCTCTATAAAGAAGATATCTACCACCAAGACTTAACAGGGACAACAAAGGGTAAACAACACCATAAAAACATTCATGTCAAGGATGGAATAATATACTTGATAGACTTTGGCATTTGGGCGAATAAATTCTCGCAAGGATTCAACACCGTTACCGATATGGTCAGTAAACTTGCATAAATGGATTTAGGTTTATACGATATAGACTTTTTTAAGTGGCATTTTGATAACGTGCACGATCAAAGTGTAGAGGTAGGGGTACAGTTCGCATTGGATCATAAGTTTAAATCTATTGTAGACTTTGGATGCGGTATTGGTTCTTATTTAGAAGGGGCATGGGAATGCGGAGCAGATATTAAAGGCTACGAGATCAGCGAACACGCTCGCACATACACAACAAAAGAAATCCAATCCTTTATAGAATACAAAGACCTGCTTTCGGTTAACCCTGATAGATATGATGTATGCATTTGTATTGAAGTAGCCGAACACGTAGACCCCTTCTCTTCACGCAAATTGGTGGATATTTTAACAAGAAGTTCAGATTATATAGTATTTTCGGCAGCGCCTCCAGGACAGGAGGGAACAGGGCATATTAATTGTCAAGAGTTTGAGTTTTGGGCGGGATTGTTTGAGAAGAAAGGATTTAACTTAACCGGAAGAAAGCTAGAGTCGTGGAAATCAGCACCCGATTATGTATTAAAAAACTTAATGATATATGAAAAACTTTAGCCAGGGGGAGGAACAAAAACACATCTTAGAATACTTTAAAGATCAGGGCGGAGTGTTCTTAGATATAGGCTCATTTCATCCTGATATATTTTCTAATGTCAGAGCGCTTTATGAATATAAGAATTGGACAGGGATATGCATAGAGCCTTCACCTAAATGTTATCCGGCCGTAAGAGACTTTTACAAGGATACCGGAGTAGAGACTTATGAGTGTGCTATTGGGAATGTTACGGAAGAGATTGAGTTCTATGAGGCTAATGGAGATGCTTTAAGCTCTACTGATAAAGCCCACGTAGAAAAATGGACACGCAACTACGGATCAAAGTTCGATAAGATTCAAGTGCAATGCTTCACGCTCTCAGACTTAATAGAAAAAAGCAAGTACAAACAGTTTAACTTCGTATCAATAGATGTAGAGAATGACCGCTTGGGAATTGATATACTTAAACAAGTTGACCTGTATTCAGTAGGAATGATTTGTCTGGAATGTAGTTACGACCTACGCAATGAAGTCAAGGCTTATATGAGTGGGTGGAAAGAAGTCTATTCAAATGCTGAGAATATCTTACTCGCAAGATGAAATGTAAAAGCTGCAAATATTGGAAGAGAACAAAAAAGGGAAGTAATTATGGATTATGTAGTTCTCCTAAATTTCAATATAAGGGAGATATGGAAAACGGCGATGATGTGTTTTATGAAGATGCGCATCGTTATCAAGTCGCTATTTTTATGGGAGAAAATTTCGGCTGTATACATTTTGAAAAGAAATGAAAACTCCTGTACTATCAATATTAATTCCCTTTATACCTTCAAGGCGAGAAAGCTTTTGGAAAATATACGATAGGTTAGATTTCCAGGCACGAGGAAGGAATGTGGCAATAGATGGAATGATAGACAATAAAAAGCGGTCTATCGGTGCGAAACGAGATGCATTAGTACAATCTTCTAAAGGAGAGTACGTAGCTTTTGTAGACGATGATGATTGGGTAAGTAATGACTATTTAGTTAAACTCCTACAGGCTATCGCGGAGAAGCCTGATGTAGTTACCTTCAATCAGAGAAGTATTATCAACGGAGAAGAGTGTATAGTAGACTTTAATCTACACCATAAAACCAATGAAGATTTTACACCAGGGGCAACTATTAAACGACCACCCTGGCACGTATGTGCGTTCAGAGGAGATATTGCTAGAAGATACCATTTCCCAGACTCTATGTATGGAGAAGATTGGAAGTGGTGCGAACAGGTATTAAGAGATGTTAAAACGCAAGTCAAAATACCAGATATTATCCATACCTATATTTTTGATTCAGAAATAACAGAAGCGAAGTGAATAAGTGTAAAAACAAATCAGATATAAAATGTATTTACTTAGTTGATATAAAGGATTTAGTTATAGATTTTGAAAAAGGTTCAGCACGAATGAAAAGAAAATATGGTAAGTTTAAAAGACAAACACATAAGTTTGATTTACCATGAAGCTCACAATACAGATATGTACGCTAGAAAAACGCAAGACATTGTTTAATGTTTTAAAGGCTGAACTGAACCGACAAAAGACAGATCACGGATTCTCAGATGATATAGTAGAGATTATAGATGAATGTGATGAGGGGCAAATGAGTATCGGTGCAAAGCGAAACCTGTTACTTGAAAGGGCTAGAGGAGACTATGTATGCTCTATTGACGATGATGATTGGGTAGACTCAGAGTATTTGGTTAAGATTCTTTATGCTTTAGAAAGCGAACCGGACTGCGTACAGCTAATAGGAATGATGAACACAGATGGATTTAACCGAAAAAGATTTGAACACTCAATAGATCACTGGGGTTACTTTGAAGATAACAATATTTTCTACCGGCCACCTAATCACTTAAATCCGATTAGAGCGAGTATAGCAAAACAGTTTAAATTTCCCGAAGAGGATTTCGGAGAGGATACTAATTGGGCTTTACAAATACAGGAATCAGGACTACTCCGAAGAGAAGAGAAGATAGATAAGGTTATTTACCACTATCGGTATTGTTCGCGGAAATAGATTTGGTTTGATCGTGATGTTTAATAAGTTCTAAAATCCGCCTTCCTTCTACTGAGTTTAAATCCAGCCATCCGAATGGAGAGTCATTAGTTATCTCTAAAATATCTTTTGTTAGCTTTTCGGCTTTTGTGGGTCGACTCATTTCCCTAAGATTAGCTTTTTAATAGCAATCGCCTTTCCTGGTTTTGGGTGACCTTTCTTCTTTAATTCCTTCTGTTTCTCCAGGACTTTCTTCTTAGATTCTCCGCATAGTTCCACTTGGACTGTAGTGCATTCGTCGTCGGATTTTGGAGTAATTGGCATCGTCGTTATATAACGCTAAAGGTACCGCAATCTTTCAATATACCAAACATTGAAAGTATTTTTACCGTAATCTAATCAACAAAATCTTTATGGAAGCACTAAAACAAGGGCAAATTAGAGTACACTTAAACAACGGTACTAACTATATCTGCCCTGAGTTAAATAAAAATAATGTTGTTCGATCTGTAACTGGCGTAGCGAGAATAGAGCACTACAAACCTGCCCCAGTAGTCGCTGCGAAACCTGAACCACCAAAACTAGAAGGGAAAACCAAAGAATCTCTTTTGGGTAGTCTTTTAAAGGATAACAAGATAGATGCCACAGAACTTATTAAATGGATTGGAGATTCTAAGTCAGTTGAAGATTTAGCTATTGTAATGAAGGGGGAGACGCGAAAAACTGTTAAGGCTGCTTACAAGAAAAGGATTAACGAGCTAGTCTAAAGAAAAAGGATAATGGGAATACACACCAGAACCTCACCTCGAAGCGATAAGGCTAAGAAGAAAGGCAAGAAAAAACGCATTAAAAACTTTTTGAAAACTAATCGAAAACGTTAATTAATACCAATTCCAAAATGAAAGCCGGAGAACTTATAATCTCGTTAGCAGAAGCAGGGGCAGTTGAAATGACTGACGAAGCGAAAAAGGTCATTGAAGAAGTGACGTTAGATTTACCAGATGAATTTGCAGCCCAATTAAAAGGGTCGCTTTTTACAGTAGAGTCCGCCCTAGCGAACCCTGACATTATCAACAAGCTAAAGGCTGAGAGCCTGGATGCTGTTGACCAGAAAATGGTAGAGTTTGCCACAGATTTCGGATTAGATGACGGCTTTAAGCACAATCTAAAAGAGATCAAAGGCACGTACAATAGGATAGATTCTATTAAAAAAGCCGTACTAGCAAACCAGAAGTTAGCTTTAGAAAAGGCTAAAGAAGGTGCGCCGGCCGGAGATCAGGAAGAATTGCAAAAGGAAATCACCAAGTTAAACACGCAGATAGCATCTCATACTGATTCCACTGTAAGCAAAACCGATCACCAAGACGTGATTGATGGTTACGAGGATATGTTAACTGAGAACGCTAAAGCGATGCTTCAATTAAAATCCAACTCACTATTTGTTGGACAAAATTATGCAATGGAGGTTGATCCTGAAATCAATATAACAACAGCACAAACTTTGTTTGCTGCTGAATTGGCTTCTAAAAATATCAATCTGGTAGATGATAACAATACATTGAAATTGCAGACTCAAGAAGGTACGCCTTATTTCGTGGATAACAAAGAAGTTACTCCACAGGATTTCGCTAACACCCTTTTAGCTGGTAAGAAACTCCTAAAGGTTACGGACTCATCATCACCCGCTAGCACACCAACCACTCCTACAACTATTGTCGGAGGGGATGGGTTAGATGCCAGTGTGATTGCAGCTTTAGCTAAGGCTAAGGCTTCTAATGATGCTATCCAAGAACTACAGGGCAAAACTGTATAATAACTTAAAATCATGGCAGAAGGCTTAGGATTTGCGGACAGTCTTACAAAACACATATTTAAGATTACCGCCGAAAACACCCCACAGTTCAAACTGAACTGGCAAGGGCATTTAAATCTACTGAAGCATAATAAGAATGCTCAGGTAGTACGGATTAATGATGAAACCAACCCAGGACATCGTAGAACCGTTATAATAAAAGCGAAACAAAGGGCAACCATTGACATGACCGACACTGAAAAGAGTTGTGATAATGTCAACGTCAACGCTTACTTTGAACGTGCAGTTAACTTATCAAATGTAAGGCAATACGCCGTATTTATTGACGATGAGACTATAGCACGTTATCCGGCAGAGGCTTCGGCTGCTTCTGGACTAGGTGTGCCATCCACTCCTCTTATGAATGAGTTTATGGCTGAAATCAAAGAAGGGGCTGATGCGCTTCTAAGTGGTGTAAACCAGGATGTAGCAACCTTAATGGCTGCTGCAATCGGTGTAAATCAACGATCAGGCAACAATTTAGCTCAGACAATTAACTTAGTACTTAATACCACAAACAATCCTCTTAATCAAGGATTGACACAGGTATTAACTGATTATCAGTTGAATGAGTCTAGCGGACGCCCTATGATGGTAGGAACTGGTTTTATCCACAACTTTATGCTTCAGCAAAGAGCCAAAGGATTGGATCAGTCAGGAATCAATACGCCTATACAGGCTAATGACTTTGATTTCTTCCAAGACCCATTTACGGCTACTTCATTAGGAGCTAATGACGCTATTGTCTATGAACCGGAAGCAGTACAGTTGATTGAGTATATGGAATACAAAGGCTTTAAAGCCGGAGAAAAACCAGGAGATTCTACATTCTTTACTTTCATGTTGCCTATGCAGGTATCTGAGAGGATTGAGATGGTAGAGTTCGACGCTCAGTTACGCTATTTCCCATGTCCTACTACGCTAACAGATGCGTACTACGGAACATCGGTTACAGTGCAAAAAGGGTTCTCTTTGATTATCTCTAAGCAGTTTGGTGTATTCACAATAGATCAGGCATATAGAGCTACTGACAGATTGAACGGCAACAGAGGTTCGTTACGTTATACATTTACTAATGCGTAATAATGAGCCTGGAATGTTTGAAAAATTGGATTCTCGTTCAGGGGTGTACTACAAGCACCCCTGATTCGGGGCTTTTCATAAATCAACTTCCCGGAATTGAGCTAGAGATGATAGATTCACTTGCTGATGAACAGCAGGTGGATTTTAACGGTGTCTACGATGATGTTCAAGAAAGGGCAATACGAAGGCTCAAGACTGATGTAAACGCTGAATTTAAAAAGCGTTACTTGTTAAAGAACCTCACCCAATCTATTGATATGGGCAGGTTAATAGACACTACTTCAATAACCGCTTTAGCTCCGCAATACCGAGGCATCACACTTACCCTTGATAGGCAGGATGAAAACTTTGCCTATTCCAATTTACAAACTATAAGGGTACAAGATGTTTCACTTTTCTTTAATGTAAATGCAGCTACTACTATTAAGGTATTTGACTTAGAAACGGGAACAGAACTATTTACTAAGGATGTGGCTGCTCCTGGTTCTACAGGATTTCAAACGATTACAATTTTAAGAGAGTTTACCGCCAGAGAGATATTTGTAGCTTATGATGCTACTCTATTATCTTCGGTAGAACAAGACTTGCAGAAGCTTAAAAACGCTGTTAATAGAACTCAGGACGGATGTACGTTCTTTTGTATTGACTGTGGAGGAACAAACCGGAATGCAGAAATAAGAGGTGCTACATCGGCTATCACCACAACAGTTGTAGAGGACGATTTAACAACAGGGGATAATGCATTCGGCCTTTCTGCTAAATGGAGTGTGACCTGTTCATTTGATACGTTTGTATGTAACAATAAAGAAGCTTTCTCCAGGGCTTTGTGGTTACTATTGGGGATTGAGTTGTCAAGAGAAAGGCGGTTTACTTCACGCTTAAATCAGTTCACATCTTTTGATAGAAATACAGCTAAAGAACTAATGAAATTGTTTGAAGTAGAATACCGGGGTGGAACAATAGACGACATAGCTTATGAAGGAGAACTATTCATGGCTTTGGATGCTATTAATTTAAACACAAAAGACTATTGCTTAGAGTGTTATAGTGAAGTCAGGGTAATGGAAATGATATGATTTATTCTTCTAATTTAAGTTCAGTAATAAGCCAGTTAAATGTCAAACTCAAGGGCATATCTGACACGGATATCTTGTTACAAAAGGTAGCTGTTTCTCTGGCCTCTTCCAATACACGAAGGATTCATAACGAGTCTGAGGATGTATCGGGAGGAGAGATAACTTATATGAGATCAAGAAAAACCCCTACAACGGGAGCTTACTCCAGGTCTTATGCTAAGAAAAGAAGTGAGAAGGGAAGGCAGATATCTAAAGTAGACTTCTCCTTTTCTGGAAAACTATCAAAGGAATTTCAGGCTGCACCCGTTTCAGGAGGATGGGAAGTGGGTTTTACAACTACTGATGCCAGTATCAAGGGTAAGTTTTTAGAAGAAGGATTTGGTAAGGTATGGGGAGTGACTTCAGAAGACGAGAGAGCGATTAATAAAATAGTAACTAAAGAGATTAACAAACGATTGAAATAGATATAAATAAGTGGTTTTTTATTCTTAGGGATTTAGAAGATACGCATCCTGAGAATATGTATTTATTTGAAGGTTTTGAAGTTGGAACAATAGGAGACAAGAAAATGGTTTATGGCAAAGGAATTAGAGATAGTAACACAGATAAACACTGACCTTAAATCGGTTCAGTTCGCAGCAAAACGATTTCAGAAGGGGCGTTTTTCAGAGATTGCTGAACTCATTATTAAAAAAGATGACGACCAACGACAAACTGTACCTGCTATTATTGATAACGATGGAACAGAAACTATTTTAATCATAGATGATGCCTTTCCTTTTGAACTTTACCACCGTCACATAGGTAGTGTTGTTGCGCCTGTAGATGAAGAGTTCCAGTTCGGAGACAGGGTGTTGAGACAAGAGACAGCACAGATGATCATGGTAGTAATAGCAGACCGAAAAAGAATTGAATTAACAAAAGAAGAAATAATTACCGGAATTATGTTAGGGATGCCATTGGAATTGGGTTCTACATTTCTAAACACTAATTCGTTAGACAATGCAACTATTATACCTGGAGACTTCAATCTCAATAAGGAAGATGCCTGGAACACGGAATACAACACGTCAGACGTGCTGTTGAAACCAGAAACAATCTTCTTTACAATGGATTATACCATTGAGACCAGAGCGAAGTTTAATTGTATAACTATTTGCACTTAATTTTTAACACATAAATTATGAGTGTGTATTACCCAGGATGTACGACATCACAAGCCGATCCTATTTGTACGGATTGTCCTACCAAAGAGCTAGGTGATATAAGGTCTTTTTTCTTTGTAAGAGATACCTTTACCTTCACCGACATTACAGACACGGCGGAATGGACAACGGGTTTAAATGCTAAAGACATATTTGTATTCCCTTTTGCGAGGGGTACTATGGAGATGGCAGAAAACCTACAGCCGGGATTCGGTGATACAGTGGAAACATTAGACGGATATGAATTTACCGCCACTGTTTTTGAGCCTCAATATTCTTCTAATTGCAACTTTTGGAACGATATCAAAAGAAGCAAGGAATGGAAGTTTGGCTACAAGACAGAGACGCAAGTTCATCTATCTGATACAATCGCTACAATCATCCCAAAAGCACCTATTGCTGATGACAAAAAGCAGTCAGTTATATGGAACGCTATTGTGAAGTTTACCCAGGAAGATATACCATGCCCATCAGATCAGCCTACGGGCGTATTTGACAGGTGTATTGGTATAAACTAATGGTTTTTTGTAACGATATAACACCTAATTGTGATACTTGTTTTGAGGTTCAGTACGGGAATTGTAATGACACGCTAACCCTTTCGTTAGGACTGGCTGTCACCACCAATTTCTTTCTGAACCTCACTGACAAGTTTGACATAGTAACGCCGATTGATGTTACTACAGACGGCTCTGGTGATTTCACTATCACACAGACCTGGACGGAGTTTTTCGGGGCGGTGGAGATGACCATATTTTCAGACTCCAACCGAACTGCGTTAGTTGTTATAACACAAGATTCAAAAAATTATAACTGTGTTTTGTTAGTAACGGAATTAACAGGACAAAATCAATTACCATTACCTTAAAAATAAAATTATGAGCAATACATTAATACAAGAAGGTGGACAGGGTTCGGACAGGATAGATGATGCTGTTTTTCACGACTTCACCAACACCCCTGTGGGGCAGATAGAAGTTTTGGAAGATGGCACAGGTTTTACTACTGTTCTTCTACAAACAAAAAATCCTACTACTTTGGCTTACGGGGTAGGCCAACAAGTAGCAGGAAGTGGAAACGCCCCTGGTTTTGGTTCAAATCACCAAAAGGGAGAGTATATTCCTTTAGTGTTTGATTTTGAAAGAGTAACAGGCATTACTTTGAGTGCGGGAAGCATAAGGGTTTATTTCACATGACCATTGGAATAGGCATAGGATTAAGAAAGGTACAAGATGCGGGATTTGATACTGATGCTGCGGCTTACTTTACGGCTGCCGGCATTACTGATTCTACAGAGCGAAATGCTGTAAATCAATTTGTCAAAGATTTAAAGGGAGAAGGTATAACTCCAAACGGGAATGATCTATGGACAGATATGCCCGCAATATGGCCTATTAGCCCTACTTCTTTAGCGGCTGCTCTTGTAAATTTGAGAAATCCCGGTACTTTTGATCTCACCGCAGTAAATGCCCCTACTCATGCCATTACAGGAGTAACGACCAATGGAACTACACAATATTTTAGAACTGGCCTTACGCCAAGTATAACTTTAGCATTAAATGACGTAGGAATTAGTTTTTATGTAGCAAGCGATGTGGTAGGAACTGTGGCTATGGGTGGTCAGGATGGCGTAGGTAGGATTAAATGCTATCCTGCTATCAGCTCTATTTTATTTAGATGGGAGTGTTATAACGGATCGGTTCCTGGAGGAAGAATGGAAGTAGCATCAACCGATGGAAGTAGTTTAATTACCTGTGTAAGGCGTGCAGCTTTTGATGCAGAAGCATGGAGAAAAGGAATTAGCTTAGGAACTAATCCCGAGGCCAGTTCAAGCGCAAACCCAACAGTTGAGCTTTATATAGGGGCGCACAATAATAATGGTGTTGCTGCGGAGTTTCACGCCAACGAGTTCAGGGGCGCAGCGGTTATGGGACATGGATTTGTAACAGCAGAGAATACAGACTGGAACGATGCTTGGGATAGGCTACAAACTAATGTCGTCGCAGGGGGACGTCAGGTGGCATGATAGTACTAAACGAAACAGATTCAGATTCTTACGGGGTAGTCACACACGCTCCTAACCAGATATACGAACCCGTAAAGATAAAGGGTAACTTTTGGGTACTTCCCAACGAGGCAAAACAAACAGTAATAGACCGCAGTTTAACTTATAGTAAACGAGCTATTTTGAGTAACGAATGGATAGTGGTAAAACCATGAACGAAACGATGAACTATATAAAATACTGCTTTATAGGACTAATACCAGGCGTGGTTATTGCTTGGGGTGATATGTTATGGGCGTTTGTATTGGGATTTATTGGGGCTATCGGAGGATTTTTGGCTAAGTTATTTACTAATTATTTAAAGAAACGATTTAAACTAGGAAAATGAGTTATCAATTCGGAAAACGGAGTAAGGAGAAGTTGGCGCAATGCCACTCTGACCTACAATTAATTGCAACAGAATCTCTTAAAGTTTCTTCTATGGACTTTGGAGTAAGTGAAGGCCATCGCACTATTGAGAAACAACAGGAGTATTTTAATAGCGGAAAGTCTAAGGTAGACGGCATAAAGATCAAAGGAAAACACAACTACCAACCCTCCCTTGCAATAGACATATATGCTTATATTCCAGGTAAGCCTAAATTAGCGTTCAATACAAGCAACCTAGCGTATTTGGGAGGTGTGCTTACCGCAACGGCTAAACGTCTCTTAAACGAAGGGAAAATAAGCCACCGGCTACGCTGGGGGTTTAATTGGGATATGGATGGAGAGATAGGAACAGACCAGAGATTTCAGGATATGCCACACTTTGAATTGAAAAAGTAATTACTAACGAAAATCAACAATTATGAATCCATTTATCACTAAAATAATATCATTCGGCAGCAAGATAACTAAGTCCGGGTTGGTCAAGCCTTTACCGTTATCTGGAATAGCTAAGGAATTTACCGAGTTAAAGGAAAGTAAGAATAAGATCAAGGGAGTGTTGAGGTTTTCAGCTTATCTAATCTCTGGGCTTATTATTTACGCTGTACTATTCAAGGGGTTTCCGGTAGATAAGGCACTTGAATTGCTATCCGCATTTGGATTTTAGGAAGCTTATGTAATTCGTATCAAATAATTACTATCTTTGCTTGACTTGCGAGGGTAACGACATACGGTGAGAAAACATCTATACCAAACACTAAGCTCTTTACAGACCCTCGCAGGAACGTAAGGAGCTTTTTTATTAACTAAGTATCCTATATGAAAGTCAGAATAGGTATTGTCATTTATGGGGCAAGGAGGTTCTGGCACTTAGTTTTTAACGAAAGGAAAACATAAGATTATGGGTGCAGAAACACTAACATTAGCGGACGGGAGAACTGTTCTGATGCAGGATTATATCACCGCAAAAACCAAAGATTTAAGAGAGAGTTATGCTGACTTGACAGAAGAAGATGTAGCTGAACAACTTGAGTATATCATGAATGGTGAAGCACTGTCTGTAATTGGATATTTTATGAAAGATGACATTGCCTAACCCTTAACCGCTAAGAGAGATGAAAGAGAACAAAACATTATTAAATCTTTGGACTAAACTGTGTTTAAGAAAAAAGAAAACGCCTATTTGTTTGATAACTGTTTCAGATGACGGAGTTCCTCATGTATTTACGCAACATGATAAAGAAACGCTTACAAAAGTATATAAACACCTTTTAGATTCTGGAGTTATTGGCGAATCAACACACTTTGATGGACAAGAAAATTAGATTTTCGCCCCCTACTGAATAGATGAGAGAATGAGATTCTTTGAAGGGCACGAAATAGGAAATACTTACGCTATGCTGAATCAAAACGGTTCTAGTAGTGGGGTATGGAAAATAGTTTACTATCCCTTAGAAGGCACGTATGAGGCTGAGGAATGGATAGAATTTGACGAACCTAGAGCATTGATAGAACAACCTATAAAAGGAGGTATTGACTTTAGAGAAGTTCCTTTGAGATATTTAAAAAACCTTGCGAATTAAAATAAAGTATTATATTTGTATGTTCAATACAAGATATTGACACTTACAGGCTCAGAAGGTAAGGATGAAAATACAGCGGAGACAACCGTACACAAACACGACCCCTATCATTTCCTGAGCCGAAGTGGAAGGGGTTTTTAAATTCCATCAATTTCAGAACTAATGTTAGCGCGATTCACACAAGCGCATAACCACTTGAAAGAGACTGGTAAGGTAGCATTATTACGCTTTCATTTCTCTTAAATACTGGTGACGGGTTGCTTCACGTTTACACTTTCCCGACTAGAGCCAAAAGACATACCGTTGGATATACGGAAGGTGAGGTAGAAACTCTCTAACAGGGGGTAGGGGGTTTCCACCTTTCACCCACCAGACCCCGAAGGATGCCGGAAGGTGGGATACTAGCGGTGGATATGTAGGGTATTAATGTTAACTTTAAAATTAAAAACTATGTTAAAAGCAAGAGCAGACAAAATGATAATACTCGGATTAAGCGACGAGAATTTGAAACGCTTAAAGGATGATCAGCCAATTAAATTTGACATGAGTGAACTCCAAATCCCTAAAGGCACAGAACTTTCTGAACTTAAATTCTTTATCTTCAATGGTAAGGATGAACAAGAAATGTCCGATATGCTAAAAGGAACTAACCGATTAAACATAAATTAAAAATGACAGCAATAGATTTCCAGGAAGCAAACCTTAAAATTGCAGAGAATCAACCAGAATACGAAACATTGCCCGTACACCACAATTCAAAGGAAGGCTCAATAGTATACTGTATGGAGTTAGATGAAGCGGAGATTAAGCAAGTACGCGAAACAGGTAGAATTTATATTAAGCAGCTAACCTTCAACAAGGCCATGCAACCTATTGGAATGAGTTGTCTTAAAGAACACAACCTCTAACCCCCTAATCCTACTTTGAACTATGACGTATAAGGAAAAGAGATGTATTTATAATACAGTTACTGTAAGGCTAAAATCCCGAAATGCCACAAAGCGATCAATGGGATGGATGCACAACGTATGTGGAACAGGGCAACGAATATATACTACAACTAAGTGGGATGATTAGGAAGTCCGGCTACTTGCATCGGCTAATTAAAAATCCCCCTCCCCACTTAGAGCTAAATAAAAGGGTTTAAGTAAAACAACAATTTTCTTAAAAAAGAATTGAACTGATAATCAGTTAGTTAGACACTAAATGTAACTTTTATGTTGCACGTATGGTTTTAATTAATACATTTGTACAGAACAAACACAAACAACCATGAACCTAGCAGAATTTGTAAAGAAAACCTTTAAGGAACAGGAAAGCACATATGACCGTAATCCCCGACCAAGAATAGTTTGTAACAACGGACTGAGCCTGAGTGTTCAGGGTAATGAGGTTGCGTACTGTGAGCCTAGAATCAATGTTGATTCTTATTCATCTATGGAGATTGGCTTCCCTTCACGAAGGATTGAGAAGCTAAAGAGGTTTGCAGAAGAGCCTTACTAAGACAGTTTACGGATGGGTGCCTGTTGAGATTATCCAGGAGGTTATTGATGACTTTGGGGGCATTAATGAAAAGAAAACATTTAAAGCTAAATAGATGACCTATAAGACACGCTTAAACAAAATGATAACTAAGTCCGGGCGCAAACGTATTTGGCTCTCAGAACAGCTTAAAATGGATAGAGTGACCTTCTGGCGCAAAACCAATGGAGACACTTTCACGAACCAGGAGAAATTTAAAATTGAAGAGTTACTAACTTGACTTTAAGAAAAAATAACTAATAACCTAAACCATTATGAAAACAAAAGCAGAACAACGAGCAGAACAACGAATTGAAATTGCTAAAGATGTCCTTAAGTGGATACGAACTGGAATGATAGTAGCCATAACGAGCAATGCTTATTTCAGACCTTTGACTAATAATAAATATAATGGCAAACAACTAAAAGATGTATTGCCTAAAATAAAAAAGTGTGAGGTATGTGCTAAGGGCGCAATGTTTTATGCTCATGTGATGAGGCACAATGATTTAGTAATACCTGAATCTGGAGTTGCAAACATGAATTATTATGGTGAAGAGTGTCTTAATTTAACAATGTTTACAGAGACTATGCTTGGGAAAATAGAAGATGCCTTTGAGGATGGAGAGTATACAGAAAAGCACAACCTAGAAACCGATGAAAATACTCTCAAGCACATCATGAACAATATAATCAAGAACAAAGGAACATTTAAACCATGACGCTATCCCAAGCACTACCGAGACTTCGCCAAATCTGCCTTATAAACGGCTTAACTATTAGCAACTACCAACACCTAAGAGTTGCTATTAAAATCTTGAAGTCTTGAGCTACCTTAAACAACTCCAGGACTTAGAAAAGATATACTACTGCATTGGATTGGCAGGGGATAGGATTAAGAATAGGACTAAAAACAGATACTTTATGTGGCTTAGTGATATAGATACTGAACACAATACGCGTCAAATTGAAATACTAACCGCCTCCATAGACCGCCTGTGTGAAAGGCGAAAGAAGATAACTATCGCAATGTATAAGAAAGCAATGGGATTATAATGGGAATAGGTAGAAAAATCCGCGAACAATGGCGCGACAGGGATTTACACTTTGAGATTAAGAACGAAAATGCAAACGAAATTAACCAGAGACTCTATCTAAGAGGATTAGAGTTTCAAAAACCAAAGAGACGTGAACATAACAGAAAAGCTACTAGAAGCGAGAAAGCGAATTAAGGAAACTTCTATAACCAAAGAGGGGAGAAACAAATTTAGTAAATACGACTACTTCACACCCTCTCAGGTATCGGAATTGGTGAATACTGTATGCCAGGAATTGAAGATATTGCCAATCTTTAGTTTAGATAAGGATGAACATGGATTAATGGGCATTCTTAGATTATTGGATGTAGAGGATACGGAATCTCATTTAACAACCGAAATGCGTACCGAAATGCCATCTATCACAGCCACGAACATGACTCAACAAATGGGAGGATGCGAGACCTATACCAAAAGATATATGCTTATGAGCGCATTTGATATAACTGACAACAACCTGGACTTTGATTCTCAGGACAATAGAACCAAAGAGCCTATGACTGAAGGTAGTCAGTTAGTGCAGGAGGTAATAGAGCAGATAGAATCATGTAAAACATTGGAAGAACTGGAAAGGTTCTACATGGGATTTAATGACCAAGAAAAAAGAGACTATAAACAAATAGTAAACACTAAAAAAGAAAAACTATCATAATGGAAATACAAGGACAAATAACTTTAATAAACGAAGCTGAGGTAATAAGCAGGGCGAATATTGATAAACGCACATTTGTAATACAAACAGCAGGGCAATACGCTCAGGACATAGAAATAGAGCTTGTTAAGGACGCTGTAACGCTTCTAAACAACTTTAAAGTAGGTGACGAGGTAAACGTATCTATTAACATTAGGGGGCGCAAATGGACTAATCCTGAAGGTGTAGATAAATACTTTATTTCCTTACAGGGGTGGAAAATCTCAGCTATCAATGCACCCAAAACGGACATACCACTAGCAGAAGAACAGGACGATCTACCATTTTAACCTTTAAAACCAAATCAAATGAAAACACTTAAAAAGAAACGAGAATTAGTAAAGATTGCTAAAGAACACCGCAAATTTGACCGCTTCATTCAGGGCCAATGGATAAACGGCAAAATAAAAGGTAAATATTCCGGTTGTTTTTTCGGTTGCATGGTACAGTCTGATAGTGATCCTCTAAATAGAGCTTCTAAGGAAATGGAGTTACCCTTATGGTTAGTTCATCTGTCCGAACAAATCTTTGAAGGATTAAAACAGGAAGAAGCTGTTGAATTTCCGGTACAATTATTAGAGGCCGTTCCTGTTAAAAAAGACTTAGAAGAAGTGTATAAAAAATTCCTCTACACTACATTGATGGATAAGAAAATGGGGCAAATAACTTTTACTAAAAAGGGATCGGATCAATATAAGGCCATAAAGCAGTGTGCGGATTTATTTGTGGGGGATTTGGGCGATTCAGCAGCACAGTCTGCAGCACGGTCTGCACAGTCTGCAGCATGGTCTGCACAGTCTGCAGCACAGTCTGCAGCACGGTCTGCACAGTCTGCAGCATGGTCTGCACAGTCTGCAGCACGGTCTGCACAGTCTGCAGCATGGTCTGCACAGTCTGCAGCATGGTCTGCACAGTCTGCAGCACAGTCTGCACAGTCTGCAGCACGGTCTGCAGCACGAACTAATTACTATTCATGGATGAGAGATGTATTAATCAAATTATTAA
>SDBT01001305.1_pt1 | contig 43557 bp, 34 predicted proteins | sample 2277101 | NCBI WGS metagenome assembly SDBT01 (sample SAMN10404973, study PRJNA504765) | marine sediment metagenome | isolation source: marine sediment core GS10_PC15, 103 cmbsf | place: Arctic Ocean: Southern Knipovich Ridge | collected 2010
CCCGATGATGCACCAGTTCGTGAAGCGATGGCGATGGGCCTGTTCAACACGCTAAATCACGCGAAAGACGAAGGAGACCAGCCCCGTTGCGATGCGCTTATGGAGGAGCTGCGTGATCTGAGGAAAGCTTTCCCCGATGATGCGCCTGTTCGTGAGCAGCTGGCGAAGGGCCTGTACAACACGCTAAATGACGCGAAAGAAGAGGATGACCTTTCTCGTCGAGATGCGCTCTTGGATGAGCTTCGTGATCTGAGGGAGGCTTTCCCCGATGATGCGCCTGTTCGTGAGCGGTTGGCGAAGGGCCTGTTCAACACGCTAAATCACGCGAAAGACGAAGGAGACCTACCCCGTCGCGATGCGCTCTTACAGGAGCTTCGTGATCTGAAGGACAATTTTCCGGATGATGCATCTGTTTGTAAGCTGCTGGCGGGTGGCCTGTACAACACGCTAAATCACGCGAAAGAAGAGGGAGACCTACCCCGTCGCGATGCGCTCTTACAGGAGCTTCGTGATCTGAAGGACAATTTTCCGGATGATGCACCTGTTCGTGAGCGGCTGGCGGCGGGCCTGTACAACACGCTAAATGACGCGAAAGCCGGGGGAAACCTGCCTCGTCGCGATGCGCTCTTACAGGAGCTTCGTGATCTGAGGGAGGCTTTCGCCGATGATGCCCCTGTTCGTGAGCTGCTGGCGAAGGGCCTGTACAACACGCTACATCACGCGAAAGCCGAGGGAGACCTGCCCCGTCGCGATGCGCTCTTACAGGAGCTTCGTGATCTGAGTGAGGCTTACGCCGACGATGCGTCAGTTCGTGAGCGGGTGGCGAAGGGCCTGTACAACACGCTACATCACGCGAAAGCCGGGGAAGACCTTGCACGTCGCGATGCGCTCTTACAGGAGCTACGTGATCTGAGGGAGGCTTTCCCGGATGATGCGATCTGGCAGAAGTTTGATTTGGATGCCTTATAAACGGCGCCTTGACGTGAATCGCCGGCGGCTGTAGGATTCATTCGGAAAATTAAATATCTTTCGACGACTTTTTTGTCGCTCTGCATGCAAACCGGAAGTCTGGTGAAAGCCAGAAGTTTCAGTAGGGCGACGAACCGTCGGCACCGGCCCTGTGCCTAATTAATTTTATGCGCGGGGTCCGGTGTCCGGCGGATGAACTGTACTGAAGCGCTCTTCCGGGCGTGCATGCACGGGGATTCCGTCGGATACTGGACCCCGCGCTTTTTTATGCGCGGCCGGAGCATAACTTATGTCAAAAATGGCTGAAAATGTTAAGACCGCTTTGCTGGTTCGTGCGATTTGGCGGATGTCCGGAGGCAACGTATCCAAGTTCCTGCCGGCCGGGCCGGTTCCCAACCAGATAAAGCATTTCCTGGATAGCGGCCCGTCCATCCAAGACCGACGGGCGGCATTGGTAGCGATTCTGGATAGCATTATTGGAGAGGAGGTAGCCAAGCCTTAGGGCGCGGGACTTGCCTGTTCGCGGGTGCCCGCTGGGACATGACGCGGGCATTTGGAAGTGCCTGATTTTGTACGATTTCCATGTGTTGGTGACGATAGCCGGAAATGGGTGCACATGGGAATCACCAGGCCTTCATTCCGCGTAGGTTAAGTCCCGCGCCCTGGGGCTTGGCTGCCAAAATAAATCCGATTGATCTTTCTTGATTGCCGGGTGCCGGCCCATCGCAAAAAAACGGACTGACCTCTGTGAAAAGGGGCCCATCAGTTTGCTATTTTCCCGGCTGCTACGCTCGCCTAATTCTTCGTCGCAATAGCAGCACCAATCCGCCTACGGCAAGTAGTGCCAGGCTGGCTGGTTCGGTGATTTGGGCTACAGCGGAAGCCGACGAATTGGTCTTCGCGCGGGGCTGCGCCCTGGTGGCGGTAGTTCGACCGCAACCCGGTATAGTTATACGACCAGCCGCCACCGGTATCGAAGCCGAGAGTTTGGGGCTACTTGCTCACCACGTAGATAGGACTCGACCAGGCCAGGTGGCCGTCGATTTGCGTCACGCGGACGAAGATCGGGTTGTCGCCTCGCCGCAGCTTGCCCAGCGGAAGCTCGAACGCGAACTCCGCCGGTTGGCGACGATCCGGCAGCCGATAGATTTGGATCTGCTTGTCCAGCCCACCGGCCTGATAGATTCTGGCGGAAAGTCCGATTGACCGCACCTTGCAGCGGACATTTCTCTGGGCGCTGTCGATCCCCAGCGTCCCAGCCAGCGGCTTTTCCAGGTCCAGAACCATCCCCGCCAGGCCGCCGGTGGTCGCCGACTGCCAGGTGAGCTTCGTAGCCGACGCACGCCGGAGGGGCCGATCGGGATTCCAGAAGTTAATCGGCGTCATACGCCCGATACGGTTGCCGCGAACTATCAGCCGGCCGTCCCAGGTTACCATTCGGTTCCGGCCGCGGACCTCGGCGCCCGACCAGACAATCTTTATCCGCCGGCCCAGATCATCCTTGGCGAAAGGCCGAAGCGTGCGGATCAGCTTGGGGCCGTTGAATACGTCGATGCGGTCAATCGGGGCCGTGCCGATCGCCCGAACATGTAGCACCGGCTTGTTGGGGCCGAGGTCGACCACGTCGCCCATCATCGCCTGGGCGGCCCCAGCCCAGGTCAACTGCACATCAAGCACCGGCCTGTTGCCAGTGGTTGCAAAGAAGTGTCGAGCTTTGATCGCCGCATGGATGCTGTCGCGGTCCAGCCGCTTGGCCAGGACGCACGTCAGCCCGCCAAGCGAGCCGAACGTCGCCGAGCCGGGATATGACGCCCCGGGCCTGCCCTTGTGCCCGTCGGAATTTCCCACAAAGCCGACGCGATAGCCAAGCCGCATCGCATCACCGGGAAGCCACTCGAACGTCCCCCAAGCCGAGTGAACCTCCACCGCCACCTCGACCTTGGGATCGTGCATTCGCAGATCGGCGTATCGGCCACCAACATGAGCGAACACGAACGCACCCGGGCCCTTGAGATTGTCGAACATCTCTGCCGCCGTGGGCGAATCCGCATACCTGGACTTGCCCCCCGGTAGCAGATCGCGACAGCTTCTGGTTATCCGCCCGCCCTCGGCCTTGTAGTAAACGTTCCGGTCGCCGCCTAACGGCGTATTGCCAGACCACTCGAAACCGGGAAACGTAACGAACCTGCCCCGCCGATAGAACTTCTTCGTCGTCGCGTTAACCTTCGCCCAAAACTTGTCTGTCACCTGGAAATCGTTGCCCTGATGGCCGGCGATATCAAGCAGCGCATAGTCCCGCGCGAAACCAAAGTAGTCCTCAATCGTGTTAGATCCGATAGTCTCTTCCGATTGCCCATGGAAATCCGCCCAGTAAGGTTTGAGCTTTCCCAGGTGATCCACCACGTCGATCGGGTTCGACCGGGCCGAGAGTTTCGACTTTGCGTCCCGGGCACGCACCGTATGCACGCCGGGGGCAGGAAAGCCCCCATGGAGCAGTACCTTCGGCCTGGCGACCGGATTCCCCCATGCATCCTGCAATTTCAAATAATACTCGAACGCCTTATTCGTTACGACCGTACTTGGCGCGATACAGACCGCACTGACGGGCTTGCCGGGTCCGATGCGGACCTCCGGCGATTGCGGTAGCTGCTTGAACTGGTATGTTGCGTAGGGATCGACTAACGTTGAGAACTCGAAAGTCTTCTCGCAGAACGTCTGCGCCCGCCACCCTGGCGAGCCCCCGGCGCGGTCACCGAACGTGACAATTATCTTCTCGCCGCGGCCGAGATAGCCGAACCGCACTTGCAGGTACAGCGCCTTCGACCAGGGCCTGGTGTTACCCTTGGGATCCCATCGCGGCTCGATGCGGCAGTTGCCGGTGGTCTCTACCTTGCAGAAATTCGCCGCGGCAGGATCGTCGAATTGCGGAGTGCCGAAATCTCCCATTTGACGAAAGGCGATCATGAGGTAGCCGGAATCGTCAATTGGATGCCCGGCTGTGTATGTGTGTCGCAATGTTACATATTGGCCGGCGACAATGGCCCGCCTCGGCTGTATGGACGCCCTGCCCAGATTGATTTCGGTCATCGGCTCACCTCATGGCCGCATTATATCCCGCGCGGGTTGACATGCAAGTTCCTTACAATGCTGATGTTAGATGTTATCTATGGTTCAATTGACTACCTTAGCAATTTTTTTTAGGGTTTCTTTACTATCTCCAAATGTACATATTGCGTCACAGTGTTTCCGCAAATCAGAAAATAAAATGTAGTGAATTTCGATGTTATTACCTCTAATCGCCGGCCGACGGAGCTGCAATACTAATTCCTTTTCCCTGTTATCAGGAATGATCAGGAAAAGACTCGATGGGTCTTCGGAAAAAGAGTAATACAAATCAGTGAGCCTGAGTATCCCAGAATATATCGATGTGCTTTTCTCAACTTCAAAAGCACTAACAATCTTGTTTGTGCCTTTCTGAAACCAAATCACATCAATTAACGCAATGGTGCTATTGATCTCTTTGTCGACTCCAATAACAGGAAAATCCGACAGGCTAATAAATGAGAAGTTATTTCCCTTATGGCATTTTGATCGATCATTCGATGCGCTAATGACGTCATACCCTAAAGAATGGCCAATTTTCAAAAGGTGGTACTGCATCTCCGTATGCAGATCTCCCTCTTCTTTTTCATCCGTAACTTCTTTGCGACGTTTTTTTAGAAGGCGCTCGATTTTTTCCTTCTCTTTTTCAGACAGTGCGCCTTCATCACCAACCATGATCTTCTTGACACCAATATCAAACAACAAACCCGAAAACGCCCCGAGATCTTTAGAAAGCGAACTTCTGTACTGAATGTTTTTCTCTAAAATAAACTCCCGCATACGGAGATATTCCTGCCATGACCCCAGTTTGACTTTATCTTTGAATAAGTAGTTAAATCCATTAACTATTGCAGTGTTGAATGGCGGCATGGTTTCAGGATGAAGAAAATATAAAATATTTGCCACTGCCGGACCCAGGCCCTTGATTTTTCGCTGATCGAGATGGATTATTTCCTTTATTATCTGATCTTCTTTTGTGGCGTTATAGCAATTTTCGAGAAACTGACCAAACGCTACTTTATTTTCTTCATTCTCGTAAATATCTGGGATTCTGAGCTTGGGCTTCCAGTAAAAAGCATGTGCTGCGCCAATGAATACCTGTTTTTGTTCTGTGATACAGTTTAAAACAAACTCCAAGGACGAACCTTTATAGTCATTCCCAAATTTTTTACTCTTGATGTCCTGTATTACCTGCTGAACCCCACGACGTATAGAGCGAAAGGCTTTCAAGCGTTCATCATTATTTATGAACCAGGTATTAAATACGGACTCATCATCTGATTTATATTCATCAAGTATTTCTTGTAATTCTCTAATCATGCTGTATCTCCGAGTGAAACGGGGTTATTAATCTTTGGGGGTGCACGTCGTCAGCTTAAATGGCAGAATGTGACGTGCCTTTTGAGAGAGGATTATGGCTGTGGATTTCTGACAGGTACGACTGCCGGTTGTGTTTCTGGCCCGCCGTCGGGGCAAGGTATTTTGTTTTAATTTTGCACGTCGTTTCAGGATCGAATCCCGGTGGCCGGGGTGTCCTGGTCGAGCACCTGGCGGACATTCGTCGCCAGCTCAATGGCATCGAACGGTTTTTGCAGAACCTGTATTTTGTCGCCAAGGCTCTTGGACTTGATATCCGACGGGGCGTAACCTGTTATGAACAGGATTTTCAAATTGGGTCTTTTGGCCACCATCTTTTCAGCCAGTTCAATTCCGGAAAGGCCGGGCATTACGATGTCAGATACCAGCAGGTCGATCTTGCCTTCGAAGTGCTCACCCAGCGTCACGGCCGCTTTGGGGTTTGCGCTGCCGAAAGCGTTATAGCCAAGGCCCCGTAAGGTACGGAACATGAGGTAGAGTACCTCTTGCTCATCCTCGGCGACAAGTATACTCTCCGTCCCTGTCAAATCGACAATCTGCTTGGTTTTGGTTTTGATTTGCTCCCTGTCTTCCAATGGGTCGTCGGTCCTGGGCAGGTAAACCTTGAACGTTGTACCTTCGCCCGGTTTACTATCAACGTGAATATGGCCGCCGGATTGCTGAACCAATCCGTATACCGTCGAAAGCCCCAGCCCCGTTCCCTGGCTGATATCCTTGGTGGTAAAGAACGGCTCGTAGATATGCCCAAGAGTTTCCTTGTCCATCCCAATGCCTGTATCACTGACCGACAACATTACCTTAGGTTCGTTAAATATGTCTTTAATCTGAGTCAAGTAGGAGTCATCCATCTTTACGTTTTCAGTTGTGATTGTTAACTTTCCGCCAGCCGGCATGGCGTCACGGGCGTTAACGACCATGTTCATGATGGCTTGTATGATCCGGTCCTCATCGACAAGGACGTTGTCGAGGTCTTTAAATGGAATGAATTCCAGGGAGATCGCCTCGCCGATCATCCGTTTCAACGGGCCGATAAGCTTTTCGATAGTATGGTTAAGGTTAATGACCCGATTGGTGAGAATCTGACGCCGGCTGAAAGTAAGGAGTTGGTGGGTCAATGATGAGGCTCGTTGGGCGGCATCGAAGATTTCCTTAAGTGCTTCGTTTGTTTTTTTTTCGTCACTGAGGTCCTGAAGTAACAGGTCACAATATCCCTTTATAACTGTAAGCTGGTTGTTGAAATCGTGAGAGATGCCGCCAGCGAGTTTTCCTATCATTTCCAATTTGCTCGCCTGGGAGAGCTGGTCCTCCATCTTTGTCCGATCGGTAACGTCGCGGTCGATTCCGATAACCAGTATCCTATCGCCGTGACTACCGATGCGGCTGGTGGCGTACTCATGCATGTTATCTTTCCCGTCGGGCCTGTTCCAAGAACCAAACCCTCGTGAGACAAGATCCTTGTTTATTTTATCACGGACATAGCCGAACGCCAATTCCCCAGCGATTCGCTTTGTGAAGTCCCCGAGGTCCCTTGTCGCCATCAACTCTTCGCGCGAACGGCCTGACATTTCAACAAAACGGTCGTTGCAGAATAACAGCTTCCGGGTCGTGTCATTGTTATTCATCGCGACGATATTAATACCGTCTGTGGTGTACTTCATTATCACGTTCAGAAGGGATGCCGGGTCGCTGAGAAGATCAGTTATTGTGATAAGTTCGTTGAGTTCGCGGGGGTCTGTTAATTCGCTGAATTGGTTGAGTTCGTCGGATATGTTGATGTCGTCCTTGGGCTCGCCGGGGGTCGGTCCATTAGAAGGCACTGATACACTCCTAATTTGACGTGCTACTAATCAAAGGCAATTAATGAATAGTCAAACATCATAATCTCTGGTTTGCCAGTAAGCCAAAGCTTTTCAGGTTTTGCGGACGGCCTGGAAAATCCCCTTACACCGCCGCAGTAGCGAGTTCATCTGATCGAGGGGCATCTGCGTGGCTGCGTCGGATTTTGCTTTCGGCGGATCGGGATGCGTTTCTATGAATAGAGCGTCGGCCCCGGCTGCGATGGCTGCACAGGCAAGTAACGGTCCGAACTGGCTTTGCCCACCGGATTGCGTGCCCAGGCCGCCGGGTTCCTGGACGGAATGAGTTGCATCGAATACCACCGGGGCGAACTGCTGCATCTGCGGGATTGACCTGAAATCGGTAACCAGCCTGTTATAGCCGAAACTCGTCCCACGCTCGGTCAGCAGGACGTTTTCATTGCCGGTCGAGCGGACTTTTTCAACAGCGTTGGCCATGTCCCACGGGGCCATGAACTGGCCCTTTTTGATGTTGACGCACTTGCCGGTGGCCCCGGCGGCGATTAGAAGGTCGGTCTGCCTGCAGAGGAACGCTGGGATTTGCAGGCAGTCCAGAACCTCCGCAGCAGGTTCGGCCTGGGCGGGGTCATGGATATCTGAGGTAATCGGCAGGGAGGTTTTTTCACGCACCTTCGCCAGCCAGTTGAGCCCTTCAGTCAGGCCGGGCCCGCGGAAACTGTCGGCACTTGTCCGGTTGGCCTTGTCGTAACTTGCCTTGAAGATGAGTCCGATTTCCAGCTCGCCGCAGATATCTTTTAGTGTCTGGGCGATTTCGAGGCACAGCTCGAAGCTCTCGGCCAGGCATGGCCCGGCGATAAGCGTTAACTGCCCCGAGCCGATTTGCACCGGGCCAATAGCGCAGGTGGATTTGCTCATACGATCTCTACTCCTTTCCAAGGCCAAAGACCCCAGCCGTCTTTCGGGCGGGGAACAAGGAGCTTGGCCCGTCTGTCAGTGACGGAGATGTCCAGGGGTGTATTGTCTCCCAAATCGCCATCGACCTGCGAGGGAATAGGCTCTTCGGTTTCGATTCGTGCATGACGGAACTGCTTATAGAGTACATTGCCTTTAAGGGGGTGTCTGCGAAGCAGTGTCCATGCTGCATGTAAGATCAGGGCGGTTTGTTCATGGCAGGAAAAGACCACCAGATCCAGCAGCCCATCGTCGAACGTGGCGTCTCTGCAGATTCGCAGGCCTACTGCATATCGTGAGATGTTACCCACGAAAGCCAATCCATAGTCGTTAAAAATCTCCTGGCCGTCTGCGATGATCTTCATTTTCGGGAATCGGTGCTCCCAGAACGTTCGCCAGATAGGCCAGAAATAGCTGAGGTGGGAGATATGCCCGGTTCTCCCGGCAGAAAGGCGACGGACTACCTCCCCGTCAAAGCCAATGCCGATTATCAGCAGGAAATTCCTGCCGTTGACTTGCCCTACATCACATTCGACGATTTGTCCGGTCTTGAGGACATCGACAATCGCCGACGGTGTATGTGGAATCTTAAGTTCTTTAGCTAGCAAGTTTTCCGTCCCAGCGGGGCAGGCCAGGATGGGTACGTCCGTCCCGGCCAGGGCGTTGACGACTTCGTTGACGGTTCCGTCGCCCCCCCAGACCACGGCCGCGGAGGCTTTATCTGCTATACTTCTGGCATAGCGGGTTGCATCTTCGGGGGCCTGGGTTGTATACAGCACAAGTTCCATCCCGGCGGCGCGGATTTCACGCTGGAGTTGTGCGACGACCAACTTGCGTCCGCCGTATCCGCTACGCGGATTAACTATTAAATGAACCGGCCGATTTTTGGTCGTTTCAATTGCCATACTAAAAGTACCCGCTTTATGGGGATTGCAGTCTCGCTCGACAAATGTATAATACCCAATCTTTCAGGCAAGGCCAATCTGTCTGGCTGACCTGGTGAAACTAGGCTACCTCCCATAGAGGATACACAATGAACGAAACTGCTCTGGACCGAATTAACGAAATCACAGCTAAGGACACCTGGACCGGCGATGATTACAAACAACTGTTAGCTGAGTTGTATGAAATCAGTGACGGGCCAAGTAAGTTTAAAGCCATCCTACACCAGATGGAATCCGAAACTCCCGAGCCAACCGGTTCAGTAGCTCTTAAAATAGGTATCGGTCGATACATGCTCTGTAGATCAGACCAAGCCCTCGAAGCATTGGCCTGCGCTACGGACAATAAGGACCGTAGGTTCTTCCAAGGCCTGTGCTACAAAGTCCTTTGTCAATACGACAAGGCGGCTGAACAGTTCGAACTTTCCGCCGATCGTGGCTGGGATCAGACCGAAGTCCAGATGCAACTGGTTGAGGTTAAAGCACTGGCCGGTGAGGTTGACCAGGCAGGTAAGGTCCTGGCTAAGTTGGAAAAAAGTTCTTCTCAAACAGCCCAGTTTAAATATCTCCAGGGCCTGCTGTTTGAACTTGCAGGTCAAGGCGATGAGGCAATCGAAGCCTACGAACAGGCCCGCAAGTTAGCCCCTTGTGCGGCGGCAACTTTCCGATTGGCCTATTACCTGGACCTCCACGGCGAGGAAGATCAGGCTATCGAGTTGTACAAAGAGTGCATTTCCCAGCCGCCTTTGTATACAAACGCGTTGCTGAACCTGGCTGTGCTTTATGAAGATAACGCCAAGTACGATATGGCTGCTGCCTGCCTGAGAAGGATTTTGGCCGTTAATCCCACCCATGCACGGGCCAGGCTGTTCCTCGGTGACATTGAGTCTTCCAAGACGATGTTCTATGACGAGGATCAGGCCAAGCGAGTGGCGCGTCGCAACGCACTGCTGGATACGCCAGTTACCGACTTCGAGCTTTCGGTAAGGGCCCGCAATTGCCTCAAGAAAATGAACCTTCGCTCACTGGGCGATCTGGTACAGGCGACTGAGGCTGGGCTTTTAAGCTATAAGAACTTCGGCGAGACCTCGCTGAAGGAAATCAAAGACATGCTGTCGATCAAGGGTCTGCGATTGGGTCAGGCACTCGAAGAGGGCAGCGAATTGCCCGGGCCGGCCCAATTGCTCGCACCGACGAACGTCCAGAACGAAGGTGTGTTGGGAACTCCTATCGACCGGTTGGGCTTTTCTATCAGGGTTCGTGGTGCACTGGAAATACTAAGGTTAAAGACGGTAGGTGATCTGGTCGCCAAGTCAGAGGCTGAGCTATTGGCCTGCAAGAATTTTGGCCAGACCAGCTTGACCGAAGTTCGCTCAAAATTGACCGAATATGGCCTGACGTTACGCGAATTGCTCTAGTATTCTGTAACAGTTGAATCTGTGTGTGGCACGGTTTGGGTGCAAACCGTGTTACCTGGTTTTTTGAACCTACACTCACTTGACCCCTTCGACAAGCTCAGGGCAAGAAGCAAAGCTGCGGCCACCCATCAAAATAAGTAATACAGGCTAATTGAAAATTTCCGGGCTGACAAGCCCTCGACAAAGTAAGTTACATGGCATTGGCTCGTATCAAATTGGCCTCAGTAGGCTGCCTGCGGTTAACCACTCAGATAGTGGTAGCGGTTTTGCTCGGGACGGTTTTTTGCGGGTGCAGGGGTCCGCTTATCCCGCCGGTGATCAATTCGGCAGGCCCCCAGATCCGTGTTTTGCTGACCGGCTCGCCAAAGCCGTCAGTGGAACTATCCACCACATCAGGCTACGCCATTTATCTCGACGGCAGGGCTATCGAACAGAAGCAAACTTCGATGCCCAAGCGGTTAATTACCCGTGACGGTCAAATCTGGCGGGTTGGCGAAATTTCCGCACCCGGCAGGCAGCTTAAAGTCGTTCCAGTTCCTAAAAGCCTTGTTCGTCTTGGCGAAAAATACTATAGGGGCTCGCTTGAGTTGATCCCAGCCGCCGAAGGGCGGTTCAATGTCGTCAATCACGTCAATACCGATGCCTATATCGCAGGCGTCCTGGCCAGGGAACTTTACGCGGATTGGTCTGAGGCGACATATCGGGCCCTGGCGGTCGCGGCCAGAACTTACGGGCTGCACCGCCGTGCGATGCGAACGGACGAATTTTATGACGTGATGAGCGGCCAGGCCGACCAGGTCTACGGCGGCTATTCGGCTGAGACGAAAAGATCTCGCAAGGCTGCGATTTCGACGATGGGGTGGGTTCTCGCTAGCGGCCCCGCCGGGGACGAAAAAATATTCCTCACGCAATACTCAGCCTGCAACGGCGGAATTGTTAACCCCGCTGCGATTCTGCGGGACGCTCCCGATATCGAACCGCTCGCCGGCGGGCAGGTGGACCCGGACGGGCGAAGTTGCCCGCGTTTCGCCTGGCCGACGGTTACGGTTTCCAAGGAACGCATCTACGGGGCCGTTTGCGATCAGTATTCCAAGGCCAAGAAAATTGGCGGGCTGTCTTCGATTCGTATCGCCAATCAGACCAGTTTCGGCAGAGCCCTGTGGCTGGACCTTGTAGGCCCGGCCGGTAAATCCATAAGGCTGAGGGCGGAAGACTTGCGGATTTCACTGCTGCGGGGGAGGCTTCCCGAAGCCAAGGGCCTTTACTCGATGAACTGCCAGATCCGCGATATGGGCGATTCGATCGCCTTTGCCGAGGGTCGAGGTTTCGGCCACGGGGTGGGCCTGTCGCAGTGGGGCGCTCAAGATAAGGCCAAGCGCGGCTGGGCCGCTGAGCAGATCCTGCACTTCTACTATCCCGGCGCGAAAATATTCAGGGCGTACTAGCTCGCACCCCACCTCAAACCCGCACGGCAGAAGTAGGGTTGGCAACTTGTTGCCGACGCAATCTTGAGCCATTCCTTCCGTCGGCTGGTATTTGGACAGGAAAAGGTTATTGCCATCTAACCCAGCTTCAGATATATGGGTCATGTGTTACTTGTTCTAACGGTGCCTAGAGACCAGGAGAATGCTATGAAGAAGGTGTTTAGCTTTATCGTTATAGTAGCGGTGAGTGTTGTTGTGATTGGTATCTTTAGCAAAGCACCGCCAAATCCCGTTACTACAGACGGCAGCAAAGCACCGCTAAATTCCGTTGCTGCAGACGCCGGCAAAGCACCGCCAAATCCCGTTACTACAGACCCCTTGTTCAGAATTAAACAAGGAGATATGTGGGGGTATATCGATAACACGGGCACAGTTGTCATACAGCCGCAATATGACATTGCGTCTGATTTTTCTGAGGGTGTAGCTAGAGTCTGGGAATCTGGTCGCGCGGGAGTAGGTTATATTGATAAAAACGGTAAATATGTCATCAAGCCACGGCTTGAGTTTGGGTTAGACTTTTCTGAAGGACTTGCTCGTGTAATAGAAGAAGTTGATGACAAATGGGGATATATTGACAAAAGTGGTGAATGCGTTATTGAGTGTAAGTTCGGCAACGTATTTGAATTCTCTGAAGGGCTTGCTCTTCTTGTGTTGGGAGAAAAATATGGTTTTATAGACACAAATGGAGTGGTGGTAATTGAAGCTCAATTCGACTCTGCCGGAGAATTTTCGGAAGGTTTGGCTCCGGTGGAAATAGAGGATAAGTGGGGTTTTATTGACAAAGATGGACATATGGCAATCGAACCTCGATTTGATCATGCAAATGGGTTCTCCGAAGGTCTGGCGTGTGTATTTATAGGGGGGAAAGGTGAGTCTATATATATAGGTGGAAAAAGTGGGTATATCAATAAGCTAGGTGAATACGTATTAGAGCCACAATTTAAGAGGGCAAAAAGTTTTTCAGAAGGCCTAGCTGTAGCCAACACCAGCACCCACAGAGGCAAAGTTGGGTATATCAACACCAAAGGCGATATGATAATCGCGGAACAATTTGACGGTGCATGGGATTTTTCAGAAGGCCTAGCCCTTGTCGAGATTGATAAGAAAATGGGCTACATAGATAAGGCTGGAAATATTGTAGTGGAGGCTCAATTTCCGCGGGCTTATTCCGATAAGTGGGAATTCCGTAACGGTTTGGCACGTGTGTATCTTGGTCGTGATAAATACGGATATATTGATAAGTCAGGCGAAATCGTTTGGAAGCCCGAAGATTAGAATCGAGCAGCAAATGCCCGCTTTATAAGAGATTTCGCCGACCCTGCAGGTGCTCTGCGACTGGAGCGTGGCGCTCAGGATAAGGCCAAGCGTGGCTGGGCGGCTGAGCAGATCCTGCACTTCTACTATCCCGGCGCGAAAATCTTCCGAGCGTATTAGAGTTCTCTACGGACCTGGGTGCCATGGGTCTGCTCGCAGAAGCATGCTCTTTTCACCCTCACTGCTTGCCCCTTCGACGGGCTCAGGGCGAGAAGCAAGCCGTGCCACCCGCCAAGATGCCAAATACCAGGACATGATTTGGGCGCAAGATATTAAGAAGCCATCCCAAAACCTCGATTTGGGCTGCAAGCGGGTCTTTTTCCGCCCGGCTGCGTCGCGGAAACTCGACGAATCGACTGGATTCGACGTCATTTCCGCTCCTTGCCGGATCGAAAAAACCCGCGCTTTCGCCTGCAAAGCAGGTTTTGGGACGACTTCAAGTAACTTCTAGAAGTTTGAAGGATCTTCAGCGGCTACTTTTGCACTACTTCCGCCGCCTGATTACCGCCAGCCCGCCGATCGCCAACAGTGCCATCGTCGCCGGCTCGGGAATTTCGGTGATGACGATGTTGTCGATGTCCATCGAGCAATACTCGAATTCGCCTTCATAGGGGCTCGAAATTTCCACGCGGAACGTGGCCGTGTTCCCAGCGGCTGCGGAGATGTCGGCCGAGTAGGTGTGGAACAGCTCATCGGTGGGGTTAAAAGCAAATTCGATGGCGGTTTCCCCGCTTACCAGGAGAGATATCTCAACGATACCGCCCTGGAAAGCCGACGAGTCTGTGTATGCGATGTCGATCGACATGCTCTGGGCAAGGGCCGACAGATCGAACGTCTGAGTGAGACGAACGTTGCTGGGAAACACCTCGCTGAGTTCCGGGAAATCATAGTCCGGGAAATACTCATCTTTCGCTTCGATGTAGGCGTGGTTGCTGCCGTCCGTGTGGGTGCCGCTGCCGGTGACCCAGCCGTTATACGTGCCGTCTCCGCTGACCGACCAGCCCGGCGATAAACTTCCAGATTCGAAACTGGCGTTCTGCAGCGTCGCCGCGCTCGCAAATGCGCAAAAACAGACCAGTGAAACCAACGTCACAATGCCAAATAGAGTCTTTCGATACATATGTTTTCCTCCAGCCAGATAGCTCTAGAACCAATGACCATCATTAGTGCATTCCTTCACAATACCACGTTTCGGAGCTTTGACAAGCTTTTTCTCAAGTATTTCCCAGATAGCCTAGTGCCCACGACCTCCGCCGCTGTCCCTTCCGGCGATTCACGTCAAGCCGTTGTGCGGCCGGTGCAATGCGTTCGGCACGGAAGCATGCTCTTAAGTAGGTCGCCCTACTTCTTGCGGTGAGCTTCTTGCCCTGACCCTGCTTGGCCTGAGCTTGCCGTAGGGGTCGTAGGGGTCGAACCGGTTGAGCGATACAAAAGAAGGCCTTAAGATTCCGTGTGCAAAACCTGGCCTTCGGCCAGAACTAGCACGCCCTTCTATGAAGCCGGGCAGGTGGCGAGTTTACATATATGACCGATAAAAAATGATATTGGTTTTTTGTCGACCTGGCCTCGGTGCACTGATAGCATAAGGTAACGGGAAATGGACTTTCTGCATATCCAAGCTCTTATTTGGTAGTACGGTATGGCAATCCTTCATAAATGCAGTAACCCAGGTTGCGGCCGGCAGATGAACGTGGCTGATGAGTTCGCCGGTATGATGGTCCGCTGCTCAGGATGCGGCAAGCTCGAGCCAGTTCAAGCACCGGCCCAGCCGGGGGGTAAGGTAACTCCGCAGGCCCCGGCCAATGGCTCGGCGGGTACCTCACCCCTGGATGAATTGGGCATAGCCGCCGATTTTGATGAAGGACCGGATGTTTCACTCGACGAATTGGCCGATGAGGCTATCGCCCAGCAGGTTTCCCAGGCGCCAGCGCCCCCGCAGCCGGTTGAGCCTGAAGCACCGGCCGAGCCAACGGCGCCGCAGCAACCGGCTGCGCAGCCCGCACAGGTTAGGGCGGGTTCTTATGTGCCTCAAATGCCGATGGAAATGCCCCCGGCTGGTTCAGACGTCCAAGATGCACTCGGCACACAGGCCACGATGTGGACTATATTCGCACTGGGCATGATCGGTATCTGCGCGGGCTTTGCGATCGGCCTTTATTTCTCGGGGACCTTTGGTGTTCTTGGGGCCTATGCAGGTGCGGGGCTGGGTTGGCTGGCGGGTTTGGCCTATGGACTGGTCATGGCCTTGGGGATGGAAAAGAGCCAGGCCCAAAAGCGATCAGCCATCGTTACATGTAATCAGTGTGGTGCAGTTTTCACCACCAGCTTAAGTACTTGTCCCCAGTGCGGACAATCCCGTCCCCAGACAGTCTCCGAAGCTGCAATGAGCGAGTACGTCAATGCAATGACGTATGGCCTGAGCAATGTACAGTCCATCGTGCAGCTGATTGGCTTGTTCTTTATCGCCCAGTTAATATCGGTGGTACTGACCGTGATTATCCCCCTGCAAGTGGAACTTTCGACACTGGCGGTATTGTCCATGAAGGCTGTGGGCGTGTTGGTGCATGTTCTGGTAGTCGGCTATACGCTGAGGTTTATGCTGACGATTGCAAGCCGCTCGCTGATAGGGGCCTCCCAGATGCCCGACCTACCGCCTCTTAAACCTTTCAGTTCGCTCATGACAATCTTTCGCAGTCTGGGCGTATTGCTGGTTTATGTCGCCCCGGCTGTTACTATCCCCATGCTGCCTCTGGGATTGCTGGCCCTTGCATATACCAACAATGCCCGTAGCTATAACGTTTTTTGGGCCGGCCGATCCGTTATGAAACGATCGCGCGACCTTGGCATTCTATGGCTGATGTTGCTGGTTTGGTCTGCAGCGATGGCACTTGTTTTAGCGGTGGTTTCCCTGGGTGTGTTCCATCTGAAAATCCTGACCGAGTGCGGCGATAGCCTCGAGGGGCAATTGGTCGAAGCGGGGGTCTCTGCCTTTTCCGGAGCAATTTTAAGTGCGGTAGCTGTTATATTCGGCGCGTCGCTGTTCAGGTGCATCGGCATTTTCGCTCGTGCGAATTCAAGTGTGCTTAGCAGCCTTCCGGCGATGTCGAGCAGGACCCGCCTGATCATTTCACTGGCAATCGCGATTATCCTCTCGGGGATCGCTACGGCTGTGCTGATCTTAGCGGAAGGCAACTGGCCAAGTTGGATGAGTTGAGAAACTAACTTCGCTTGGCGTTTCGGATAGCGAATTGCGGGTTCTGCTTGCGGGCGAGGGCGATCAGGCGGACCACTTCGCGTACCTCGGCCGGCTTTACGCGAAAGGCCTTGCCCTTGCGGATCGAAGCGGGGACCCAGTCGTAAAATCCGCCGATATCTTTGCCCTCGGCCTTGCGAGTTTCCGTTTTCCAGGGCAGGTCGTCCAGGCGAACGTATTTTCTACCGACAGCGGCGGGGGTAGTATCTACCTTCAGCGGTTTGACTTTTTTCGGGTCGAAGTATTTCAGTGTCGCCTGCCCGGAATCGATTGTCATCGCCCCGGTAGTGCCCAGAATGGTCCAGCCGGGCCCTTGTTGGGTGGTGGCGGCGCCTGAAGATAGCTCCAGATCGATAGTGATGCCTTTTTTCGTTCGTGCCATCAGCTTTACGTGGTCTTCTACGTCGCCGGCGTCTGATATGTGCCGCATATCGCACAGCACGTCGGTTACTGAAGACCGGGCGAGTCCCAGCATCATATCCAGTGCATGTGAGCCATTGTTGTTGAGCACCCCGCCGCCGAAGCGGGACAGGCATTGCCAGTCGGCTCGACGCAAAAAGGCTTGTTTGCAGACGGAAATCTGGAAGATCCTTCCCAACTTGCCCGAGGCGATTACTTCCTGGCAGAAAGTGAACAGCCGGCTGAATCGCTGGTGCTGGTGGACGAGCAGTTTCTTTTTGGCCGCCGCCGCCGCTGCGATTATTCGGTCCACCTCGCGCACGCTTACCGCCAGGGGCTTTTCGACCACTACGTGGGCGCCGGCCTTGAAGGCTGCGATTGCGTGTGTGGCATGCATCGAAGAAGGCGATGCGATTATCACCAGCTCCCCCGGGACCGCCCGGAGCATTTTTCGATAGTCTGCAAAAACCTCACAGCCGAGTTCGTCGGCCGCCTGTTGCCTACGCTCGCTGTTGGGGTCGGCTACAGCTACTATTTTGTACCGCTTATCGTTACGGATCTGCTTGATGTGGATGTTCCAGCCGGCCCTGCCTAGACCTATTACCGCAGTGTTGATCGGCCTGAATTTCGCTTTCTTCGCAGCCAAAGCAATTCTCCTTGGGGTAAGTCTTTTCTTGCCGGATATATTTTCGCCTAAACGATCATCGGAAACAAGTGCTCCGATTGGTTGAAGGTAAATCCCTGTCCGGTTTGTTTTTATCAGTAGCCGTTTGGTGGGGTTGAAGCGAGCTTGCAGGTCGCGTAAGATAGACGAGCCGTGCTAGGTGGGGCGTTAGCGGTGCCCTGACCCCCTTCGGGGGTGACCCGCAATCCGCTATAGCGGGACTGAACCCTCCGTCGAGGGCTTTTCGTGTTAGGTAATTTCACCCAGCCGGCGGCGTTGAAAGTTGGGTCCTCTGCAACGTTGTGCCGTGAACCTGGTCAGGTCCGGAAGGAAGCAGCCATAAGCGTGTTTACAGCGTGTGCCGGAGGATAACCTGGCTGGAGCTGCTTGGTTTTGTGAACCCTGGCCCGAAGGTTCGACGCGGAGTGCACGGCTTTTTTTTCGCGCCAAGGGACAGCAAATGGGCCAGAGGGCGCCTTTTGCGTATCAGCCGGCGTCGAACCTGAGAAAAAGTTCGACGCGGAGTGGGCGGCTTTTTTTTATGCGCCGAGGGAGGCAATTGGCAAGAGGGCGGGTTTTGCGTATCAGCCGGCGGCGAACCTGAGAAAAAGTTCGACGCAGAGTGCACGGCTTTTTTTTCGCGCCGAGGGAGTTTCACGCGGTTTTTTTTCCTGCTAATTGCCGAACCAGTCTTTGTCCGATTGATTTGCCGGGAGTAATCGGTTTCAATACTGGCTGGATTATTTGCCAAAAATGTCCATCGGAGAATCATGGCCGGATACCTTGTACTAGCCCGTAAATACCGCTCGGCGACGTTCGATCAAGTCGTCGGCCAGGATCCCATAGCCACCACGCTGGTCAACGCAATCAAGACCGGCCGGGTCGCTCATGCGTATCTGTTTACCGGCACGCGGGGTGTGGGCAAGACGACCATGGCGAGAATCCTGGCCAAGGCCCTTAACTGTCTTTCCGTCGATGAGCCCACAACCGATCCGTGCGATAAGTGCAACGCCTGCCAAGCCATCGGCCGGGGCGAAGACGTAGACGTCGTCGAGATCGACGGTGCATCCAACCGCGGCATCGACGAGATCCGCCAACTGCGTGCCAATGTGATCCTCCAGCCGGCGAGGGCACGGTATAAAATCTATTACATCGACGAAGTTCACATGCTGACGCGAGAGGCCTTTAACGCGCTTCTAAAGACGCTCGAAGAACCACCCGCCCACGTGAAGTTTATTTTCGCGACCACCGAGGTTGAGAAAGTTCCAGCTACGATACTTTCCCGCTGCCAGCGTTTCGATTTCCGCAACATATCGACAGCCAAGATCGCCGAGCATCTGACAACCATCTGCAAGGCGGAGAAAGTTAAAGCTGAACCAGACGCACTATTTCGGGTGGCCCGCGCAGCCGCCGGTTCAATGCGCGACGGCCTGTCGCTGCTGGATCAGCTACTTGCTGGTGGAGGCGAGATAATCACCGACCCCGACGTGGTTCGCATACTGGGCACACCATCCGATGAGCGGATGATCCAGATGGTTCGTTCGATCGCAGCGGGAGATTCCGCCGGGGCACTTGGCGAGTTGGCCCAGGTCCTTGCCGATGGCGTTCCGCTAAATACGATTGCAACCGCATTGGGCGAGACGTTCAGGAATATGATGATCGCTGCGACCTGCGGCGCTGACAGCAACCTTATTGAACTCGGTGAGTCTCAGCGAGCTGCGATTAAAGAACTCCTGCCCAGCTTCGATGTCCCAGCGCTGGTACAGGCGGTGGCCATTATTCAATCGGTAGCCAGGGGCGTGCGAACATCCAGCCTGGCCCAGCCGTTATTGGAGGCGGTTCTTGTCCGCCTGGCTGAGTCTGAGAAGTTCATTAGCCCACAAGCTCTGCTGAATAAGGCTGCCCAGATCCAGGGCAGCCCTGGTTCGCGCGGCGTGCAAAAAAAAAATCATTCACTGAGTCCAGCCGGCCCTGACCGGTCACCAGCAAGGTCGTCTCGGCCGCCGGGGAAGCCTCAGCAAGCACCTCCGGATGAACCTCAGACGACCACCCCGGCTCCGGCCTCGGCGGCAAGGCCTGAGGTGCTCAGTAGCGATGAGAAAAATGGTATCAATTCCGATCCGGCCGTGCGCACTATAGTCGACTACTTCAACGGCGAGGTTGTGGATATTTCCAAGCGAACCGGATAGTTCGCTCCGCCGTCGGATGAGGAATAAGCTTTTTTGAGAAGTCCAAAACTGGAGAAATTATGTTTGGCGATATCGGTAAGATGATGAAGCTGGCTGCCCAGATGAAGACCAAGCTGCCGGAGCTGCAGGAAAAATTAACTGCCAGCGAGTATACTGCCGGGGCAGGTGGTGGTGCGGTTTGGGCTACCGTTAACGGTAAAATGTTGGTAACCGACGTTAAAATAGGCCCACAGGTTTTTGCCGATGCCGATCCGGAAATGCTGGCTGATCTGGTCAAAGCAGCCATCTCGACCGCCCAGACCCAGGCGGCAGAAGCTGCCGCCGAAGCGATGGCAGAGCTTACTGGTGGGGTACAGTTGCCAGGCCTGGAAGGCTTGATGGGTTAGGTTTTTTAAAAAAAAAGCCAATGCCGAAATATGCAGAAACAATTGAACGGTTGATGGCCCAGTTGGGGGCCTTGCCGGGAATAGGTGTGCGCACGGCTGAGCGGTTGGCGTTTCACATCTTAAAGGCCAGCGACACCGAAGCGATGGCACTAGCTGATGCGATTCGCGACGTTAAGCAGCGGATCAGGCCTTGCAAAGTGTGTTTTAACCTCTCCGATGACGAAATCTGTTCGATCTGTTCCGACCCGCGACGGGACAGATCCCGTATCTGCATCGTAGAACAGCCCAAAGACTTGCTGGCCCTCGAAGCGACGGGGGCCTATCAAGGCCTGTATCATGTGCTGATGGGCCAGCTGTCGCCGCTGGATGGGGTAGAACCTGAAGACCTGACCATCGCCCCGCTTATTGAGCGGGTCAGGGCCGGCGAGGTTAAAGAGGTTATCATGGCGACCAATCCCACAATCGCCGGAGACGCCACAGCGCTGTATATAGACTCGCTGCTGGCGGAGTTGGACATAACCGTCACTCGTCTTGCTCGCGGCCTGCCAACTGGTGGGCAGATCGAATACGCCAACACGTCGATTCTCTCAGATGCCCTCAACGAACGCCGAAAGATGTAACAGCTTTTGATTATTGCCCTTGGCTACTTAATAGCCAGTAGGTATCTCCCGATATTAAACCAGTGGTGTTTATTGTTTTGGGCTGGGGCTTTGCCAGGCGACCCTTGGCGGGTAAAATGGCATTTAATCAGCTCAGACACATCGTAAGCGGACCAGTTTTTAATTTTAAAAAAAGTCCTGCAAGGTAATGAATAAGTAGTTTTTGTTATGAGGCTCGATCTTTCACAAAGTATGCGTCTTTCCCAGCAGATGAAGCTGGCACCGCGGATCATCCAGGCGATGGAGATTCTCCAGCTGCCGATGATGGCATTGCAGGAACGCATCGATGCTGAGCTTCAATCCAACCCCGTTCTGGAAATTCAAGAGGGGGGCCCGGATGATGAGCAGGCCCAGACCCCGGCCGAGGAGGCAGGCGATCGCGGCGAGCAGGAACTGGTCATCGCCGAAGACAACAACAGCCAGGACTTCGAACGCCTTGCAGAGTTTGAAGCTGAGTACGGCTCGGATGCTGTCGCGCCGGATGCACCGTATTCATATCAGCGGTCGGACCCGGAACGATCTGACCGGAAGCTGGAGGCGATGGCCAACACGCCGGCGGCTGAGCAGTCACTCAGCGATTATCTGCACCAGCAGTGGGCCTTCATTGAAACTGACGAGCCCATCCAACGGGCCGGTGATCTGATAATAGATAACATCGACGAAGACGGCTACATGAGGCTCACTCTTGAAGAACTCGCCGAGCGGTCCGATGGCGAGATAGTCACGGGGGAATTTGCCGCTGCATTGTCGCTATTTGACAAACTTGAACCTGTCGGAGTTGGCGCAAGGGATCTGCGCGGGTGTTTGTTGATGCAGCTGTCGGCCGAGTCCGCCGCCGGCCACGACGTGTCGCTGGAGACGGAACTTGTCGACAGGTTCCTTCGCGATATCGAGATGAACCGCCTGCCGCAGATCGCCAAACGAACTGATAAAACCATCGAGCAGATCAAGCAGGCGATCGCCAATATCTCGCACCTGAACCCCCGGCCGGGTCTTCTGATTGGCCAGCGGTCTGCACCCGTAATCAACCCAGACGTGATTGTGGAGATCGACGAGAACGACCAGGTAATCGTTTTTATAAACGACGGCCAGGTGCCTCAGCTTTATATTTCCGGAACCTATCAAAAGATGGCCGGCGATAAGGGAACCGACAAGGCCGCTCGCCAGTTCATCCGCCGGAATATTCGCTCAGCCGAGTGGATAATCACTGCAATCCAACAGCGGCAGGAGACGGTTCGTCGCGTGGCTGAGGAAGTTTTCAAAGTTCAGCGAGAGTTTATCGAGTCAGGCCCCGAGGCACTCAAACCGCTGCCGATGGCTGATATTGCTCAAAAGGTCGGCATTCACGTTGCAACAGTTAGCAGGGCAGTTGCGGGTAAATATGCCCAGACCAGACGCGGCATTTTCCCGCTACGGATGTTCTTTTCCGGCGGGACGACAAACGCCCAGGGCGAGGATGTTTCCTGGGACGCAGTCAAGGCCAAGCTCAAGGAACTCGTCGACGGCGAGGATAAGTCCAAGCCCCTCAACGACGATGAACTGGCAGAAGCTTTGCAGGATGGCGGCGTGAAAATCGCCCGCAGGACAGTAGCCAAATACCGCAAGCTGATGGGTATTCTCCCGGCAAGAAAACGGAAACAGTACTAGGCCACACGGCTTGGCTTGCCTTGTTTGCAACGAAAGAGTTCGGAGTAGGGGTACCGGTTATGGCGTTGTCACATGATACCGTACGATACGACCTGTTTGGCTGGGATTACGAAAAGCTAGTTGAATTATCGGATAAGGAGGTTGCCTGGTATGAATCGTGGGCTTCAAGGGTCGGCCGCAACATTCTAGGGTTGGCTTGTGGCACAGGACGACTAGAATGCAGGCTTGCTGAGGCGGGACTTTCTGTGACTGGTCTGGATATGTCCGCCACAATGCTTCGGTTGGCTCGTCGACGGAGAGCAAGTCTGCCCGGCAAAGTGAGGAAGCGACTTCATTTTGTACGCGCGGACATGCTTAAGTTGGATTTTGATCGTCGTTTTGATCTCATCTACATTGCGGACAATTCATTTCGTGAGTTAGGCACTCGCAGAAACATGTTGCAGTGTCTTCGTGCCATTCGGTGTCACCTGAAGCCTGAAGGCAGACTTCTGATATCAGAGCGGCGTCCAAGATTAGCTGCGTATGAGAAAGGACCTGTAGAATTCGGCTGGAGTAAGCCGGTGCCTCATCCAGAGATGAACAGGACAGTATCTCGTTTTGTGAAGGTCAAACTATCCAGAGACGGCAAGAGAATTCACGGCACTATGAGATACAAAATGTTCCGGCCCAGTGGATCGGAAGAAATCAAAGAGTTTCCGTTCTCAGCCCCAATCATGACGACACTCGAGTATATCAAGCTCTTCGTGCAAGGGAAGTTTACCCCGGCGGTTTTTGTAGGATATGAAGAGAAGCAAGACGATGGCAAGGATCCCAACATATGCTTCGTCTGTGAGACTCGGCATAGAAGTTAGTAGGGGTAAGGGCGTGCCGGGTGCCGTGGTTTGACGAGTCTGCGAGACAACCACGTTAATATTTTGGATAATCGTGGTTGCGGCTGGGGCCGCAAACCACGCCACCCAGATCAATTTATTCTTCGCCTGTCTCCGGCGCGGTTTTCTTGGCGGCCTTTTTAGCCTTTTTCTTCGCAACCTTTTTCTTAGCAGCTTTTTTCGGCTTGGCCTCTTCGGACATATCCAGCGTGCCTGCTTTGAGATCTTCCAGCTTGGATAAATCCAGTGCGTTCCTGCATTTTGGGTAGCCGCTACATGCGATAAACTCGCCGCGCCGGCCCGAGCGGATCAGCATTTTCTTGCCGCACTTGGGGCAGTCAACGCCGGCGTCTTTGGGCTCAGCCTTTGGCGGCGGCTCGAGGTAAACGTCGTCAGGCAGTGATCCCGTTGCCTTGCAATCCGGGTAGCGCGTGCAGCCGAGGAAGGCGCGCATGCCTTTCCATTTGACGGCCATCTTCGCGCCGCAATCTTCACACGTCTCGGTGATCTCGTCTTCGGTGATCTTACGTTTGGGGTTGCCCTCTGCGTCGCAGGGCATCGTGCCCTTACATTCGGGGTAATCGCTACAGCCCAGGAAGGGGCCGAAGCGGCTGCGACGGAGAATCATGTTTTTTCCGCACTTGGGGCACTCGGCGTCAACTTCCTTGCGCTCCTGCTTTTTGCCTTCCTTATCAACCGGGTGAGTCTGCTTGCAATCGGGATAGCCCGTACAGGCGAGGAACCGCCCGTTTTTATTAACCTTGTAGACCATGTCCATCCCGCAAGCTTCGCATTTATATTCGCTCGGTTCGGCGGCTTTTTCCATATTCTCGGCCGCGGCGTCGAGCTGCTCTTTGAAGGGCTTGTAGAACTCTTCAAGCACATCGGTCCACTCGGCCTGGGCATCTTCTACCTTATCGAGCTGATCTTCCATGTGGGCGGTGAAACCCAGATCGAAAATCTTCGGGAAGTGCTGAACGAGCTTGTCGGTAACTACCTTACCCAGTTCGGTGGGTACGAGAGAACGTTCGATGAGTTCGACGTAATTACGCTGCTGGATGGTCTGGATGGTCGGTGCGTATGTACTGGGCCTGCCGATCCCGCCGGATTCCATAGCCTTAACCAGCGCAGCTTCGGTATATCTTGGCAGTGGCTGAGTGAAGTGCTGGGTTGGCTGTAAGCTGGCCGGTGCCAGTGGGGCATTTTCGGTAAGGGCGGGCAGGATCTGGTCGCCATTTTTTGGAATGCCTGCAACTTTGAGGAACCCGTCGAATACGAGTTTCCTTCCACTGGCCTTGAAGATAGCCTCGCCTGCAGGGGTATCGGCGGCGACATCAACATCAGTAACAGCCCATACCGCTGGCGACATTTGACAGGCGACGGTCCTCTTCCATATCAACTCGTAAAGGCGCAACTGGTCGCGTTCAAGGGAGCTGCTGACGTCCTGGGGCCTGCGGGTTACATCGGTCGGGCGGATCGCTTCGTGAGCTTCCTGCGCCCTGCCGCCGGAAGCATAGATATTCGGCTTGGCCGGTAAGTATGCATCCCCGTAGGCCTGGCTGATAAGTTCGCGAGCCTGGTCGACGGCTACCTTGGCAAGGTTCCTGCTGTCGGTACGCATGTAGGTAATCAGGCCTACGCTGCCCTCGCCGGGTATCTCCATGCCTTCGTAGAGATGCTGGGCGAGACGCATTGTCTTGGCCGCTCCGAAGCGAAGCTGACTTGACGCCGCCTGTTGAAGCGTAGCTGTGGTCAGGGGGGCAGGGGGCTTGGACTGACGGTTCTTTTCGCTGATGCCGGCAACGGTGAATTTGGGAACTGATGCGCCCAGCTTGCCGATGATCTTGGCAACGAACTTCGCCTTTTTCTTGGCGTCGGGGTTCTCGGTTCGCTGGATTTCATCGATATCAAGGCCCAGGGCCAGTGCAATTTCCTGAGTTTGCTCGGCTGAGTCGGCCTGGAACTTCTCGCCGCGCCAACTGGTGAGTTCAGCCTTGAATGCGTTATGAGAAGCAAGGAACTCCTGCTGGTCGGCCTGGGTTGGGCCCGAGCCGGTCTTGCCTTCGGTTCCGAGCAGTTGGGACCACTGCTGGGCCAGATCCCCGGCGGCTGAAAGATCAGGCGTGAAGACAGCATCAATCCGCCAGTATTCTTCCGGCTCAAACGCATCGATAAGGCGCTCGCGTTCAACGATCATCCGCACAGCCACCGATTGGACGCGCCCGGCCGAGAGGCCCTTGGCTACCTTTTTCCAAAGTAGCGGGGAAACCTGATAGCCGACTATCCTATCGAGTATCCGCCTGGCCTGCTGGGCGTTGACCTTGTTCATGTCAAGGTCGCGCGGATGGGCGAATGCTTCCTGTATGGCTGAGGATGTTATTTCGTTGAAGATAACTCGCCGGACCGTTTTTGCCCCGCTGGGGAGGCTTTCCAGAAGGTGCCACGCTATCGCCTCGCCCTCACGGTCAAGGTCGGTCGCCAGGAAAATCTCAGATGCATTCTTGGCAGCTTTTTTCAGGTCGGCCAGTACTTTCCGCCGGCCTTGGAGGGGTTCATATGTCGGCTGGAATTTATTTTCCAGGTCCACCCCGAGTTGGCTTTGGGGTAAGTCTCGAACGTGGCCCATGGAAGCTTTAACTACATAGTCGCTTCCGAGGTATCGGTTTATGGTCTTGGCCTTTGCGGGCGATTCGACAATGACGAGTTTCCGCCCGGCACCTGAGCTGGGGGGTTTGGCGGCTCGCTTGGCGACCTTTTTCGTAGTTTTCTTTACAGCTTTTTTTGTACTGCCAGCCATAGTTTACCTACATATTAGTGTAACGGTCAATTCCCACCCATGTTCCTCGGGCCAATGGAGCCTCGGAAGCGAGACATAATTTGCCCGTATCGAGCCCATGTCAAGCCTGCGCCGATTATTTTCGGCTCTTCCACGGGAAAAGTTTAGCCCTAAAAAGTGGGAATAAGGGCTGGCCGATGCATCGAACTACAACATAAGGCTAAGCTTGCTAAGAAGTTAGAAAAAGGAGAATTTTCGGCGATTTCGCCTAATTTCCTCGAAAGATAATTAGTTTGCGGCTGATTTCCTTGAAAAAGATTACAAGAATCATAACAGCCGGCTACTTTTTTTCCTTCAGTGGTTCCAGGGGCTCGGTATTTGGGCAGGCGTCTTGTTTGATGATCCGCGGGGCCGCCCATCGACAGGCGTTGGCGAGGATTTTGACGATCTGGGGGTTTTTGAAAATCGGGTAAGTTTCGTGGCCGGGGCGGAAGTAGAAGATTCGGCCATGGCCTCGCTCCCAGCAACAGCCGCTGCGGAAAACCTCCCCGCCCTGGAACCAACTGACGAAGATCAGCTTATCCGGCGTGGGCACGTCAAACCGCTCGCCGTACATTTCCGTTTGGGGCAATTCGATATACTCGCCGATGCCATCGGTGATTGGATGGCCCGGTTCGATATTCCATATACGTTCCTTTTCGCCGGCCTCGCGCCACTTGAGCGAACAGTTTGTGCCCATCATACGTTTGAAGATTTTAGAAAAGTGCGCGCTGTGCAGACAGATCAGGCCCATGCCCTCGAGAATACGTTTCTGGACGCGATCGACGATTGCCTGGGAAACTTCGGCGTGGGCTTTGTGTCCCCACCAGATCAGCACGTCCGTTTCGCAAATCACATTTTCGCCCAGGCCATGCTCTGGCTCGTCGAGTGTGGCGGTTCTTACATCGAACCTGCCTTGGGCGGTAAGGGCTTCTGCGATGGCGACGTGGATGCCATCGGGATAGACCGCCCTGACTTTCTCGCTGGTCTTTTCATGACGGAATTCGTTCCAGACGGTTACTTTGATATCGCTTGCCATGAGATGTTCCTTTGCGCGTTTTTTCAGACCAGGCCGGCTTCTTTGAGGTTCAGGTAGCTGGCTGTGATTGTCTCCATTGCCGTTAAGTTTCGCAGCGAATCCTGCTCGACGACGACCCACTGGGCGCCGGCTTCGATAGCGGCGGCCACGGATTCATTTGTCTTTACCAGGCCCGTACCGACAGCTGTGAACTTTCCCCGCTGATCCAGGGAGTAAAGGTCTTTAACGTGGATGGCCGGGATTCGCCCAGCCAGGCGTTTAATTACATCCACCGGATCCGCACCTGCAAATGTAATCCAGGCGATGTCCGGCTCGAAGGTAACGACAGCTGGGTCGGTATTTTCGATGAGTATATCCCACCCGCACACACCGTCGAATTTCGTTGCGAACTCGTGGTCATGATTGTGGTAGCAAAGTTGGATACCCGCCTCAGCCAGGATCGCCCCGGCGGTGTTATACTTTTCAGCATCAGCGAGGATTTGGTCTTTTGATTCGCATGGGCCGAACCAGACTGATGCTCGCGGAGCCCGGAGTAGCTTTGCCTGGGCGATTATCTGTTCGGGGCTGGCCCATAGGATTTCACGCTTTGCTTTTACCGTCAGTATCTCCAGGCCTAGCTCGCCAAGCCGGTCGAGATTTGCGTCAACGTCGCCTTCAAGCAACGGCCCTGGCGGCCATTCGAGCCCTCGATAGCCGATGCAGGCGACTTGTTCCATCGTCGGCCAGAAGTTTTCCTGGGCTTCGTCACCAATGATCCCAATGAGTCCGATTTTAGCCTTGGCCATAGCTTCTAGTTCCTTATTGGCGAGTTTATTTGGTAGGCCCGAGATGTCCGGATTCCAGCATCGACAGGAACGGGTTGTCCGTTACGTTTTCTAATGGCAGTTCAACTCGCCCGTGACGTCTGACTGACTCGTAAAACGCAAAGGTGATCTCCGCTGCCCGGACGGCTTTTTTGTATGAAACTTGTGACTCTGCGCCAGATTCGAGGCAGTCGATAGCTTCTGCGACCAGAGCTTTCATCATAGCCTGGCCAGCTTTATCTGTCTGGGGCAACTGCCAGGATGGATCATCGTAGACCCTGCCTCGAAGGAACTCACCTGACCAGTTAATCTCGAAGAAACCCTTATCGCCGATTACCCGGACGCCGTTTCGCATGTCGAAGTCATCCCCGCCGACTTGAATATTTGCGCGAACTCCGTTTTCAAAGACTAACAGGCCCACGGCCAGGGACTCAGACGGCACGCCGAACCAATCTACCAGTTCGGTAGCATCGACTGCCCCCAGTACCCACCTAGCCGGCGTTTCATTGTTGAAACTGATTGCCTGGTCGAACGTGTGCGTTCCACAATCGAGAATATTTTTCGGTGAGTAGAGGTCCATCCTCTCAATTTTACCGAAGACACCATCTGCGATCAGCTTCCGTGCCAGTAGGTTTCCCTGGGCGAATCGCCTCTGGTGACAGAACGTAAGCTGACAGCCGGAGCTTTCTGCGATTCGTACAGTTTCCAGGCACTCGCCCCAGGTCGGCGCAACGGGCTTTTCCGACAGCACTGCCTTTACCTCTGCCTTGACGCACCCGCGGAAGACGGGCAGGTGAAGGGGCGTCCAAAGGCAAGTGATCACGATTTCAGGCGACTGGTTGGCAAGAAGTTCCTGATAGTCGGTGTAAACGGCAGCGTCGAATTCGTAATCGGTGTTGAACTGCTCAGCCGCTTGGCGGTTGGTATCGGCGAGTGCAACTACGTTACACCGCTGATCGGCCTGGACGCCGGGGACGTGCGAGCGAGCCCGCCTGCCACAGCCAATAAAAGCTACTTTATACGCCCTGGCCATCTATAGCCTCCTCGGTAGATAGATCGCATCTTGACGAGTTGGAATAACCTCTCATCGAGTCTAGGTGCAATGGTCAAAGGCTTCAATAGAGATCAGCCCCAAACGGAAAACATATTACGGTTCGTATCGAATTCGGCTCTAATGGTTGATCTTGACGATTTCCCGTTGACCGGTTCGTGGCCCGTTGTTAGGTTTATCAGGTCGAATAAGATACAAGTAGGTTTACAGCAATTTAGAGGCTAGCCCATGCCCCCGCAACCCATCATTGATTTTGATAGTATCGACCTGAACAAAACTATTGTAGATCGCGACGGGATATACGAGGTACTGCCGCACCGCTTCGAATTCATGCAACTTAACGGCATTAACTATATCGACAAAGAAGCCGGTGTGATTGTCGGTTATCGCGATACTAGAGATGATGAGTTCTGGCTGCGCGGCCATATTCCAGGCAGGCCGATTTTTCCAGGCGTGCTGATGATGGAAACTGCCGCCCATTTGATCAGCTATTATGTGATGTACGACAGGCCCGAAGGTGGCTTCCTTGGTTTCGGCGGGGTTGACGGGGTGAAGTTCCGCGGCTCGGTCGAACCGGGCAAGCGGATTTTCCTGGCGGGCAAAATGGTCGAGATTCGCAAGAGGCGATGCGTGGGCCTGACACAGGGATACGTAGACGGCAAGATGGTCTTTGAAGGGCTGATTACCGGGATGTGGCTATAGAGCACTTTTTTAAGCTTGCCGCGTTCAATCTCAAAGTACTCTTTTCTGATGAATTTACCCTGTTGCATAGGATTTTTCTCCAGCACACATGGCCGACTGGAAGCAGATTCTAGATTCGCGGTTGGAACTAACCCAGCCTGTATCGGCTGACGGTTTAGGTAAGATTCCCGCCAAGCGCGGTATTATCCTGCTTCAAGGTCAGGCCGGTGAGCCGGTCCAGCTTCTAACCTCAGCGAACCTTCGCAATACCGTCGGGACCAGACTCACCCAGCCAGATGAATCAGGCCCGACCCGCCGGGCGGACCTGGGCAGTATCGTCGGGTCAGTCCGCTGGAAGCTTACCTACAGTTGGTTTGAGACCGACCTGGGGTATAAGGATCTTGTATGTAAGATCTGGCCGGACAGCTTCACCCAGTTGCTGGGATACAAACCCGCATGGTTCGTTCACGTCGACCCGACAGAAAAGTATCCGCATTTTTATACCGTTCGGAACACCGGTGAAAGCCCTGGGCAGGATTTTGGGCCGTTCGCTTCGGGTAAATCCGCTCAGCGGTTTATCGAATCTTTGACTGATGGGTTCGACCTGTGCCGTTACTATCAGTGCCTGCGCCGCAGCCCGAATGCCCAGCCATGCATGTATGCCGAAATGGGCCGGTGTCTGGTTCCCTGTGATGGGCGGATTACAATGGATCAGTACCGGCATGTGGTAGCCCAGGCGAGTAAGTTTGCCTCCGGTATCCGGGCGGGCAAGCTTGAGAATCTTCGGTCTCAGATGTCCGCCGCTGCTGGGGATAAACGGTACGAACAGGCTGCCCAGATAAAGGCCAGGGGCGAAAGGCTGGACAATCTGTCGGCGCCGGAATTTAAATTCGTTGCCCCGGGCGATGAGTTCAGGTTCATTTTCATCCAGCGAGGCCCAAGTCGTTCCCAGGCGAAGGTTTTTTTTGCGGATCGCTGGCGGTGCCAGGACATCGGTGTTTTGGGCTATACTCTTGAAGCCGGGCGGTTGAATGAAATTCTGTCGCAGATGTCGGGCTTTACCAAGGCCCACTCGCTATTGCCTGTTGGCGATAAATGGCACATAGCCCTTATTACACACTACTTGTATTACTCCAAGGCCAGGCGGGGTCTGATCGTCCGATTCCGAGAAGGGATGGACGCATCGGCCCTTGCAAGTGCAGTCAAAGGCTATAAAGATCAGCTCGCATTGCTGGCTCCTAAGCCAAAGCGGACGAAAAAAAAACACGGTGCGATCGTCGAAAAGTAACAGTTAGACTTTGATGCAGATTCGCAAAATAGTTTTTCGTTGCCACATAAAAAAAAACTCCCCGCCGGCAGAATAAAGGGTACATTTAACCCATGGCAAGGCTGCTGAAAGCTCTAGCTGATCATTTCCCGCGTCGCCGCAAGCGATTCTGGCGATATGTCTCTCCACGTCGCCGGCATGTAAGCGTTCTGGGGCTGTCTTTTTTGCTGGTTGGTATTGCGGGTTATTGGCATATGACCAACAGCCAGCGGATTCGTACCCGGGCCGAGAAGTATCTGCGAGAATTGACCGGCTGTTACGTCAGTATCCGCGATGCCAAATTTCGCATGTTCGGCCAGGTGGAATTGTCGGGGGTTTCGGTTAATCTGGAAGTTGACGGGCTGAGAAAGCCATTCTTTTCGGCACGAACGGTTTTTCTGCGTCACAGTCCTGCAGGTTTGCTTTTGAGAGGTCATTTCGAGCCGACCGAAGTGGTTTGCATTTCACCGGCAGTTACATTGCTGCACGACGGCCAGGGCTCCCAGGGCCTGTTTACCTGGGCTACATATATCAAAGGTGCAGGCTCTAACTGGCAGGGGCTGATGCCCAAGATCCGCGTTCGCGGCGGGCAGATATCATTTGTCGATGCCGAAACTAACGTTCAAATTTTCCTGGCCCGTGACGTTGATGTAACGATGGTGCCATCTCGCAGGCGTAAGTACGACGTGGCCTTTCAGGGTAAAAGTGGCCAGGATAATCGAGATATCTGGGGAAGATTCGACGTAGACTTTGAAACCGGGGAAGTCGATTTTAAGAAAGGTTCCCTGCCGATCCAAAGTTTCGACGAGGCCCTGCCACGCAAGTATCGCACCTGGAGGCAGCGATATAAGGTCGAAGGTACTTTGATCCCCAAGCCCTCCGACGATGCCCCGTTTACACCCGAGCAGTTAAGATTCGAATTAATAGACGTTTCTTTGCAACTGCCCGAAGATGAGGGCGGGCTGAATTTTCAGCACCTCCGAGGCCATATTGCTTTTGACGCCGAGGGGATAACTCTCGATGACGTTTCAGGTCAGGTTGCCCAGGCCGGCGACGCCCGCTTTTCTTTAACAGGTAGGTATTACGGCTACCAGGTGGATAGTCCTTTCGAGCTCAATATCGAGGTTCTTGGCGGTCCTCTAGGCCGGGCTGAACTTACCGATGCACTGGGCGAGAAATTCAAGCGGTTAGACGAATTGCTCTCACCGGTTGGGAAGGTCAATCTATTGGCCAATATGCAGCGGAATAAGGATGGCCAGTTTCTCATCGAAGGCCAGGCTGAGCTGGGGGGCATTTCGATCCAATATGAACACTTTCCCTACAAGCTTGAAAAAGTTACAGGCACGCTCGAACTCAAGGGCGACCGTATTGAACTGAAGGACGTCCTCGTTGAGCGTGGCCAGGCCAGGGCTACCGCCGAAGGTTATATCGCGGGTCTGGGCAAAGAGATTTTCTATGACCTGCAATTTAATATTCTTGATGGTTTCGAGGTTCCCCTGGATGCCGCACTAGCCCAAGCCTTGCCGGGCCGGGTCCAGCAAGTCTGGCAGGCCGTAGAGCCAACCGGCTTTTCAGGCGGCAAGATCCGACTGCACCGAACGCTGGACGAATCCAAAGGGTCGGTCGTAATTGATATGGATCTTGCGGGCAAGACATCCATGACCTACTCGGGATTTCCGTACCCACTGAAAAATATGTATGGGCGGATCAGTATCGCCGGCAGCAGAATTGATATCGATGCTATCAGAAGTTCTCGCGGGCAGATGGGGTGTCGGATCGAAGGTTATCTCGAAGCGATCGGCAGCGACGCCCAAGCGGTAGATTTGGTGATTAAGGCCTGGGATGCGCCCATCGATGAAGTATTGCTTCGAGCATTGGCCCATCGCAATGAGCAAATTTCACGCCAGATCAGGCCTGTCGGTACTGCCGAACAGGCCCATGCCCGTATTTTACAACTACCTGGTCAAGAGCTTGCTATAGAAGTCACAGCCAAATTCGTTGGATCGGAATTCCAGATCCGTCAGTTCCCCTATACGATCAGTGACGCATCGGGGAAAATTAAAATAGCCGGCAAGTCTATTCGAATAATGGACCTTGCCGGCAGGCATGGAAGTGTGCCTGTAAGTATCGATGGGCGAGTTTGGCCTTACCAGGAAAAACAGGGGATGGACCTGAATCTTACAGCCAGAGATTTATTGCTGGATGATGATCTTTATCAGGCCTTGCCGGAGAAACTTCAGAAAAGCTGGAAGAGTCTTGACCTGTCCGGTACGGTCGATGCCCAACTCTGGATCCAGCACAATGCGCCACAAACAGATGGCGAGCTCGACTTCGCGTTAAAGATCAACGCCAAAGATTTAAACGTCCAGTACGAAGGTTTTGCCTATCCGCTCAAGGGGCTTTCCGGGCAAGTCGCCGCAGTACCGGGGAGAATAGAAATCGGTAGCCTTAAAGCCACTGATGGTTCAGCTAGTATCCAAATCAGTGGGACGGTTCTTCATGGGCCAACCGAGATCAAGGCCGAGTTGTCTATCCAGGGCAAATCTATTCCAGTCGACCGCAAGCTTCTGGATGCCCTTCCAGCCGAAGCTGCCCCGCTTGTGGCCAAGCTGCAGCCGACCGGGGTCTGTGATATCGATCTCAGGCCATTGCGGTTTGTTAAACCGATCAACAATCAAGCTTCGAATCCAACCACTCAGCCGGTAGGTTTTGTCACTGATGACCGGGCCGATTGGGATTTGGAAGGTTCGGTTGATGTCAAAGGTGTGGTTTTCGATCTCGGCTTTGGACCCAAAACGGTAACCGGTAAGCTCGAAGGCTCGGGAGGCAAGGCAAACGAGGAATTATCATTGGATGCCGAGTTCGATCTTTCCAGCGTTCAGGTTGGCCGTCGCAAGATTACAGACCTGACAGGGCTTATTTCCAAGGAAGGTCCAAGCCAGACAATTCACATCAAGGAACTGTTCGGCAAGGCCATGGGTGGGCGAATGGCCGGCTTTGCTGATATTCGCCTGACGGATCCACTTCAATATCGGTTATATCTCGACATAGAGGGTATCCGCCTGGAAGAACTTGCTGCCGATCCCTCTGACGAAACCGAAGATCCGGATGTAAAGGGCCTTCTTGCGGGCCGATTGGAACTGACTACCCAAACCGGCAAGAACCCCAGGAGACAGGCTTCGGGCGTTCTTGTGATATCCCAAGCAAAGCTGAAGAAGTTACCTGTTGTTCTGGGGATGCTGCACGTGGTTACAGTTGCACTGCCGGCCGAGTCGGCCCTTTCGGATGGGACAATCACTTACCGTGTGGATGGGGATACATTGATTTTGGAGGAGATCCATTTCAATGGCCCGTCGGTAGGGCTGATGGGCCCGTCTTACTCGCTGATAGGGGCGGGTACGATTGATATGAAGACCGAGAGGCTTTCACTTACTTTCATTGTTGACCCGGCAGGGCCCTTGCCCCGACTGAAGTCAATCGATGAATTACTTTCAGGGTTTGTACGCGAGTTGGTGGAGATTCAGATTACCGGTACGCTGTCTTACCCCAAGTCCCGTACTGTTCCACTTCATAGTATTGAACAAGCGATGCGGAAGTTGCTTAGCCCTGGAAAGCAGGTAGACGAATCGATATTATTGCCTTGATAAGAGCAATTTAAGCTTGCCTGTAGCAATTGGACCTGGCTGCGGCGGCAGCTGACGGCGTCAACCTGCACCTGCCTGCCGGCAGGCAGGTCGACGATGCAACTGCATCGCCTGTTTCAGTTTCCTTGTCAGCCTTGTCCTCGCCGACGGCCAATCGCTACATTCAATCCTAAAGTGCTCTAGTCGAGCTTATTTACGGCAAGAAGGGAGCAGGTAGGCATGTCGCAAATTAAAGTTGGCATCATAGGTGGCAGTGGTACTGAACGGGCTTTAGTGGGTCCCGGCGAAGGGGAGCGAATCGCTGTTGAGACTCCTTTTGGTGATCCTTCCGATGCAATTATTGAGCTGGACTGGCAGGGGGCTCAAGTAGCCATATTGAACCGTCACGGACCGGGCCACGTTCTATCACCATCAGCCATCAACTACCGTGCCAACATATACGCTCTTAAGGCTCGTGGCTGCACGCACATTATTGCATCCGGTGCGGTCGGATCGCTTGCCGAGGAAATCAGGCCAAAGGATCTTGTGGTCCCCGATCAGATTATAGATAAAACCTTCCGGCGCATTCCGACATTCTTTGATGAGATAGCTGTACATACCGAACTGGCGGACCCGTTCTGTCCGGTACTTCGTAAGCACCTTCTAGACTGTAGAGCCGCTGTCCAAACAACCGTCCATGACGGCGGGACGTATGTCTGTATGGAAGGGCCTGGCTTTTCCACCCAGGCCGAGTCTCACCTGCACCGGTCGTGGGGGGCTCACCTGATAGGAATGACAGCCATGCCCGAAGCCAAGCTGGCCCGGGAGGCTGAGCTTGCTTACGCATTGGTATGCCTGCCGAGCGATTATGATTGCTGGCGACCCGCCCCTGAGAACCTGAACAAGCATGAACTGCTTAAGGAGATTATCGGCAATCTCACCGAGGCAACCGCTAATGCCGTTGAGCTTATCAAAGCCGCGGTAGCAAGCATCGACAAAATTGCCGATACCGAATCGCCAGCTCATTCAGCACTGGCCCAGGCTATCTGGACCGACCGATCGGTGATAACCGACCAGATGAAGAAGAATCTTGGCGTGATTGTCGAGAAATATCTTTAAGAAACTCCATGCAGATTCACAACATTGATTTTCATTTCCATGCCGGTCAGGAGCGTCAGCCCGGTGTAACGCTGGCAGATCACCTCGCCCATGCTGTAATGACAGGCCGGCGCATAGTGAATCTGACCGATCATGCGGAAAAATATCTCGGTCCTGCGCCGCTTCCAGAAAACGCTCCATACCGCAAGGGAATTGAAGGACTGGCAGATTACAGGGCTGATGTAGACAAGCTGCGGGGTAAGTTTCCTTCCCTGAAATTATTCTTCGGGCCGGAGTTTCATCCTAATTTTGATCTGGATACCGTCCCAGGTGAGCTGGCAGATTTGGCCGACCTGTTTCTTTGCGCGCTACCGCCTGTCGAAGAAACTTTTGCCGCCAACACAGCTGGCAGGTTAGCTCACCTTGAGAATATCCGTCGATTCCGTGATCGAATGAACCGCCCGGTACTGGTGGTACATCCTTTGATATCGTGCATTAAATTCCAGTTGGTCACTCATCCCATCGAGCCATGGATAACCGACATACCCATACGCGACGTTGGCCAGTACTCACTCGAAGAGCTGAACAAGTTCTTTCGGTTTGACATAAAGGTACTGGCCACCGCTTGTCGGGAAATGGACCTTTCAGTCGAAATTAACGGTGGGGCGCACGAAATGGTAAGATTTATAAACTTACCGGCGGTGACGAAAATGCTCTGGTCAGCCTACAAATTCATGGCCGAAGAGGGCGTCGATATCGCGCCCGGCTCGGATCAGCATGAAATCTCCAGCCATCGCGGACGACTGGGAGTCTCCGTGCCATTCGATCCATTCGAGGCGTTAGGGATTACCCCAGCCGACATTCGACTGCTCGGAAAGCTCGATTCCTGAGCCGTTTTGTCTCCGGCGCCAAACCTGCCGGTATTGAACTAATCGCAGTTAGGGCAGTAAACATTTCGGCCGTTTTCGTACATTAATTTTCGGGCTAGCGCTTCGGCGTCATTGGCGGTGCACCGGCCATCGAGAAGCCGTTCAGCCAGTGCCCTTGCCACCACGAACCGCCAGGCCAGCAGCGTACCAACCGACTCTTCAGGCGTCCAACAGTCGGACCCCCATGTGATCTCGTTGCAGCTGCTTGCCACGTCGATAAAGTCGTGCAGCGCTCGGATAGCTGATGATGTGCAGATCGTGGCTGTCCAGGTCAGAGAGGGCAGGGCGTTTCGGTAGTTGTGGACCAAGCCCGCCACCTGGTGCGTCCAGGGGAAGCCCGAGTGGAACAATACAAACCGCGTCTGCCTGTACTTGGCGATAATCGGCTCGAAGTTCATCGGCTGCGAGCCGGAGATCATTGCCAGGCCCGTGTGGATCTGGAAGGGCATGTCCCACACGCCCGCAAGCTCGCAGCAGCGGTTGAAGATGTAGTTACTAAAGGCGAGCCGTTGGCCCTGGCTGATCTTGTCGGGATGCGTGCCGAAAGCATCCTTCGCTGCCGCCTTGTCATCCGGGACGAAGTGAATGTCACGGTTGTAAGCCTCGGCGCATTTGAATGCAACGGCCTTGCCCGCTTCGACCCGCTCGCCGATGATCGACCGCATGTTTTCGACGTAGTCGTCCAAGTCCCCGCCGTCGAAGCCGTAGCGATCCCACACGGCGAACTCATTTGGTGCGATCGACTCGCGGTGGAACCCGTACAGGAACTTGTCGATTCTAAATGTCGGGACGAACACCTCGGGGTGCCCGTCGTCGTCGCCGGGATCCCAGTACGCATCCAGTATCATCCGTTCGAAGCCCCCATCCAGCAGTGCCCGCCAGTGAAAATCTGAATCCGCCGCATAACGAGCGGCGATCTTTTCAGAGATTGCGTCCCAGTTATCTACAGTGATCGGCCCATCGACATCGTGCACCGCCTGGACGCCTTTTTCGAACCAGGTGTAGTAGCTGTTGAACCGGGCGTTGTCCAGCAGGGCCGCCCTGGACTCGGTCGAGCCATCTGATTGGTAACCGGTCCACGAGACGTAGGTCTGGTTGATCAGCTTGTCCAGCGTCATGCCTTTGTGGAAGAACTTGTCGCGTTCGTGATGGTCGTGGTCGGAAAAAACCGGCAGCGTTGAGATATATTTCCCTATTGCCTTGAATTCATGCTCGAAGCTCATAATTGGCTTCCTTGTTGGTTTTGGGTCCATCTTACTGGCACGCTTTCGGATTGCAACTCGCTGAGGCCGGCTCGACAGGCTGGCAGGTTTGGCGTATCCTGTTATCAATGAGCGATGGTAGTTCAATCCTGGATATACGCGACGTTTATCTTCGTCGCGGCGACCGGACGATTCTCGACGGTGTCAGCTGGCGCATCGAGCCAGGCCAGCACTGGGCTCTGATAGGCCCCAACGGATCGGGAAAGACCACGCTCCTGAATGTTACGACCGGCTACCTCTGGCCGAGTAGGGGGCAGGTATCTGTACTTGGAAACAAATTCGGTACGGTGGATCTGCGAAAGCTCAGGCAAAAGATCGGCTGGGCAAGTTCAGCCCTGCATACTCGAATGCCGCCTGGGGCTTCGGCGATCAATGTCGTGCTTTCAGGTAGGTTCGGTTCGATTGGCCTTTACGAAAATCCTTCAGATAGCGATTGCTGCCGGGCGGAAATGTTGATCGAGCAGGTTGGTTGCCGGGGGCTGAGAGATTCCGTGTGGCGCACGCTTTCATTGGGCGAGCAGCAGCGGGTGCTTATCGGACGGGCGTTGATGGCCGATCCGCCGCTTTTGATTCTGGACGAGCCGTGTGCAGGCCTGGACTTACCAGGCCGGGAAAGCCTGCTCGCTCAACTCGAGTCGATCATCACCGAAAGTGGCCAGACCACGCTTGTTTTTGTTACCCATCATATTGAAGAGATCATGCCTCATATCACCAACGTTTTGGCACTCAACGCTGGTCGGGTTTTTGCTTGCGGGGAGAAAGAGCAGATACTGACTAACGAAGTCTTAAGTGATACGTTCGGCCTGCCGCTGGATGTGCACACACATCGCGGCCGATATTGGCCTCGAGCTTAACGGCCCCGGCCGCCTCCACCGCCACGGCTTCCGCCGCCACGGCCTCCGCCGCCACGGCCTCCGCCGCCACGGCCTCCGCCGCCACGGCCTCCGCCGCCACGGCCTCCGCCGCCACGGCCTCCGCCGCCGCGACCTCCGCCGCCACGGGCTCTACCGCCATGGCCTCCGCGAGCACCACCGCGCATTCCGCTAGAACGTCCGGTTCTTGCAGGGCTGCGAGATCCGCCAGAGCTGCTTCGCATTCCTTTTGAACGCCCGGTTCGTGCGGGGCTGCGAGATCCGCCAGAGCTGCTTCGCATTCCTTTTGAACGCCCGGTTCGTGCGGGGCTGCGAGATCCGCCAGAGCTGCTTCGCATTCCTTTTGAACGCCCGGCTTTTGTTCCGCTACGAGTTCCGCTTGGACGGGCGACTGGCTTGGAGTCGCTTCGCGGTCGGCCCATTACCCCGGGACTGGTGGTTCTTGGCCTGGTCCTGAGGGGCCGTAAACGTCGGCCACTAGTCGTGGGTTGCCTTCTGATGTTTCCCGGCGATCCGAGTCCGGATCTAAACAAGCTTCTGCCGCTACCTGCTCGTTTGCGATTGTAGTTTCTCGGGCTGGATCGCCTCCGTAATCGTGACGATCTCGCTGGGCTTCTGCGTGGGGAGTGGGGTTTTGCTCTTGGGCCTCGTGAACCGCTACGGTAGCCCTTATGGAAGTTCGAGTGGAATTTACCCCGCCCGATTTTCGAGCCATGTCTGAAGCGCCGGCCATGTTTGTTGTGACTGATGCGGAAGTGGGATCTGTACGGGTACCAGAATCGAGGGGAGATGATGAAACTCACTCCGCCGTAGTACAGGTAGTAGTCATACGGGTAGTAGTACGGGTAGTAGTTCGGGTAGTAGTTCGAGTAGTTGAAGTAATATTCGCGCACTACTTCTTTTGATGGCTCGGTGATGGCCTCGTCGGTTTCTTCGTCGGCCTGCTCTTGGTCCGGTTCTAACAAACCCTGTTCTTCAAGCGTTTGAATCGCTTTTATCGCTTTGGATGTTTCGGCGTAAGAGGTATTAAACGGCTCGGTGCCGGTTAGTTCTTTCCGAATATTTTCCAATGCAAGTTGATCTGGTTCCGGAAGAACCGGCCTCTGTGGTGAGTTGTCGTACCAGGCCAGGAGTTCTCCGGTAAGCTGTTGTAGGATCGGATCCGTCTGGTTCAGGGATTTTGCCCGAATAAGTGACTGCAGTGCCGATGACATTTCGCCACGCTGGCCGTTCTGGAAGGCCTGGAGAGCCCAGGCTGTCGGATTGTCCGGCTGCAAGGCGGTTAAAACATTTGCTGCTTGAAATGCCAGTTCAGGTCGTTTCAGTTGCAGCATGCGCTTCATGAAAGCGTCATGCAGCTGTATGTTTTCGCGGTATGTTTTGGCCGCGCTGATGTATATGGCCTGGGCTTGTGTGGGCGATTCGGTTCTGGATATCGCCTCGATAGCAGCGTTAGCGCTAACGAAAATCGAAGTAGCGCCTTGTGGTTGCGCCGGTTCGGGCGATTGAGTAAAAGTTGGGCTCGTAACCAGAACCGATGCAATCACCCCGATTGCCAGGGCTCTGAAGAATTTCATAATTACGCCCTTTCTGTCCTCCGATTAATTTTAGCACAGAAAGTGGTGTGAGGCTTTGATACTTTCGCCGGCTCCGGCGATTTGGTATCCTCCAGGGCTCATGTTTGAAGCGTTAACTGAAAAGTTCTCCGGTGTGTTCCGGCAGATGTCAGGGCGAGGCCGGATCAGCGAAGACAATATTCGCCAAGCCATGGCCGAGGTGCGCACGGCGCTTCTGGAAGCTGACGTTAACTATCAGGTAGTTAAAACCTTCTGCGATGACGTGGTGAAAAAGGCTCATGGTGAAGATTCTTGAAGACAAATCGCGACCAACACGAATTTGCCGGCTCGATCATTATGATCCTGCCGGAGTTCCTCAGACATCGCCGGGCCTCTTTGAAAAATGCCCTCGGCATCGATATATGATGCAGGACATCCAACATGAAGAACGCGTCAACACTGTCGTCGGCAAACGGCATTTCGCAGGAAGAAAAGACCTTGTCGACATTCGGCAGATCAGCGACATCGGAGGTAATCACGTTTGGCATGACCTCCTTGAGGAAACCCCCGCCGCTTCCGAGTTCGACAAGCGTCTTATTCTCATAATCAGGGACGCTTTTTTTGAATTCTTCATAAAAGTCGATGTAGAGACGTCTGAGGAAAGCCTTTTTCCGTACGATTTGCCCATGCAACAAAGTGACCGCCGGGTCGTCCAGTTCTTCTATGTGCCGTGTTTCGGGCAATTTGAGCCATTCAATAATCTTCACAACGTTCTTTCGGCATGGCCAGGATGTCAATCGTGGCCTTTGCTGGTATATGGCGGCGATAATTTGTCGCATCGATTCTCTTGAAATTTCGGCTGTTAAACAGTGCATAATCCACCGAATCAAAGTAACTCAAGTAATCAGAAAACTTTATATCTCTCTCCCGCATCACATACATCCCCAGTTCAAAAATAATGGCGGGATTGAATTTCCGAATGAGTTTTGCGGCTCCCTGGAGTACTTCGAGTTCATGGCCGTCGGTATCAATCTTAATGAAATCCAGTCGTGTTATTCCGTTTTTCTCTGTGAAACCGTCCAGTGATACGGCACCGATTCCCTCGGTCGATTTCGGCCGGCCTCCGTGGATTGCATGCTTGTCATCCGTCCCGGAGCCGTTTACCTTCCAACTGGCGTAGGCGGTGATATCGGGTTGCGGAGAGTCGGCCGCAGAGACGAATGTCTGGACGACAACTACGCGTGATGCCAGGGCGGGGTTCAGTTGGAGGTTTCGCTTGAGTTTTGAAACAGCGTAATGAGTGGGTTCGAACGAATAGACTTTTCCTCGCGCGACGGATTTTGCAAATGGTAAAGTCATGATGCCCACATTTGCCCCTACGTCAAAGATTACCGCGTCATCGGGCAAAGACAGACGCTTGTTCTGCGAAACATGCTTCTGGAAATTTCCGAAAAGGAATATCGAGAGGTCGAGCCCCTCGGACAAATCAATATCGTATTTGATCCCGTTTCGAACGATGGTTCGTTTGTCATCGCGTATCACGAGGCGCACCGCCCTGTAAAGCATACCGGCGACAAGTATCTTCATCCTGGTTATCGGCAACATATCGATTAATCGTTTCATGGAAAAAAACGCTTCCTTATTCCAAATATCGGCCCAATACCGTAAGTTCCGGCACATTCATGGAAAGTACGGCGGTCTCATTTGGCTCGCCTTCCCAACCACTTGATTTTCCTGAAGGCCACCCAGCTCATTTTCAGCAGAAGCCATCCATGCCGGAAACGACTGATGTTGGTGGTTCCGTAGACCCTTGACTGGTATCTGACAGGGACCTCAACAATCTTGAGGTTTTGCTTGACGGCGCCGAAGATGAGGTCGAAATCACCGAAAGGATCAAAGGGACCGAAATAAGAGCGATCCTCGGCGATCTTCTGGTAGTTTTTCCTGTGGATCATTTTCGTTCCGCAAAGTGTATCCCGGAATCTTTGCCCGAGGAGCCAGGAGAACAGCGCGCTGAAGAACTTGTTTCCGAGCAGATTCAAGAACCGCATCGCCTGCTTTTCAAGGGGATAGACGAGTCGCGATCCGTTGATAAACTCCCCTTTGCCGTCGCGCAGGGCACAATAGAACTTGGGCAGGTCCTCCGGCGGCGCGGTAAGATCGGCATCCTGGATGACGAAGACATCGCCTGTGGCCTCTTCAAAACCTTTTCGCACGGCGTCGCCTTTTCCGACACCGTCCTGGCGAACCATACGAATGGATTTTCCGGGATGGGCCGCGATCTGATGTTCGATCTCGGCCGTTGTATTGTCGGTGCTGCCGCCCTCAACGAATATAATCTCGGTGCCGCTTCCCATTTCCGGGATACGTCGAACAGCTTCGGCGATATTACCCTCCTCATTCCGGCAGGGCACAATGACAGATACCGAGAATTCCTCGTCGGCCTTGGGCGCCGGCGTCGGCCGGGCAATAACAACATTTACAAGGTTAAAGAACCGAAAGCCCGGCAGCAGAGAAAGAACGTAATTGCAGAACGTTGACAGCAGCGGAATCCACTTGGGCATCATCACGTAAGAATCGGATCTTATGAAATCAAAGTCGCTCAGTCTGAGCAAGTTGACAAGGTGCGCGCTGCAAATGGAAAGGATTCTTCGAACCAGAGGCAGACGTCCCTGCAGCGAGGTGATGAAGTTGCTAATTGGATGTTGGCTTACCCCTGGGTTGTGCCAATTGGGCAATCCGAATCTGAGGCGCTTAACTACAACTTTAGCGATGCGCGGCATTAATTTGAATTATTTACGTATGAAATTATTAGCGATGACTATCGCGCTTATGTCGTTTTCCAATTTTCGGTAATTGGAGATATACGCACATTGAAAGTCTTGGATGTGGATTTGAAATCTCAGCTGGACAGAGGCTTTGTATTGCCCCTGGCGCTGGAAATGGCAAAAAAGAAAAATGCGGACCTTATCGAACTTTCCTCTGAGTATGTGAATTCGCTTGAAACTGGGATGTTAGGAAAGTTAATCCTGACCAAAAAACAACGGATCTACCAAATACATCCCAAATCGGAAGACAGCCCA
>SDBT01001306.1_pt1 | contig 43544 bp, 39 predicted proteins | sample 2277101 | NCBI WGS metagenome assembly SDBT01 (sample SAMN10404973, study PRJNA504765) | marine sediment metagenome | isolation source: marine sediment core GS10_PC15, 103 cmbsf | place: Arctic Ocean: Southern Knipovich Ridge | collected 2010
TTAATGGTGGCGGGGGGCATTTTTTCGATGCCGAATCGGCGCCATAGGGTGCGGAAGAAGTGTCCTGGTGAGCTGCCTTCGACGATAAGTTTCTTGTTCATTGTGGGTATTTGTGGCCAATCTACAACATGCTTGATATATTCCTCAACCATTGCTTCTGGATACTTACTTTCTCGCTTGTATTTTTTTTCCATTTTATCATCATAGAAGTAATCTTTATATCTCGGATAAAAAACTTGGGATTAAATTCTCAACTTTTGTTTACCATTTTCAACTTTAGATAACTAACGATTGTGATTATTATCGCTAAATATGAGCTATATATTACGTTTCAAGAAGGTCTTATAACATTCAAGTTGAATTAATTGTGTCTTCTGAGTTATTTGAAGGAATTAATAAATTATATGACCCGTTCATTATTATAGAATATACTACTTAGTGTGATGATTATTTTTGAAAGTGTTAATAGCTTCACCCAGATTAAGGCGAATGGTATCAAGGTTAAAAAAGATGATACCTTCACACATTGAACTAGTCGTTTCCAAAACGAGGTCAGATGAAGAGCTGATCCGTCTTGCAAGTGACGTTGAAATGATTGTTTGCGTTCGCTTATCTGCTGAAGTAGCTCGAGCTGCTAAACATTTACGACTTATTCAGAAAACTGGAGCCGGTGTCGATGCAATCCCATTTGATGTTTTGAGCGATGACGTATTCGTGGCTAATACGTCTGGTGCAAATCCTGTACCGTTAGCGGAGGGAATTGTAGCTCTTCTTCTTGCTCTAGCCAAACAAATAGTCCCGCGACATAATAGTTTTAGACGAAAAGAGATAAAGCGGAGTCAAGGCATTGAACTCCGAGGAAAAAAAGTAGGAATTATTGGTCTAGGTCATATAGGTAGAGAAGTGGCTCGATTTCTTCAAAGTTTTGAGATGCAGATACTTGCAATAAAACGTCATCCTGATGAAGCTTTGAAAACTAAACTCAGTCTTGATTTCCTCGGGGAACCTAAAGATCTTGAGTTTATACTTCAAGAATCTGACTTTATTATAGTAATAGTTCCCTTAACACCGGAGACTCGTGGGATGATCGGTGAACGTGAACTTGGCTTGATGAAACAGACAGCTTACATAATAAATGTCGCTCGAGCTGCTATAATCCAGGAAAAACCATTATTTAAAGCCTTAAAGGAAGGGTGGATTGCTGGTGCTGCTCTAGATGTCTGGTGGCCACCTCACTGGTGGGATTCTAAGTGGAACATGAATGGAACGTTACCACTATATCCATTCTGGGAGTTACCGAATGTAATTGCTACACCACACAATATAGGATCAACGGATATAAGCTCTGACCTAACCCTCAAAATTATTGTAGAGAACATTGTTAGAGTAGCTGAGGGAAAATCACCAATCAATCAAGTTGATAAAAATCTCCAATATTAATCAAATTCCTCGGTTAAGGTAATCTACTCGTCTATGTCATAGTTTTTTACAAGGTCTGTATGCACAAAAAAGAGTTCTTAAACATTATGAAAACTTAATTTATTAAATAAGCAAAATGAATTAAGAAGTTTTAGTTACTGAACAATAATTAAGAAGGTTCATCAATTTATTTATTGATTCAAAAAGATTCTAATATAACAATTGAGTTTAGAGGGTTTTTGGATAGATAGATATGAAGATTTTAGCTTTAGATATTGGCGCTGGCACAGAGGATATTCTTCTTTATGATAATGCAAAAGAGAATATTGAGAACTGTATAAAAATTGTCTTGCCCTCTCCTACACAAATTTTTGCAGCAAAGATTAGAGAAGCCACTAAGTTACACCAAGATGTTATGATAAAAGGAGATATTATTGGTGGAGGCGCGTTTACATCAGCACTTAAAAAACACATAAGAGCTGGGCACCGTGTTGTCATGTTAGAGAATGCAGCATACACTGTGCGAAACAATCTGGATGATGTTCGCGCTTTAGGCATCGAAATAACTCAAGATAAATCTTTAGTGAGGTTCTCTGGAGAAACTTTAATCCTTGAAGAAGTAAACATTACCAAACTCAAAGAGTTCTTAACTAATTATAACGAAAATTTCTCCGATATCGATGTTGTCGCAATTGCTATCCAAGATCATGGGGTTTACCTAAAAGGAACCAGTAATCGAAGAGTTCGAATTCAAACGATGAAGGAACTTCTGGAGACAGATTCACGACCTGAAGTTTTAGCATTCATAGACGATATGGTTCCTTCATGTTTTCTCAGAATGAAGTCTGCTGTTAAAGCAGCAAAAAGGCAACTACCCAAAACTAAGGTTCTTCTTATGGATACTGCTCTAGCTGCGATAATGGGTTGTTTGCAGGATCCAGTAATTACAGAAAAAGAATTAGTTCTCGCTGTCAATGTTGGTAATGGTCATACTATGGCTGCAATAATCTTCCAGGGAAAAATTATGGGTTTACTTGAACATCATACTCACGCTTTAAATCCCCAGAAAATTGAGCAATTACTGATCAATTTTATGAATGGACAACTGAGTAATGATGATGTGTTTAAGGATGGTGGACATGGTTTATTCTTTTTAGAAGATACACCTCGTTTTTCAAAAATAGACAAAATTGCAGTAACTGGACCAAATAGAAATATTTTAGCACAATCTAACTTACCCATCCATTTTACTTCTCCAGCAGGTGATGTAATGATGACCGGTCCGATTGGATTAGTTGAAGTTACAAAGAAAAAATTAGGGATCCACACCAATTAACCTTCTTTAAATTATATAAAGTTTTTAATATTGTATATAGATATTAGACTTTAGATCTTTATGGTAAAAAAATTTTATGATTTTGTGAAAAACTCTTTAATTTCATCCAGTCAAATGGATGGTTTTAAAGGCACGGAATATAAGTATCCCCTACTCTATGGAATAACTGGAGTGAACGTTCCCTCTAAAGAAATGATAAATCACGCTTTGGAACGTGTGAAAGAGGAAATCGGTGGATTTTCTGGAGATGCTCTGTGGTTAGCTGAATTAGTTGCATTCTTGAAGGATGGTGAACTGGTCTTCCTTGTTGATGATGCATTTCGATGGTTATGTGTAGCGCTCAATGAGGGTACTAATGGTTGGGCTCTTCTCATGGGTAATGAAGAGAAAGATACAATATTCCGGTTGATTAATGAACTTCAAGAAAAAAAATTCAGGGTCTTCGTTACGGGCAGTCTTGTTGATGGCATTGAAGAACTTCCAGAATCGGTTACAAGCTTTGGATCATCACAAACAGGACTCATATATTTTGCTCAGTTGCTTGTAAGATACGCCCTCATTTATGGTAGAGTACCCGTTGGTGATCTACACGAATTATCTCATAGTATAGAAGAAAATGCTCCAGGAGTTATCTTTGTAGTTGGCGAGTTGAGTAGTATAGAACGCCTTCTCGTCCAAGGAATGCTTTCCCTTGGAACCCCAGTTATTAGTTTACGTAATACTCAGAATCTCGTTGGTTCATTAATCGTCTCTCAAACAATTAGTGATATGGCTGATAAGGCTTGGAAGCTTCCAAACATAAGAGCTAGATTAGTTGTTAAGGCTACACCTGATGTTCCTGTTCCAGTCGGTAAAGTCTTCACTCATGAGGAAATACTAGAAGCTGATGTTGGTTTGCGGTTGGATGGTTCTTTATTCAGTTTTATCATAGCCAAGCCATCTTTGATGGTTCAGGAGGACGCAGTAACAGTACTCGGTGATGTTAAGGAAACTTCAACTTTTTGCGTCCTTGTAGAATTAGGAAACAGAAACGTGGATGATCCAATGACTCTTTGGATAGGACGGATTCTGCGTCGAGTCATCAACTATGCAAAGGGGATAAAAGTAAAATCTAAAGGTAACAGACTAATCGATTTCATCATGACTAAAGAAGCATTAAAGTCTGGTTTTAAACCTGAACATTTAGGAAATCTAATTAAAACCGAACTTAGAAACGTTTTTCCATCCATAGGACCAATACATGTAACATTTATTCTGAACAAAGAAGACGCAAAAAAAATGTATCCAGCGATTCTTTCATTTATTGAAGAGAGAAAAAATAAGATCAAGAACGCTACTGAAGAGAGCGAAAGCGTCTTTTATGGATGTACCCGCTGCCGATCTTTCTCTCTAGCTCATGCTTGTACTGTGACTCCTGAACGCTCATCTCAATGTGGTGTCAGACCTTGGTATATGATTAAAGCTCACGCAATACTTGATCCAGGAAGTGTTTATGAACCCTGTGTACTAATCTATAAAGGAAAATGTCTAGATCCTTTACGCGGGGAATATGAGGGTGTTAATCGTTCAACTGAACGAAGAACTGAAGGACGTGTAAAGAGAATCTATCTTCACAGCATTTTTGATTTTCCACACACCGCTTGTAGCTGTTTTCAAAATATAGCTTTCCACATTCCTGAAGTAGATGGTATAGGTCTAATGCCGAGAGACTTTAAAGGTGAAGCTCCGAATGGTATGACTTGGACAAAACTAGCTAATAAAATCGCAGGTAGACAATGCATAGATGGCGTAGCTTCTTTTTCCGTTGGATACCTTCATTCACGAAAGTTTTTTCAAGGTGATGGAGGCTACAGTCGAGTTGTATGGATGACAGATCACTTGAAAAAAATTGCCGGAGACGCTATTCCAGAGAAATTTAAAAGATCAATAGCTACTGAAAAGAACATAACAACCATTGAAGAATTGAAGACTTTCATAAAGAAGAATAGACCCCCCGAGACTCTCTAAGACTCTTCATCTTCACAGGAAAATCTCATAGAAGACGCTTTACATGTTACTTCAAGATACTTCAGCTAAGTCTCATTATATACCCGATTGAAACAATATCTCTCTAGTAAGAATGAAATTCAAAATAACACAAACCAATTAGGACCGTATCATTACTAAGATCATCTTAAACTTTCTTTTAGCTTTCAAAGCATGTGGTTCATTAGCTGGCATAATAACCATTTCACCGTCTTGTAAGTTTAACGTCTTTCCTGAGATGATAATTTCAGCTTCTCCATCCAAAATATGAGCTAACGCATCAAAAGGTGCTGTATGTTCACTTAATCCTTGGCCTTCTCCGAAAGCAAAGAGAGTGACTGTTCCTTTTTTTTCATCTATTATTGTCCTACTCACAACAGCTCCCTCTTGATAATCTACTAACTCACTCAACCTTACAACTTTACCTACTAATGTTCTCTTTTGTTCCACGTTATTTCCCATCTTTACACGACCTATTTATCACATTATTCTTAATAATATACTATGGGTATGTTTGTTTTACGAATAAGTTTAAGTTATCCACGACTTCTGTCATAGTTTAAATCTTTCCAGAATAAATGATATCTTAAAGTAAACTACAAGGGGATTTTATGTGTGAGTTTAAAGTAATTCTTGAAGGAAATACTGTATTCAAAGATGCAGTATATGCAAAAGTTGATGGTGCCAACGTTATCGTAAAAGATATCCTAGGTGATCTGGAGGAAATCAATAATTGCAGAATTATCGAGGTTAATGTAAATGCTCAACGCTTAATACTCTCCCACATTAAAAAATAAAATTCTTTCTACAATTTCAGTACAAAAAAGTTGTTAATTTATTTTTCATCATAAAGAACAATTCCATGTTTCACTTTGAAATAAGATGTTGTTATTCATTTATACTCTTTTAATCTAACTTTTTTATTACATCGATTTCTTCTTTGATCTTTCCAATTCGATTTAAGTTATTCTTCAAAATGTTCATCCTATAAGGACTTTTTAGTAATCTACCTATTTGTGTCAAGATGAAACTTGATCTTTTGAGAAAAGCCATTAATGATAGACTGATCATCTGTTCAATTTCTTGGAAGGGTACAGCGGTTGGACAAATTTTTGGGACGCTAATTCCTGTTTCCCAATATTTATCCACATTTAAAATCCCTTTCATCTTTAATTCATTCCAAATATCAGTTCCAGGGTCAGCTCCTAAAATGTTAAACCGTGGAAAATCGATTTGCAGTTTTTTAGCGAAGTTGAGAGTATTTAGTATCTCTTCTCTAGTCTCATCTGGAGCACCTAAAATAAATGAGCTGACTATGATGTCTATACCAGCTTTTCGTGCTATTTTAATCGCATTTATCGATTGTTGGGGAGTAATTTTTTTATTATAATAATCTAATATTCTTTGATTAGCGCTCTCAACACCAAAATAGATGACTTTGCAGCCAGCTTTAGATGCTTGCTTAAACATTTCATACGAGCAACTATCTACTCTTCCCTCACAAAACCATTCCACATCCAACTTTTCTTTCCTCATTGTTTTGCAAAGTTGGATGACCCTTTTTTGGTTCAATGTAAAACTGTCATCCACAAAAATGAACTGTTCGTAACCTTGACTTGTAAGATAAAGCAATTCTTCTACAGTTTTTTCGATTGATCTTGGTCTCCACAAGTGATTGCAAAATTTTTGAGTACTGCAAAATTTACATTTATGAACACATCCACGAGAGAAAATGAGGCTTGTAAATTTTTTAACCGCTATTTTTGCACCTGCGATTGTGGAATTATATTCTACATCAAGTAAACTACGATCTGGAAATGGAATAGAATCGACATCTTTTATTAACGGTCTATCCTGAGTCGAAATAATGGCATCTCCTTCTCTAAAAGTGATTCCTAAAACTTTTTTCAGATCCTTTTCCTTCTCGAAAGTATCTACAAGATCAACTACTGTATTTTCTCCTTCTCCTCGGACAACAATATTTACGGAAGGATATTTCTTGAGAATGCGATCGGCATTAAAAGTTGCGTAATATCCGCCAAGAATAGTGATTATGTTCGATTTTATCTTCTTGACTTCTTTGCATAACAATGTAGCTGTACGACCTGAACTTGAAAATGTTGTGAATCCTAGAATATCGGGGTCTTCTTTTTCAACCCATTTAACCGTTTCTTCTATGGTGTAACCTTTTGCAGGTTGATCCAAAACTGAGACTTTCACTCCTGTTTCTTGTAAAGTTGTGGCTAAATATAAGATGCCTAATGGAGGCCAAGTTGCGGATAATAGACTCTTTTTTCCTTTCTCCAAAATAATATCATTCGGGCTTGCATTGATGAATGAAAACTTCATTTTTTACTCCTCTTGCAAAAATATAGCCTGCGCTTATTAGACTGCTTTATTTTTTTCAGTGTTAAATAGATTTTTAGATTACCTAAAATGCTTCTTTTTATTAAGCCCTATCTTATCTTCTTTATGAATTTTCGGTTAAAAAATTCTTTAAACATAATAAACTTTCAATAGGAAAAAACCTATACCTAAAAAAAGTTGAAACATTATAGAGCAATAAATATTCCATTTTTCTTTTCATCTTGAAAACATCAGTATATCGAGTCAATGTTTGATTTTTTCATTTATCACTTAACAATTTAACCCTTTTTTAATATAGATTTCGACTTATGAATAATCTTTTTAAAAGAGTATCTACCTACAAAACTCAATGGGAAATTATGTGGTAGTTGGTGAAAATGTTTTTTCGGAAGCAATCGCTAGAGGTCTTCAAACTGATTTCATAAGTGTAACTTCTAGAAAGTTTCCAGATAGAGAAATCAAGACTACTATTGATGTTTCAAAACTAAAGAACATTGGGGATAGAACTGCTTTAATTGTGATCAGAGCTAACAGATTTAACCCAGATCCTAATGATTGTATTCTGAAAATTGTTTTGATCGCTAATACTTTAACCAAATATGGAATTCACCAAAAAGATCTTCTTCTACCTTATATGTTCTACGCCAGACAGGATGGCGAACGTCTACCCGGTGAATCAAATACCTTGGGTATAATCGCAGATATTTATGAAAACATCTCTTTTAACAATCTGATAACCGTTAATTCTCATCTATATGGGAAAAAGCACAACATTCAAGACTTTTTTAAATCAATTAAGGTGCAAGATTTAAGCGTTACACATCTTTTTGCTTCTCACATTTTTGCACAAAATTTCAAGAATCCTTTTATTATCGGTCCAGGAATCGGTCCAGAAAAAATGGCTAAAGAGCTTTCTACTTCACTAGATTGTGAATATGAATGTCTACCAAAATCGAGAAACCCTGAGACGGGGAGAGTGGATATAGCCCCTCCAGAGTCAGATCTACTTAACAAAGACGTTATAATATACGATGATATTGCCTCGTCTGGCGGAACAACCGAGATGTCTTATAGACTCTCCGAAATAAAGAGTCCAAGAAGCTTAACTATTGCCTTACCTCACCTATGGACATCTTCGGGTATAACTCGGTTGAGTCTCCTGAAAACTATGGAGCTGATAACTACGAATTCTTTTCGAAGTGAACATATTAAGAGACCCTTCACTGAACTAGCTCTTGAGCCGATGCTCATTAAACATTTACAAAATTTCTCAAATTAGTAATTCCTCTTCCTCGCGAACTTTATCTATATCATGACAAACATTTAATTTTAAAAAATCAGCAACGGATACAAATGTTTTTTTAAACTCAAGATATATTGCTAAGAATACTTTTTTTTACTATATTGTTTTAGATCAAACTTTAAATATTGCATCATTTATTTTCCCAGTTCACATAAAGTAGTGTATGCTTTCGACTAATATTGAATATGTCGAGACAACATTTCATCATCTTAATAATAAGTACTAATAATTAGTCTAATAAAATTACATTCATTTTAAGGAGTATTGAACATTGTCTTCAGATTCCAACATGAAAGGAACTAAACTAGATCCATTTGGGACATCGATTATTGATAATTACGAAAATTTATATGGGAAAGAATTTGGGATTCAACCATTTAAGCCATTCTTGCCAAAAATTTCAAATCCTGCACAAAATATGCGTAGAGGTGTAATTTTTGGACATAGAGACTTTGAAAACGTATTGAAAGCCATAAATGAAAAAAAAGAGTTCGCAGTAATAAGTGGAATAAAACCCTCAGGAGAATTTCATTTAGGTACGTTAATGACCGCTTGTGAAGTTATTTACTTTCAGCAGCAAGGTGGCATAGCCTTTTACTGTATTGCAGATGTGGAAGCCTATGAAGACAACAATCTCTCTTTTGATGAAAGCGAAAAAATTGCATTGAGTAACGTAACGGATCTCTTAACTTTAGGTTTCGATTCTAAACATGGGTATATTTATCGTCAATCTAAAGAAGAACATGTTAAGAATCTTGCAATTATCTTCGGTAGAGGTGTTACCTTAGCCACTATGAAAGCGATCTATGGAGAACGCCACATGGGGCTCTACTTATCCGCTTTAATTCAAGCAGGAGATATCTTGCTTCCCCAACTTAAAGAGTTTGGAGGACCAAAACCAACTGTTGTACCCGTTGGAATAGATCAAGACCCTCATCTCCGCCTTACTCGGGATCTCGCCTTTAAGTTTCGTAAAAAATACAAATTCATCTCACCCTCTTCGACTTATCATAAACTCATCAAAGCTTTGGATGGAAGTCCAAAGATGAGTAAACGAAATCCTCTAAGTTATTTCACTCTCGAAGAGACACCTGAAATAATAGAAAAGAAAATATCTAGAGCATTTACGGGAGGTCGTCCGTCTGAGAAAGAACAACGTAAATTCGGTGCAAATCCAGATATTTGTCCCATTTACGATCTTTATCTATACCAATTCTGTGAAAAAGATGAAGACGTAATTAAACTTCGAAACGAAGAATGCATGAGCGGTAACCTCTTATGTGGAGAATGTAAACTTCGCTTGATCAAAATTGTTCTAAAATTCGTTAAAAACCATCAACGTAAACGTCTTAGAAACATTGACTATGCGAGAGAGATTTTATCCATTGCGTGAAACTATCTATATGCGGCTTACTTAGGTGCTACGGAAAAACACGATTCTGTTTTTTTCTATAGCATTGTTTTTCACTCGTTTGTAAATTTAACCTCTAATTCTTTACAATCTCTAACTTATTTTCTAAAATTACTTGTTGTTAGGAAATTATGATATACTTTATTTACCTTAAGAGTGAAAAATCTTTTTCTTTTACAACAGAAACATATTTATAACATCGTTATATTATTTGTTCGGGCTTAGAATGAAACTAAAATATTTTTCACATATTTTCACGTATTAAACGGAAGTAGACCAAGTTATTTAGTTCTCACACTTTACAAAAAAAGATGACGTTCAAAAACAGGAGATAAACTTTATGCAAAGAAAAATCTTCTTGGCAATATTCTTTATCATCATAGTTTCAATCGCATGTGTTTGGTATTTAATTCAATCCAATCAAGTCTTCGCATCTGATTTCTTATTAACTGATTTAGATGGAAAACCTTTTACTTTAAATGATTTTCGTGGGCAGGTAATCATGATAGATTTTATGGCAACTTGGTGTGGTCCATGTAGGATGCAAATGCCCTACAATAAAATAGTTTGGGAAGAGTTTGGTGATGAACTTATTCTAATTTCGATTGATGTAGATGTTATGGAATCTGAGGAAACCCTCAAAATATTTGCTCAAGAATATCCCTATGCAACATGGATTTGGGCAAGAGATACAGCCAATTTAAGTCAAATTTACAAGGTCGCATCTATTCCAACGACTGTCATTATTGATCAGGAGGGGTATATAAGATTCACTCATGTGGGTGTAACAGGCTCGTCAATACTTATTCAAGAGCTTGAAGAATTGATGAATTAGTATGTACGAAATTTAATTGATATTTTAGATAATATTAAAGTCTGTGTTTACAATCGGTTTAGATAATATAAAAAGAGATGGATAATTTTCATGTTCACTCTACGAAGTAACTATATTTCATGACGACGAATCTGGAAGTGTTTACAAAATTGTTATTTTCACATTCTCGGACAGCAAGTCATTACGGAAGATGTCCATCATCTTTAGAGGAAGTGGAATCATTATTTCTTTTTAAGGGTTTTAAAATTTGAGTGAAAAATATCATACTACTCAAACCAAAAAAAAGAATAATTATGATGCTCCATATTTTATGGTGAATTAATTGCCTCTTGATTCTTCAGGATTAACATTCATCTTCACCGCAGGAGTATTTGCACTTTTTTCTCCATGTGGGTTCCCAATGCTTCCAGGTTACATCTCCTATTATATGGGAACCAAAACCTCGTTGGGAAGAGCAGTTCCAAGCGGAATCGCATGCACTTTAGGCCTTGTAACGATATTTTCAATAATTGGCACCGTAGCAACGGTGCTGGGTAGTTTAATCTCAGCCTATATTCCCCTACTCGAGATAGTAGCCGGTATTTTCACGATATTTTTCGGGTTAATTATAATGTTTGAGCTCAAGTACCCTACATTTGGATTTCCAGTAAAAGCTCCAAAACAGAAAGGATTCATGGGTCTATTTCTTTACGGTATCGTTTATGGTATGGCCACATTAGGATGTTCTGCTCCAATATTCTTCTCCATTCTATCCTATGCAATAGCTGCTGGTAGTATACTTCAGGGGGTAATTGCATTCATAGTTTATGCAATAGGTATGGGATTACCCTTGATAATTATCACAGTTCTTATAGTTAAGACTAAGAAATTCATACTGAAAAGAATCGTAAGATTAATACCGTTGATTCAAAAGATCAGTGGGATGGTTCTCATAGTCATTGGAATTTACTTAATCTATTTTTATATTACGGTTCTTTACACAACTTGAAGAATATTCATTTTTAACAATTCTAATCTCTTTCCAAATTAAAGAAATCATGAATTTCTTGAAAATAGCACTCAATATTTTTTAAGTTAATATAGTAAATAGCGTGCAGGGAAGAAATTTTGATTAACAAATTCCGAAATAATCTCTCTAAATTACTAAAGCGTATGGCAAAGATTGAATATACCGCATTGTCACTTAGTTAATATTATTTCTTCTAATATGATAAACCTTCGTAATGCTTCTTGTACAATGTTTACTAATGAAAATACTCTCATTACTCTCTTAAAAAACGTGGTAAATATCGAGCTGATTATCTTCTTCCATTTTCCATTTGAATAAATTTTTCAATCATTTCATTAACCTTCTTAGGAGTTTCTCTCGGTGTTGAATGACCCGCCCCCTCAATTACCATTAAATACGTATTAGGGATCTTTTTTTCAAAGTACTTAGCTTGACTAAGTGGAATAAATGATTCACTGCCCTGAATAATACAAGTAGGTACAGTGATACTGGCCAGTTCTTGAGATACATTAAATCTCTTTATAGCTGAATAACAAGACTTCACTACATATTTCGGTTTTTTAAGAACTTTTTCCAACATTTTTTCAAGTATTACCTTAGGATAATTTTTTCGATATATTCGCTTGAGATAATATCTCATGAATGATTCATATGAAATAGAAAATGCTATTTGAGAAATAAAAAATAACATTTTCCTTCTTATTGAAAACGATGATTTCGCTAAAGTATCTATTAGTATGAGTTTTTCAACTTTTTCTTGATGATCCAGGGTAAATTGAAGAGCAATCATTCCCCCCATTGAGTGACCAACCAGTATCGCTTTTGCAACTCCCAGTTTGTCCATAAAAGACTTAAGGTCCTCCGAAAACTTTTTTATAGAATATTCCTCACGTGGCTTGTCTGATTGCCCGTGGCCTCTCAAATCGAGAACGATTATCCGTCTCTTTTCTTTTAATTTTTTGACTTGGTTTCTCCAAAATTCGCTACTGCTTATCCATCCGTGAATAAAAATGAAAGGAACTTGACCTTTTTGTCCATAATCATTATAGTAAAGATTTATTCCGTCTATTTTACTAAATACCATTTTAAAATCCTTAATATTTTTTTTAAACTACTTGTACTTTTTGCGTTTTTGAGGTGTGCTATAAATGTTTGGTTACATACATAAAATTTAAAAAAATTGATTTGTAAAAGATGGCTATATTAGTCTCAAAAGTTGTAAGGGAAGCCTTAAGGAAATATCTGAAAAATAATTCTTAATTCAATCATATATTTCTAATAAATTAATGTAATTAGAAAAAAGAGAGATTTTTCGAGAGATGTCTTCACTTTCCTGTAGATTCACTATTTTCCACTTTAGTTTTTATCCCAATTTTTTTAAGTAATAAAAACTTTCCCAATATGAAGGCTATTGGCTCTCTTATCGTAGAATTTGTATAATTTATGATAATGCTAAATTGGAGAGTATTAAACTGATATGGCTAGGAATACGCAAATGAGATGTTTAATTAGACTCCTAGCGGTGCGCTCCACCGGATGATATCTCTAACCGATCGATCCACATATTCTCCACATCGTTGAGCAATAATATTTGCTGTGATAATTCCATATATAACATCGTCTCTAATCACACCTAACCTGCTTATATTGCGTTCTCTCATCAAACTTGAAGCCTTTAATAAATCATCATCTGGGTCAACAGTTACCAAAGGTGTTGACATGATCTCTGCAACACTTGTTTTTGATGGATCAAGCTTTTTTGCAACAACCTTATTTACAATATCTATATTTGCAATAATTCCAACAGGTTTCCCTTTTACTAGGCAGATTACATAACCTTCTTTTTTCTCATCAAGAGACATAGATATCGCAGCTTCTGTTATTTTTACATCACAATCAATAGTGTTAACTTTTTTTGTCATGTAATCTTTTACTTGATAAGACATTATTAATCACTCTCATCTTATAAATCAATAAAATGCTTTAAAGAATTATAATAAAGTATAATTCCTGCATATAATTAAATATTACCGTATCTTTTTTCAACTAAACAAGAAAGAATAATCCAGAGTTTGACATATACTTGAACAGAATTATTTTTATACACAAACTTTTTTTCATAAATGTTAAACTCCGAAAATTACGTTACCCTCACGTAAAATATTACTAATATTTAAGTATAAAAAATGAAATGTACAAGTTGTGTAAAGGAAAATTCGTCAGAAAATAATTTCTAACCGGTCTGTTTATATCATATTTTTTTTTTCAAAATTCAGCATTTTTTACTCAGAAATATTTATGCTAATATTTTTCTTTATGAGTATATTGCGTTTTAAATATCCTGCATTGTTTTTAGGTTATGTTTTGTCTTCGTACTCGATAAAAGTATGACCTGACATCTACCTAAAACTTTTTTTGATAGGGTATCTTGCATATATGTAAGATTCCCTCTTTATTTTTCTAATATCAATTGTGCTGTAGATAGAACTAGAGTAGAAATGGTATGAAAGTTAGGACTTTAATCTCATGGATATACCGACATTTTGGAAGAGCATCTTTTCGAAGTAGTCAGGTCCTCCGTGATCAGTATTCTCCTTATCCAATTACTCGCAATGCTATCTATTCCGCTGTCCATAAGTGTTGGAAAATGAGGCTTCTGTCGAGGACGAAGATGTTGGGGCATTGTTATCTTTATCGAATTACCGATTGGGGTGTACGTTACGTTGAAGAAGGAGATTCTTATCGAGAAGATGATATTCGAATTATGTTGCTCCTTTACATTGTTGACTCTGATAAAAAGATGGATAAAAAATGGGCTGAAGACACACTCGTTCCGAGACTTCTTCAAAGATTTCTTCCTGGAAGAAAAGCTCAAGATATCAAACCCTTCGATAATCTTCTTGAGGTTATAGAAAATGTAACTCTTCCACTTGAAAAAAAAATCTTGGCCGAGACTATCGAACCGGATGAACAGTTTATAATTCACTATGTTCAAGATGTGCAAATTATCTTACTAGTGTATCTTCTTATGCGCCAACTCTATCCAAAAATCATTTCCCCCTTGGACTATAAATCGATGAAAAGAGGAATTAGAAAAATATTGAATACCTCCATCGATGAACTGGGTAACCCACCTAAGGAGACGACAATTCATACATATTTGGGATATACTGCATCCATTGGGTTTAAGTCATACATTGAAAATAGACCAAACTCGAAAGATTTAACCAGATTGAAGAAAGTAATTAAAACACTTAAACAATTGAAAAGACATCCATGGATAGCCAATGAAGTTTAAATAATCAAGCAGTTACAGCTATAGTTGATAAATCTGTTTGAATCCGTTTGTGAGAGATTTTTTATCATGAAAGTGAGTATAACTCCGACAAGAGAAATTCGTATTCTTGGTTTAGATGAAAGACCTCTCAGTAGACTCCTCTGGTGTGTCCTATCGTTTGGAATGGATAAGCTGTTCTGGGTAGATGGCTACCTCTTCTGTTTAGAAGTCTATGAAAAAGCTTTACAATACGAGGTTGAACAAGGCTTCTTTCCAATTAGTCAGATTTGCTACATCAAGTTTCCTAAGTATATGAAGTATTATGAGGTGGAGAGACGGACAAAGATTCCTATCGTTGATGTCTCAAATATGCAGTTTTATTGTGAGATTGTAAAGAAGATTAAATCTCGAGAAAAACTGGAAGAGAAGATATAATTTTATTATCCTAATACAATATTTTCTATTTTACTTTGATGTTGCATTTCATCTTCATTACTGTTTATTCAGTTTTTTCCTTTTTTAGTTCGTAAAGAATAACTAGTGCTTCTCCCCTTGATATTTCAAGGTTTAAAGCTACATCTTGAAAAGAGATGTCTGGATGTTTGTTCAATATTTCACGTTGGATGTATGCCTTGTGATGAGGATACAAAATCATTTTATGAACAGTTTCAACTAATATTGTCCAAACGGGACTATCAACATATTCTTCTAAACTTAATCCTTTCACACTCCAAATATAACCATGTCTTTCATATCTTTGAGCAATGTAGCGTTCTTTTTGGAACTTTTGTTCAATATATAACTTCTTTTTGGGAAATATAGCGTTTAATGTCTATTATTGATGTACCTTCGTAGGCATCTATTTTCTGAACTCTTAATTAGCATCTTTCTACACTATGAAGTTTCACCTGAGAAGCCGATTTGGGATCCATCTGTCGAGGTTTCTTTTTATCTTTCTCATTAAGTAAAAATCGAAGAATGATATGCTAGACGTTTATAACCCTCTTTAATGCTTTTGTGATCTATAGGATAAATTCTCAATTGAGAGCTGTCCCTCTTTAATTTCTCAACTTGTCCCATTAATTCACGTTTTTGTTATTTATACAACTCTCTTCTCTTTATGCTGTATCATCTCTTTTTTTACTTTAATTTAAGACTATTTTGGTTGATATATCTTCTCGTACATCTTCTCCAGTGTCCATCGGGATGTTGAAGTGATTTCCTTTAACCGTTTCTCTCCCCCATATTTTTTAATTCTAATCTCCTTAATGACTTTACCTTCTTTAATGACTTCGTAGGATAAGATTTTATCTGGAGTTGTATTTCCTCTTTCAGATGCTTTTCTATCACTTTCACCCATACCTTTCAAGACCCGATTTATTAGAAATGATTGAAACGGTGGTGTATTAACATCGAAATTCAATCTTTCAGTTGGTATAATCCTAATCTCTTCATCACTCACACGCATCGTTGCTAGTAAAGTACCCGAAGCAATCTTGAGAGGGACATCCTCCCATTTTTTAACTGCTGGAGTATCCATCTTTTTTTGTATTCTTGGAATTGATTCTGCACTCCTAAAACTCTTCGTCACAATAGCTTCGCCAACGATTTTGAAAAGGGCTCTAAGCTTCTTTACTTCATCTTCCAATTCCTGTATTCTATTCTCTAGATAACTTCGCAGATCCACGAGGTTTTTAATTATCTCTTCATCGATTGAACCTAATTCTTCTCCTTCCAATTCTATTCCCAACATTAATCATGACGTAAACCAATAAAGCTATTCCCCTTCCATATGATAATTTTGATTATGATTATTTCTAATATAGGTTTGTTCAAAAAAAATTTTGTATAATTAAGTTATAAGCAAAGTGGATAAACATCTTTTAATTCCAGAATTTAATATTTCTTTTCTAAATTTACTTTTTTTAGTTATGCTTAGTTTGTGAAAATTATGGCTAAAGAACAGTGGCGATTGATAGACTCCGAATTCGAAGACTCTTGTATGAATCTAGCTATTGATGAAGCCATTCCCACAGTCTTAGGGATGGGTTATACGAATAATACAATCCGGTTTTGGAGAAATGTAAACACAGTAGTTGTAGGTAGATCTCAAGACGTTTTATCTGAAGTTAACTTAGAAGCGTGTAATAAATATGGAACCTTTGTTATACGACGATTTACTGGTGGGGGTACAGTTTACCATGATCTTGGAAATCTTAATTATTCTATATCCTTAAGAAAAAATCATTCTTTGATATCTGATGATCTAACCAGAACCGTTGAAGTTCTCAGTCAAGGTGTTATGCTTGGCTTGAAGAATTTAGGTATTAAAGCCGAGTATAGATCTTCTGACGGTATTTTTACATCTGGAAAGAAGATCTCAGGTTCAGCTAGTGCTGTAAAACAGAGTTTCTTTTTCAATCATGGAACATTGTTGATTAATTCAAATTTGACAATTCTATCAGAAGTTTTAAGTCCTACCTTAAAGAGACGAAAGAAGAGCGGTGTAAAAAGCAGTCACCGAATTGTTACCAACTTAGCGTTTGAGTTGGGGCGAGAAATATCCGTTTCAGATGTAAAAGAAGCCTTGAAATGGGGGTTTGAAAATGCCTTTCAAATTGAACTCGTGAAAGGCAAATTAATTTCTAAAGAGACTCTTATGGCTCAGAAATTCTTAGAGAAAAATTTTTCTGAAAGAATTTTTTTACCTTCTGATGTTTAATAGAAAAAAAGAACTTTTAACTCATTTCTGCTCCACATTTTATGCAGAACTTTGCTGTTTTCTCATTTTGAAATCCGCATACCGCGCATAATCCAGGCTTTACTGATTTTACTGGCTGAGGATGAAAATCGGCTTTTTTAGCGACTTTAGGAGTTTCAATTTCGCTTAACGTTTTTTTTAACAATATGACATCACCTATACTCCTCATGTCTCTACTTGACACATTGACTTCTTTTCCGTTTTTTGTTGTGATGGTGAGGCCTATATCTCTTGTCTCTAAATCAAAGGATAATTCTTTCACGTTTCCTAGAATGTTTGCTTCGGAATCGATCACTTGTTTTCCAACAATATCTTTTCTTGATAAATATTTCTTGCTCATCTTTAATCAACTAAACAAATTAGATATTTCTTCATTAATATTAATATTTCACTTAATATAATTTGAACCTAATATGCTTAACCATGAAGATATAATTGCTAAAATTCTTTCTCTTCAGCCAGGTCTAACTAGAGAAACAATCATGGACATGATCAATAAAAAAAGAGAAGATGCTGGAAAATTATTAACTATGGATGGAGCCGCTTACATCGTCGCCAATGAATTAGATCTCGATTTATCAGATGAAATTACCTTGAAGACCAAGATCGATATTAAAGATCTCATAGTTGGGTCTAACGACGTGTCCATCATCGGAGTAGTGCGAACTGTTTATCCTATTACTACCTTCACTCGCAATGATGGTAAGGCTGGACAAGTTGCTCGATTCATCGTTTCAGATGAGACTGGGACCATAGCTATAGTCCTCTGGGATGAGAAAGCAGAGATAATTAAACAAGGGAACATCTCTCCTAATCAGAACCTCCGCATAGAACACGGCTATGTTAAAACTAGTTTAAATGGTAGACCTGAAATAAATGTTGGTCAGAAAGGAGCCGTGACTATCCTTTTTCCAAATAGCCGTACAAGTAGATCTGATACGTTTAAACAAGGATTCAAGAAGATTCGTAAAATAACTAAAGATGATTACTACATTAATCTTGTCGGTGTTGTTTTGAGTACTTCCCCTGTAACCGTTTTTATGAGAAAAGACAACAGTAAAGGACAAGTTATGCGTGTCAGGATTGCAGATGAAACAGGACGAATCCGGGTCGTTTTATGGGACAAGAAAGTCAATCAAGTTAAGAAGGTAAAGAAGAACCAATACCTACGAATTACTGATGGTCAGATACGAAAGGGTTTAGGCAACGTTTTAGAGATTCATGTAGGAAGATTCTCTCAAGTCATAATCCTTCCAAAGGTTACGAGAACGATCAATCTTCCTTCATTTGTTCCCATAAAGATAGATAGATTAACCTCAGACATGTCAGATGTTGATATTCTTGGCAGAGTTGTGAGTGTAGGGAATTCAAGAGAATTCTCTAGGCGATCTGGTGGGATTGGACAAATTGGTGACCTCTTTCTTATGGATGAGACAGGCACTATAAGACTTTCTCTCTGGGACGAACAAGTAGACATGCTGGATAAAATATCTGTGGGAGATACAATCCTTGTAGGAGGCGCGTACACTCGTGAACACTTTAACATTATTGGATTAAACCTGGGAAAAATGGGAACTCTCACAATTAATCCAGACATGAAGGAGGCTAAAACATTACCTAAAATCTCTAAAGAAGCAACACCCATTGGACAATTGAAAATTGGGTTGAATTCAATTGTTGAAGGAATGCTTTCAGAGATACCATCTGTTAGAATTATTACTACTAAAGACGGAAGGGAAATGACCGTAGCTTCCTTTCGACTAAAAGATGAAACAGGAGAAATCCAAGGTTCTCTTTGGAGAGAATTAGCAAACACAATAGATGGTCTGCCCTTGGGAACTATACTGCAAATTAAGAATGCCTTCATAAGAATTGGTTATAATGGCAATCTTGAATTATCGTCAAGATCAATAACGGAACTTGAAGTGAAACAAAAAGGTAATGAAGAACAATTAAAAATCCTTTTTAAGCGTGGACCTAAACTTTCAAAGTTTCAGAAAATCTCTGATATCAAAGAAGGAGATACTGCTACTGTAGAAGGTACGATTATTGAAGTTGAGTCTAACTCTAAAGTATATCCCGCTTGTCCAAAATGTCGAAGAAGAATTAATGAGGAAGGAGATGTGTGGGTTTGTGAGCGGTGTGGCGAGATTCCTCAACCGATTTATCGAATGGTGATTAACATAATGTTAGAAGATGATTCTGGTCAGATCAAAGCTATATTTTGGAGTCCTCTTGCTGAGAAGCTTGTAAACATAGATTTGGAATCTGCTTGGAAAATGGTGATAGAAAGCGGAGATGAGAACAATCCTATAGAGGTTATGCGTAAAGATCTTACTGGAAAAGAATTAAAGTTAACTGGTCGAGTTACCACCGATCTTTATCAAGGCGGATTACGTTTAACTGTAGATACCTTCGAATAAATACCGCCTTTTTGCGGTATTTTTTTTAACGATTGATTAAAGAATTATTCTCTGCAGATATTTCTATCCCTGTCGATATCCATATTTATATTTTTTGTTTTGAAGATAATTCTAAAATTGAATATATAGACTTATCCGGTTAAGTTTATCTGAATATTCCTCTCAAAAGTACCAGTAAGGTTGCTTCTTACATTATTTTTTATCAATCATTACGTAAAATTCGTTTCTTGAGTTGCTCCAACAACTCGTTTGAGACATTCTATCGCGGAGTTATACGTGGGGAAACTTTTCAATCCACACTCTGGGCCAGCATATGGCACTCGCTCTATATCGTATCGTTTAATGATTTGTAGCAACCTCTTCTTCATAATTTCTAAAGTTTCAATATAATCTATTGCTGTTATTCTACTGTTCTTTATTCCAGTCCAAACGTCAGCCATTTTTTGATTCAATGTGCTTTCATTGATGGGTCTTATATCTCTCTCAATTTTTTTTCTGATTAACTCATCGAAGACGGTTATGCTGATGCTGGCTTTTAGATATTTATCTTCTTTTTCTAAAAATCTTTTTGTCTTATTTGAAGTGTATAACGTGTCATTAACGTGGGATTCCACTATATCTAAAGATTTAATTCCCCAAAAATCCTCATTTTTTGTGCTATGAAGGTGAAGACATGATTGTATACTCTTTAATTTGATTCTGTGACATATATTTTCCCAAGTCTTCAGCAATGTTTCTCTGCCTCTTGAACCGACATCTAATTGTGGATCATCCACCATCCCGAAGACTGGTTCATCAATTGATACGATTGAGATTCCTCCATATTTTCCTATGAAACAGTTTTCTTCAATAATCTGCTCGATAGCTTCTCCAAACTTTTTGACCAAGTCTGCATTCTTATTGACACATGTTGAGGCGAGGGTGTATGGTCCCGTAATACATAATCTAACCTTAAGGGTTTTACCAATTTTCTGACTAATCTCTCTCTTTTTTTGATTTAACACACGTACTTCCGGGATCGACGTATATCCCTTCTTTAAAGTGAGCCTGTCAATCACTTCATAACCCCTCTTGGATTTCTTGATACCTTTGATTGTGTTTAGAAACATCTCATTCATATCTCGAAACTGAGGATAACTGGGAACATCTATACCAACCTTAATTTTATCAATATAATTCTGAACGACTTTATCCTCGAAATATTTTCGTTCCTTAGAGTCTTTATTTACGCGTAGCAATTCCATTAGAGGATCTATATGTTGCGCTCCCTTTATGAACTTCTTAAAGTTTCCTGGAAAAGGCATACTTCCTACGTCACATGTTTTAATTATAGTCAACACTCCCCATTTTAAGGATGAACAAATAAAATAGTTACCTATATTCAAAGATAAGAAAAATAAAACCTGTCTAAACTTGGAAATAAGGGTATATAAGGACTTGCATAGTTTCTAAAATTTGTCCTTTGATTTATTCTCTGTTAGACTGTTACTTCAGCTCGTTTGAGGATGATTTTCCAATCTTTATCAATATGTTCCTGTATGTCCTGTATTATATCAGTTCTCTTTGGGTTGAATAGATGTCTGAATCTTCCCTGTAGTTTCAAGTACTCTTCAACAGGTTTCTTTCTCTCCGGTCTCTTAACATATTTCATACTTGGTGCACTTAATCGATATTCTCCTTCTTCACATTCCCACAGGGGGAAAATACATGTATCAATTGCGAGTTTGGCTATTTCAATTGTCATATCTGTTGGATATCTCCATCCTCTTGGGCATGGTGATAAGATGTGGAGAAACGCGGGGCCCTCAACTTTTAATCCCTTTTCAACCTTTAGCATAAGGTCTCGCCAGTGAGAGGGTGATGCTGTTGCAACGTATGGTGCGTTGTGTTCAACCATAATTCGTGCAATTGGTTTCTTCCATTGGATTTTACCTGGAATGACACTTCCCGCTGGTGACGTCGTTGTTGATGCTGCGTGCGGGGTTCCTCCACTTCTCTGTATTCCCGTATTCATGTACGCTTCATTATCGTAGAGTACATGTAGGTAATCATGTCCTCTCTCAAAAGCTCCGCTTAGCGCTTGTAATCCTATGTCATAGGTTCCTCCATCCCCTGAAAAAGCTATTACATGTGGTTTTTTCTTAATTATTCCTTTTCTCTTATACACTTTCATCATGGATTCTATTCCGCTTGCATTTGCAGCTACATTCTCAAATGCTGTGTGTAACCAAGGAACTTTCCAGGATGTGTAGGGATAGATGGTTGTAGCTACTTCAAGACATCCAGTAGAGATTGTGATGATCGGTTTATCATCTAAGACCTTTAAGACTTGTCTGACTATAATGGAAGCTGCACATCCTGCACAGAGTCTATGTCCTGGAGCGAGAAACTCTTCTTTCTTTGCTAAATCCTTTAAATTCATTGACATATTATCGAACTCCTAAAAATTTGACGTTTTCCTTTACTTGTCCCGTTTTTACAATATCTCTTAGATCTTCGTATACTTTCTTTATGAGTTTGGGAGTAACATCTCTCCCGCCTAAACCGTAAATATAGTTAACAATAAACGGTCTTTCCTTACAATCATAGAGTATTGATCTTAATTCATTAAATACTGGTCCACCAATTGCACCATAACCTCCGCTTCTATCAAGGACAGCTACTGCTTTCACGTTTCTTAGAGCAGTTTTTAATTCATTCTCGGGGAAAGGTCTAAACGTTTTTAATCGTATAACTCCAACTTTAATTCCTTTAGTTCTATCTTCCTCGATTACAGTTCTTATTGTACCTGCTGTCGATCCTAAGCAGATGATGGATAGTTCAGCGTCTTCACATCCATATTGTTGCAGGAGTCCATCTCCATATTTTCTTCCAGAAACTTGAGCAAATTCATCATTTACATCGCAGATAATCTGCTTTGCATTCTTTATAGCCTCTTCTTGCTGTCTTTTATGTTCGAAATAGTAATCAAATAAAGCCAATGGGCCCATCGTTATTGGATTTTCCACATCAAGTTTATACTCGACTTCTCTACCCATCACTTTAATCTTCGGAATTTTTCTTTGACCGACGAACTTAGCGACTATATTGTCGGGTAAGACCGAAACATTTTGAAGTGTATGACTTACAATGAATCCGTCAAACATTACCATACAAGGTAATTGAACCTTAGGATCCTCAGCTATCTTGAAAGCTTGAATTACTGTATCGTAAACTTCTTGTGGATTCTCCGCATAGAGTTGAATCCACGAAGAATCTCTCTCAGCCATACTATCACTATGATCTGGATGGATGTTGATTGGACCACTCAATGCTCTACTGGCAACGGTCATCACTATTGGTAACCTGTGACTTGATGCTATGAAGACCATTTCATGCATGAGCGCTAATCCCGCTGAAGCAGTTGCTGTGCAAACTCTTCCACCAGCCGCAGCTCCTCCTATACATACTGACATTGCACTGTGTTCGCTTTCCACAGTTACGAATTCTGTTTCCACTTCACCATTCGCTACATATTCGGAGAATTTTTCCACTATTATTGTTTGCGGTGTTATCGGATAAGCGGCTAGCAAGTCTACATTACATTGTTTAAGAGCATATGCTGCAGCTTCATCGCCATTTATTCCAACCATTTTCTGTTTGACATTCATTTCAATCATTCCTTAATCATCTCTATTGCGCTAACTGGGCATTCCTTTGCGCAGATTCCACATCCTTTGCAATAATCATAATTAATGGTTATTTTCTTTCCATCCCAATTAATACTGCTGTCTGGACAATATATGTGACAAAGCAAACAGCTAGTACACTTATCTAAGTCAAGAATGGGCCTGTTTGATCTCCAATCACCGGTTGAATAATCTTCAGATGATTTCCAACAGACTCCTCCTATCGGTATACTTTTCCAACCCCTTTTTACCTGCTTTTTACTCATTTAAAATTACCTCATTATATGCTCTTTTTATCACTTTAACGTTCAATTCTCCAATCTTCCCCTGAAATCTTTTCTTTGTCGCTTCCATGAGACTCTCAAGTTTAACAATTCCTGTAGCTTTAATAGTAGCACCGAGCATCGCTGTATTCGGTATGTCTCTTCCTAAAATTTCAATGGATATGTCTGTAGCTGGAATAACCCAAATTTTTCTTCCAACGATTTTATATTCCTTTCGAAGCATTTCTGGACTTTTTCGCTCATTCACAATCAAGGTTCCATTTTCTGGTAATCCATCGAGCACATTAACTGTTCTTAATATTGTTGGGTCTAAAACTACGACTATCTCTGGTTCATATACGCCACAATGGAGGTCTATCTGTTTGTCGCTTATCCTTGTAAAAGCTCTTATTGGTGCTCCCATCCGTTCTGGTCCAAATTCGGGGAATGATTGAACATATTTTTCTTCAAGAAGGGCGGATTGAGCCATTAACAAACTTGCTGTCCATGCACCCTGTCCTCCTCTTCCATGCCATCTAATCTCATACAATGTTTAATTTATCTCCTGAGAAAATATCACTAATTTATTCTATTTCAATAATTGGCTGGTTTAAATATATTTATTTTATTCACATTAAATTCATATAAATTCAACACTTTGCATTACCCGATTTTATCTATTTGTGTTAGCCAAAGAATTTTCATGGTTTGCATATTCATAATTTTGAATTCTCTTTTCTAATCCCTCTTAAACACTGAAAAATATAGTGATCCTTTTTGATCTTTTTATGTTTTAGATAAACTAGTATTTAGATGAGGAATTGAGAAGCATTTCTTCTCTAGGTTCTCTAAGTGAACTGATTATTGTGCTATTTTATAATTTTTCTCCATAATTTCATCATTTATATATGTACCCTCCCAGATGATTCTGGTTGGTACACCGACGCTTCCTGATCTTATAGAAGAGTAATCGACTTTAATTTCGTACTCAGGATTCGATGAAATAGGAAAGGTTATCTCGATTATCCATCCACTGCTTGTATAGATATAGTGTTCTTTATCCATGAATTCTCCTGTTTCATCTTTTCCCCCAGACCAAGTTAGGTGTATTAGTAAGTCTACTGTTTCAGGATGATACCGTTTAATATGGTCTATCGCTACATCTCTAACTAGAAGAATATAATTTACGTTGAGACTCCACAATCCTAAGGTGACTATGATAATAATGGGGATGCTCACCAAAAAATATCTTATTGTCCTATTTTTCACAAAAAGAGTGATATTTTCCTCAACCATATCTCTTCAACAGGTATGTTTCTAAAGCATTTTATAATAGTATCTCTACCATTTATATTAACATGCTCACTGTCATAATCTTAATCATTCTAATAATCTGCTTTATAGCTCTCCTACTTAAAATAAACTATAAGGCAGAGCAAAAGATCCGTTGTCCCTTCTGTCAATTAGAATTCGTTGCGAATCTATTCATTTTAGGGTCTTCAACACTAGTTATCTGTCCTTTCTGTCATAAATGGCTCGCTGTTACGAAATTCCAAGATAAATACATCATTCGAAGACTCTTTGTCTGAATACAAGTGCTCTTTCTCACATTAAAGAACTAAATCATCAATCTTTGAATACTTACACCTAAGATTGTGAAGAAGGCGATGATTATACATATAACGATCACTGTTTGGTGTTCATTCAATCTTTTATAGTGTAGTATCAGTGTCCTTAGACTTCTAATACGTTTGGAATAAAGTAATCCATTTTCATCCATCTCAGTATCTGCTTTATCATGGATGATGTAGTTAGAGTAGAGGATAAGTAAAGAATTGAATATAAATGGGATTAGGGATATGAGGAGGGCACTCTTAACGTTCAGGAGCGCTGCATACACTGCTAATGTTAAACCTATTGAGAAACTTCCGATGTTACCGATGAAGGCTTTTCCCCGATAACTTATGTATCCCAAAACTAATAAACAAAGAATTGGAACTATTGACAGCAGCACATTTCCTTCAGTTTCAGAGGCCATGGTTAATCCGATTAAAACAATTAAACCGGTTAGAGATTCTAAACCATTCAATCCACCCAGCTGATTGTAGACATTAGTTGTTACAGTTACTACTAATGGAACTAGAACTATGAAAAAGAGTTCACCTAAACGCACGACGCCTATAAGTAAAAGTGAAATTGCCGTTCTATCCGAAGGTTGTAAAACTGTATAGGGTAGGGCAGCAAAAACAGGTAGAATCGCTTTATATCGCCACCGAAGGTCTGTGATGTCATCGAAGAGACCCATGGTGCTTCCGAAAAGAACTGAAGAAGTAAGAGCAATCGCCTCTGTTTCCATAATCCCAAGAAATACGAGAATAAACCAGTAACAGACACTGACAAGGACGTAGAATATACCATAACAATTTGGAACTAAAGGTTTACCCGGTTTATGAAAATCTTTCACTTTTGGAAAAGGCACTAAAAATCTCACTCTCTCTTAAATTAAAAGAAAATACTGCCATCTTATGCTATATATCTTATTGTTTAAGAATCCTCATAATTTCCCTTTATATCACTCGTTTTTTCAACTCCTATCTATTTTTATTTCTACTTCTCCTTACTCCTTCTTGGAACTCTGATTTTTACTGATTATGCGTAGACAGAAAAATTTGATTTCATATTCAACTATCTTATTATTGAAGATAAAACCTATGATAATTGTACTGTTTGTTGAGCCGATGGAAAATTTATTTATCGGTTGGACTGATACTATTCAAAATGTTTTAGCAAAAGCTCAGTAAATTCTAAGAAATATCACCAGATTTCAAGGGCAAGAATACTCTACAAGATAAACCATGATTTGATAATAATAAATTTTATACTTCAGTTACATTATTTTTCTCATAGAAAACTAACACTGAACAATCAATATGTTTCCTCATCTAAAATTATCTAGACGACTATATTATGATTCTACTTGTCTCATAATCAATAATCTGACTCTCAATATTTTATCCATAAAGTTTTACTTAAATCTTCATCTAAACCCATTTTTCATCATCTTCTATCTCATCTTTATTGCCTTCACCATTGATACACTTAAAATTTAATTGAAATGTTGATTCAAAATAATCTTTTACTCATCTAGATCCTAGAAATGTAAATAAATTAATTATTACCAAGTCTAATTAAAGATAAAAGTTCGATGCTCTTAACATAAATCTATAAACTTAGAACTGTCGAATGATATCGTCTTTCTCTAAGTACCTACTACAATAGTAACATCTTAACCTTAAAGGATCATCATTCTCCACATAGAACATTGAATCCGCTGGTTCATTACTGTTAGAAATACATGTCACATTAGCACATTTCACGATACCTTTAATCATCTTTGGGAGCCTCGGTTTCTGTTTTTCCACAACAACATAATTCCGCACAATATTTATTGTCGATCGGGGAGCTACGAGTGCAATTTTATCCAATTCTTCCGGATTCAATTCACGTCCTTCAACTTTAACTATATCTTTCCTCCCTAGACTATGACTTGACACATTCATCACTATGCTTACTATATTCTCCTCGCGACCCATTATACCCAAAATTTTTAAAACTGATAGTGACTCTCCTGCACTGATATGGTCAATAACAGTTCCATCCTTAATCTTTTGTACACGAAGCTCTTTTTCCTCAGCCATCATTTATACTCCCCCTACATTAGCTACATGCATATCTGAATTTCAACCTTTTATAATCCGTTCCATCAATAAAAAGTCTGCTACATTAAATTGGACACATATTTAAAACATTACTATCCTTTTATTTTATAGAGAATAAATGCTAGTTTCAAAAGAAGATTTCGCTAAATATCCTTTCATAATAGGCGCTGTTGACTACGTTAAGAGCTTAGATCTTAAAACAGATGAGCTCTCTCAACCAGAATTCTCCGCAATCGTAACTCGCGCCGAAGCACGAATAGAAGAAGCCCTCATTGATGGTATCATTAAATGGGAATCCCGACTAGGATATGAAATAGAACTCCTGTCATATCCCGTCGCTGTAATCTTTGTCTCAAACATCGCAGATAATTATCTGAAGAAACGATACGCTCTAGCAGAATCAAAGAGAATTCAGACTCTCCTTAAAGAAGACGTAGATGAGAAACTTTCCGAAATTGCAATATCTATCTTCGGATGGAACGTTAAGCGTCTCCCTCTCGAGATCTATCAACCATTCGATTTTTCCCTCAGTTTCATCGATTATCTCAGAAATGCACCAAGCTTCCACGATTCCCGGTGGAAACTCGTGAATAAACATCTTATCAATGGTGAAGTCTTTCTTCAAAAGGATGAGTTCTCACGGCTGATTAGTGAAGAAGTTCGAAAACATATTGAAAATACAATTAATACAAGTCCTAAGGTCGAGTTAAACCCATTATTACTTCAGAGAATTGAACACATAAAACAAAGATTGAACATTCGAAAGGAACGAATACGGATTAAAGAGCAACCTAAAAACATCATCAGTGCTGCATATCCCCCATGCATAAAACATCTTTATGACTATCTTATCTCAGGTCAACACATCTCTCACGTTGGACGCTTTACATTAACGTCTTTTCTATTAAACGTAGGAATGAAAATTGAGAAACTCATAAAACTATACACTCCCATTTCTGATTTTAATCAGAGATTAACCCGGTATCAGGTTGAACATATAGCTGGTGTAAGGGGTTCAGGTACAAAATATACTCCGCCAAGCTGTGAGACACTAAAAACTCATCGCCTATGTCCAGGTCCAGATGATCTATGTTCTCGTATTAAACATCCTCTTGCATATTATCTAAGAAAAATCAGAATAATTAAAAAGTGAGAATCCAAAGGGAAAAAGCGATGAAAAATCCACGAGAATTCATAATACAGAAGTTTACTGAATATTATAGAGATAATGCACATAAAATCCCTCTCCCTACTTCCTATAAAAAGAGGGAATTCGGTTTCATTCTTTCAGATACAGGAATTATGTTACGTCATAAAGCCTTTGCGGAACCTCGATTTTTCAGAGATTTCATCAAATCGATAACACCATCTGACGTATACCATTCAGCAGCATATTACAAACAGCCCAGTCGAGAGATGGGAAAAAAAGAATGGATTGGTACAGATTTAATTTTCGACATAGACTTTGACCATATCAGTACACCCTGCACGGAAGAGCACGAATATTGGACATGTGCGCTATGTGACCAAGCTGGTGTAGGACAACAACCTTCGGTCTGCTCACAATGTGGGGGTAGTAAATTCAAGATGGTAGCTTGGCTTTGTGAGGCTTGTCTGGAAACAGCTAAATCGGAAGCTCTGAAACTCATTGACTTCCTTGTGAATGACTTTGGTTTTCCTCCTCAAGATGTTGAAGTATGTTTTTCAGGACATAGAGGATATCATATCCATGTTGAAAGAGAGGAAATCAAACAGCTTAATCAAGATGCAAGAAAAGAGATTGTGGATTATGTTCAAGGTACTGGATTGAAAGTGTCTCTCCATGGATTAATGCAGGTGAGTAGAAAAACAGGACAAAAAATCGTAGGACCTGATTTAAATGATCCAGGTTGGAGTGGAAAGATAGCAAGAGGCGTCTATGATATTATCCTTACATACACCTTTCAACAACTCAAAGAGATAAATGGAATTAATAAAAACATAGCCTCATTAATTTTTTCACAAAGAGAAAAAATTCTTAAAGCATGGACTACTAGGAATCCTTGGGGATCAATAAAGGGCATAGGTATAAAGACTTGGGAAAAACTGGTTAAGACAAGTGTGGTTAATCAAGCAGTCAGTATTGACACTGTTGTCACGATTGACATTCATAGATTAATAAGGATGCCTTTGACCCTTCACGGAAAAACAGGGCTTAAAGTAATAAGTATTCCATCTAAATCTTTGGAAAGATTCGATCCTCTCAGAGATGCCGTAGCGTTCAATGAAGGTACATTAAAGGTTTACATTTTAGCCGCTCACCGCTTCCGAATAGGAAAAGAGATTTATGGACCCTATGAAAGGGAAACGGTTAAGCTACCGATGGCTGCAGCAATATACTTACTCTGTAAAAGAGCCGCTCTTTTAACAGATTAAAAGATCATCTTTATAGATCTAAGAAACCCTATTTAATATAAGATACTGAAATTATCTTTCCAGTGATATGACTTATGGACTACATTATGTTTTATAAGGCTTGGAAAAAGGAGAAAGAATATCCAAAAATTCAACCTTTAGATAAACGCTTCTTTGCTGAACTAAGTATATACTTTAAAGACTTAAAGGATGAGATTGAAATGTTGGATGATAAAACCCTTCTGGCACACCTTGCCCTTGAGAAACAAAAAAACTTAGCAAAGATTATCACTGATCTTATTCAAATAAGATACACTAAAATCTCAACTGCCCTCTTTAATGGTGAACAAATCCCATCTAACTATTTAACCTCAGAAGAAGACATTATCTGCACTAGTATTTCATTAACAATGAACCAACTCAAGAACTTTACGCGAAAAATACTCAAAGGTCAAAGTCTCAATACTAAAGAATCCAAACGGAAAGAGAAGTCAAAGATACTAGTAGTTAAGTTCCTAAAAGATCTACCCGCTATAGTAGGTTCGAATATGAAGATCTACGGCCCTTTTAAGATTGAAGACATGGCTTCCCTCCCCACTGAAAACGCGGAAAGCTTGATAAAACGTGGCGTAGCTGTTACTGTAGAGCTTCAATAAGGATATTAACTGGGGATTAGAATTCATTTATTCAATCTGTCAATTGTAAACTCTCCATGAAATTGGTGAAATTCATGTTTATACACTTGACAATAACTTTCCTCTTTATCAATAAATCCTTATAAGTAACCATGGAATTTTTTCGTGAAAACACATATATACAAATAGAATTATCTAATATGTTCAATTGGTGACCACATTGAAGGTACCTCGAAAAATTAGGACGTACTGTCCCAGATGCGTAAAACATCAATCTCACGCTGTTTCCCTCTATAAGAAAGGAAGAGACCGTAAGATGGCTGCGGGAAATAGACGGAGTGTAATAAGGAAAAGGAAAGGTTACGGTGGACAGAGAGATCCAAGACAGAGAAAATTTTCAAAGACATCAAAGAAACAAGTCTTAATATTAAAATGTAGTATATGTGGTCATTCAATCGAGAGATTGGGGATAAGACTCAGAAAAATTGAGATAGTAGCAAAGGTGTGATAAATGTCTAGATGGATAGATCTAATCCCAAAACCGAGAAGTAAATTTCTCCTCGTTAAATGTCACGATTGTGGCAATGAGCAAATAGTCTTCGGTAATGCATCGACTGTTGTACGATGTAACGTTTGTGATGGAATATTAGCAGAACCAACAGGTGGAAGATCGAAGATCAAAGGAGAAATACTTGATGTCTATACATAATACTTAAACTTTAACTAATAGGTGAATGATTGTGGAAGAAGTAGTTCTACCAGAACCATGGGAATTGGTCGTTGCTACGATCACTCGTGTTGTTCCTTACGGATCCTATGTGACTCTGGATGAATACAATGATGTTGAGGGTCTTCTACATATCTCTGAATTGTCCACAAGATGGGTAAAAAACATTAAAGACCATGTTAGAGAAGGACAGAAAATCGTCTTAAAGGTGTTAAGAGTTGATCCCGGTAAACTACATATAGATGTTTCCCTTAGACGAGTTTCCGATATGGAGAGAAAGAAGAAACTTCTTCAATGGAAACAGGAAAATCGAGGTAAAAAACTTTTAGATACAGTCGCTGAATCAATAGGAATTAGTTCAGACGATGCATATGAGAAGATAGGAATTCCTCTTGAGGATAATTTTGGAAGCATCTACTTGGGAATGGAACAAGCAGTGATACTAGGTGAAGATGTATTAATTAAAATCGATGTGCCCGTTAAATGGGCAACTGTTTTAACTAAACTAGTTAAACGTAAGATAAGCATTCCCCAAGTCAAAATAGGTGGAATTCTTGAATTAAAATCAAATAAACCCGGCGGTATCTCACTTCTTAAGAAAGCTTTCGCCAAAGCAAAAAGCTTCAAAAAACCAAAAAACACTAAAATACAAATCTATGTTACGGGAGCACCTATGTATCGTATTGAAGTTACTGCTAACAATTACAAGATAGCTGAGACTTTACTCGAAAAAGCTACTAAGAGAGCGGTAAAGGTTATGGAAGATAATGGGGGCGCGGGTAAATTCATGCGAAAACTTTAAGGACGTAAAAAAAATGGTGAAATGGCTCCTAAGGCGATGTATGGATTGCAAAAAATACACATTACATATTGATCTATGTCCAAATTGTGGGGGAAAAGTGCAAGTTCCACATCCAGCTAAATTCTCTTTAGACGATAAATACATTCAATATAGAATTCCTAAAAGAACAGATCCAGATTTATCTCTTGACCTTCAAAAGGAACATAGAGCCGATTAATTATTTCAATTCTAGAAACCGACATTTTTATTTCCATCCCTTGTTCTCTATTAACACTTGAGGTTGTATCTATATGGCAGAATCTTCAAATTTAACTGTAAATGATTTAGATTTCGACTTCAAAAACATTTCTACAAAAATTGTTATCATCAAAAATCTTAAATCATTAAAGATTGGAAGTATAACTATAGGCCCTTTTAAGGAAGGTATAGATGTAGAAACAAAAAACTGGATAGCATCTGCGTTAATAAATTCTGGTTATGCACGATATCACGATGAATATTCTCTGAACAGCATCTCCCTGAATAAGATACATTGGAGAGAGACTCGACTTCAAACTGGAAGGCGTATTACATCTCTACCTGAATATTTCTATCCCAAACTTAGGAGATACCTTTATTCGTTAAAGGAAAAAGCTGTAAGTGATGCCTCTTTTACTGTTGAGTATGACCGTTCAGTTAGATTAACTCATGACATAGTCACCTGTAGATTAAAGAAGATTGTCAGTCTCGCTGCTGCTCCTTTGCAAACAGAAAACATTCTTAGAGATCTCAGTAGAGAGGAAAGGATTCTCTATAATGATCTTCACACTAAGATTTCGAAGTGGAATACAGATATTTTCAAGGTTGAAGGTTTCTAAATGATAGAGAAAACACCATTAAGTCCTGTTGAACGCTTCCAAAACCTTTTGTCATCTTACCAGGATGAGGACGGTGAATATAAATATCGAAAGCGTTTATCCCAAATGGCTATCTTAGGAACCAAATCTTTCATTGTAGATTTTGAGGATCTTTTAACTATTGATTTTGATCTTGCCACCAGTATCATAGATCACCCTGATGACTACTTACAGTATTCACAAGAAGCTGCTAAAGCACAATTGAAGATTGAAGATCCTGAATATGTAGAAAATGTTGATAAGATATGCGTGATGTTTAGAGGTCTTCCGGATAAGACGCAATTACGTAAAATGGGTTCTCAACATATAGGTAAACTAATTTTTGTAGACGGAATCCTCGTTAGAGCATCATCAATTCGTCCATTTCTAACACATGCTGTCTTTAAGTGTAGACGATGTGAAAACGAGTCATCTCTCGAACAAACAGGTGCGTTTATTCTTTTTCCTCCATTCTGTTCAGCCTGTCAACGCACAGGGCCTTTTGATGTCGTAGAAACAAAATCTGAATTCGTAGATTCACAAGAGATAAGAGTACAAGAAAGACCTGAAGATTTACCTCCAGGTCAATTACCGCGATGGGTTGATGTCAGACTCATCGATGATTTAGTTGACAAAGCAAGACCGGGCGATAGAGTGACTATAACTGGAATTGTTAGAACTCAGAAAGCCTACTTACCACGAAGAGGAACTCTAAGAATGTTCGATGTCTTTTTAGAAACCAACTTTATAGATATTGCTGGAAAAGAACCCGAGATAACAGATCTTTCTCCAGAGGAAGAGAACTGGATGAAAGACCTCTCAAAAGATCCAAGTGTACATGAAAAGATCATTCAATCCATAGCGCCATCCGTCTATGGGTATCCGAATATCAAAGAAGCTATTATGTACCTCCTCTTCGGTGGGGTACAAAAACACCTTCCAGACGGGATAACCATTAGAGGCGATTCCAACATTCTCATAATTGGAGATCCTGGTACAGCAAAGAGTGTGTTGCTCCAGTACGTAACAAAAATTGCTCCTAGAGGACTCTATACAAGTGGACGAGGTTCCACAGCTGTAGGTTTGACCGCTGCTGTCATAAGGGATAAATCAGGTGGGATGACGCTTGAGGCTGGTGCCTTGGTACTTGCAGATCGAGGTATATGTGCAATAGATGAGATGGATAAAATGAGAGAGGAAGATAGAGTAGCCATACACGAAGCCATGGAACAGCAAACTGTCTCTGTAGCTAAGGGAGGAATCGTGGCAACATTAAATGCAAGAACAGCGATCTTAGCCGCTGCAAATCCTGCTTTGGGTCGTTACGACCCCTTCAGAACAGTAGTGGAAAACATCAATCTTCCAGTGACCATTCTCTCAAGATTTGATTTAATCTTCATCATTAGAGATGAACCGAATCAAGAACTCGATTCGAGATTGGCTGAGCACGTCTTAGCCCTTCACAGAACAGGTAGAGCTCCTGTTAATCCACCAATCCAACCTCGGATGCTGCGTAAATACATAAGTTATGCAAAACGGATTAACCCAATTCTAACAGACGAAGCGATGAATAGGCTTAAAGAATTTTATCTTCATATGCGTAATACTGAATCTAGTGAATCACCCATAGCAATAACTGCCCGACAACTAGAAGGTCTCATTAGGTTATCTGAAGCTCGAGCTAGGGCTGCTTTACGAAAGGAAATACTTGTTGAAGACGCTCAAGCAGTGATAATCTTAATGAAAAAGTCACTTGAGCAAGTTGGAATTGACTTGGCATCAGGCAAGTTTGACATAGACATCCTAATGACTGGTAAACCGAAGAGCGTGAGAGATAAATTGCAAGTAGTCATCTCCATTATAGTGGAGGCTGAGAAAACTGTTGGTATGATCCGTGAAGGAGCATTATATGAGAGATTGGAGACTGAATACGATATTCAAAAAATGGAAGCTAGCAACCTTCTTAATCAGTTAACAAAAGATGGGATGATTTACTCTCCCAGACCAGGATATTTCAAGAAGACATAGATTAAAACATGATCACAGTTTCTTACTATCTATATAACTGAACTTGAAGAACCCCATAACATCTTTAAACATTTGGGATTCACTATGCGAATTGAAGAACTTTCTCTCCCTAAACAGGTGAAAGATGTTATAATTCAATCAGGTATCTCCGTCCTCTACCCACCACAAAAAGATGCAATTAAAGCTGGTGCTTTAGAAGGAAAGAATCTTGTCTTAGCCACTCCCACTGCAAGTGGAAAAACACTTGTAGCTGAACTCTGCGCTATGAAACATATACTCGAACATGGTGGTAAAGTTCTCTACATGACTCCTCTGAGAGCTTTAGCATCTGAGAAGTACGAAGGTTTCAAAAAATATACAAAATTGTTGAAAGGTGAGAATAGAAGAGTAAAAGTAGCTATCTCTACAGGAGATTACGATAACGCAGATTACCGACTTGAAAGTTTCGATATTATAATAGTGACTAATGAAAAGTGTGATAGTCTACTCAGACATAAATCTGATTGGATAAAGAGCGTGACCCTTGTAATCGTTGATGAGATACACATCTTAAACAATAAGGATCGAGGACCAACCTTAGAAGTCACTTTGACTAGACTTATGGAAATAAATCCCCAAGTCTAAATTTTGGCTTTAAGCGCAACTATCAGGAACGCTGATGAGATTGCAAAATGGCTTAAAGCGGACTCAATAACAACTAAATGGCGACCTGTAAAACTCCTTGAAGGCGTCTATTTAAAAGATGAATGTCAATTCAACGACGGAAGTGTAATACAAATTATCGAAGAAAAAGGTAATGCACCCGTCCTAAACTTGACAATCCACGAAATAAAAAAAGGTGGTCAAGTCTTAATCTTTGCTAATACAAGAAGAAGTGCTGTAAGTTATGCTAGAAGAACAGCTCCTTTAGTGAAGAAGTACCTTTCCAGTCTCGAAAAACATCGATTAAAATCTATTGCCAAAAGTATCCTATCTACTGGAGAGCAGACAAGAATCAGTGACCTATTAGCTGAATCATCTAAAAACGGCGTTGCCTTCCATCACGCAGGGTTAAGTTGCTTACCTGCTGGTACATTAATAACGCTATGGACTGGTGGAACGAAAAAAATTGAAGATATCAAACTCGACGAAGAAGTTCTTTCTCTTAATCTGAAAACTATGCAATTTGAAAAGGGGCGAGTGCTATCAACTTGGCAATCAGGTTTAAAGAATATCTTTCATCTTAAATTCACATCCAGTAGGCAAATAATGGTTAGTGGAAACCATCCATTTCTATCTATTAGAACCGGAGAAATCTTATGGGTTCCATTAGAACAATTGAAGATTGGAGAGTATTTAGCAACTCTAAGGATAACTGGAAGTGAAACTGTACACGGAAAAGAAACAGATAATGTTTACCAAAATGATAAACTAGTATTATCGGACCAGTCCATTTCTTTACAAAATTTCAAAAATATCTATTGGGATAAAATTGAATATATAGTTGAATGTGGCGAAGCCAATGTCTGGGATTTACAAGTCGATAAAAAAAATTTTATAGCCGACAATATTATAGTACATAACTCTGCTCAGAGGAAAATTGTGGAAGACTCTTTCAGGAATAAAACTATTAAGGTAATTTCTGCAACCCCAACTTTAGCTGCAGGTGTGAATCTACCCGCAAGGATGGTAGTGATTAGCAATTACAAACGCTACGAGGTTGGCTACGGCAGGTTTCCCATTACTGTACTAGAGTTTAAACAGATGGCTGGGAGAGCTGGAAGACCTCAATACGATGATATCGGTGAAGCTATTCTCATCTCCAAAACGGATGATGAACAAGATTACCTAATGCAGAATTATATCCTTGCTAAACCTGAGAGACTCTGGTCAAAACTTGCAGTCGAACGTCTCCTCCGTTCCCATGTACTCGCATCCATCGCATCTGACTTCACACACACAGAGCAGGATTTATTTGAATTTTTTGACAAGACTTTCTACGCGCATCAATACGGTTCAATTCTTATCCGATTATTAGTGGGAAAAATCCTCCTTTTCTTGAACAAAGAAGAGATGGTTACCTTCATGGGCAAAACACTTAAAGCAACGAATTTTGGCCATCGCGTCTCTGAGCTATATTTAGATCCTGTATCAGCAATCATTCTCAGAGAAGGACTAAACAGTAGACCCCCTATCCTAACTGAATTAAGTCTCTTCCATCTTGTCTGCCATACCCCTGATATGTACCCCAAATACTATCCGAAGAGAAGAGAAATCGATGAACTCAGTTTATATGTTGACCTCCATTCTGATGAGTTCATGTTCCCTATTCCGAATGAAACAGAAAACGTTGACTTTGAAACATTTCTCGGAGAAGTAAAACGAACCCGCATCCTAAAGGCTTGGATTGATGAAACCTCCGAGGATGAGATCATAAGTAAATACTCTTTTCAACCCGGAGACTTATTCAGACTTATCCGTGCAACTGATTGGCTTCTAAACGCTTCTTCCGAATTAGGGAAAATATTTAATCACAGAGACTTATTACCCCGAATATCAAATCTAAGGGTTAGAGTTCTAAAGGGTGTTAAAAGTGAACTCTTACCCTTAATTAAACTTGAAAGTGTTGGCAGAGTTAGGAGTCGTATACTATTCAACGCAGGATTAAAATCAATAAATGATCTCAAGCAAGTTCCCCTAAGCCAATTAGTTTCCATTCCAAAGATTGGTTTAGGATTAGCTGAAAAGATAAAAGTGCAAGTAGGCGGATTAATTAAAAATGAAGAATGGAGAAAGCTGAAGGAAATGAGCGCAGGAGAACAGACATCTCTTTTCGAATATTAACCTGAGAACCCGAAGAGTTTACGCAAAATGATGCATATTAACAAATCCTTAATTTTTACCAATAAACTGTTGTAATCTTTTTATTAGAATACATCAAATATTCTCTGGAATTAACTAAAGATTAATAAACGTCTCCAGTTACATGCTGATAGTTACTCACTCAAGAGAGAAGGGAATAAAAATGCCTCGTTTTAAGTCCACATCTGACATATTAAAAATATCTAAAGATAAAGAACATATCCGTGACGCTGGAATTATAGCGCATGTTGACCATGGGAAGACGACCTTAACGGATTCCCTTTTATCCGCAGCCGGCTTCCTCTCTCCTTCCATGGCTGGTACTGCTTTAGCATTGGACTATCTGGAGGAGGAGCAACAAAGACAGATGACGATTAAAGCAGCTAACATAAGTCTATACTATGAACGAGACGTAGGAAACTATCTAATCAATCTTATCGATACTCCTGGACATGTAGATTTCTCCGGAAGAGTAACTCGTGCTCTGAGAGCGATTGACGGAGCCGTCGTCGTTGTTGATGCAGTGGAAGAAGTTATGGTTCAAACTGAGACAGTGACACGGCAGGCTCTTGAAGAGAGAGTTAGACCAGTACTCTATGTTAACAAGATTGATCGTTTGATTAAAGAACTTAGACTATCTCCAAAAAAAATTCAGGAGAAGTTAACAAGAATTATCAACGATTTCAACCACTTAATCGAGATGTACTGTGAACCTGAATTTAAAGATAAATGGATGGTGAGCCCACTCGGTGGAACCGTTGCTTTTGGCTCCGCTAAAGATCGATGGGGTTTAACACTAAAAATCGCTCAGGAGATTGGAATTAATTTCTCCTATATCGTAGATGCTTATAAAAATAATAAAGTCGAGGACATTGTCAAGGCAGCTCCTCTACACACCGCTGTATTGGACATGATCACGGAATATATGCCTCCTCCACATGTAGCTCAGAAATATCGTGTTCCAAGGGTTTGGCATGGTGATCTTAACAGCGAAATTGGGAAAGCAATGATTGAATGCGATGAGAATGGTCCAGCTATCATGAGTGTGATCAACATTAACGTTGATAAGCAAGCTGGAGTAGTTGCAACAGGAAGGTTATTCTCAGGAACTGTTCGTGAGGGAGAAACTGTTTATCTTGTAAACGCTAAAACTAGCAATCGAATTCAACAAGTTTGTATATACATGGGTTCTCATAGAGAAATAGTTGGTTCTCTTTCTGCAGGTAATATCCCTGCTCTTTTGGGGGTTCCAAAAGCCAGATCCGGCGAAACTATTTCTTCCTACAAGAATGTTATACCCTTTGAAGCTGTAAAATACGTTACAGAACCTGTGATAACAATGGCTATTGAGCCGAAGTATAGTCGTGATCTCCCTAAGTTAGTAAATGTTCTGCGTAACCTCTCAATAGAGGATCCTAACTTAGTGACAAAGATCAATGAGGAGACTGGTGAATATTTAATCTCTGGAATGGGGCAATTACACTTAGAAATTGCCAAGACTTGGATAGATAAAACTAATCTCAATACTACCACGTCAGATCCCATAGTTATTCACAGGGAGAGCATAAAGCGTTCAAGAGGTCCCTTTGAGAGCAAGTCTCCAAATAAACTTAACCGTTTACTGATTTCCGTTGAACCGCTGAAACTTGAAATAGTTGAATTAATTAGAAGTGGTAAAATTAACCTCGTAATGGACAAACGGAACGTTTCGAAAATTCTTCGTGATCATGGTTGGGCAACGGGTGAAGCTAGAGGCGTTTGGGAAGTTGATGGTAGAGGAAACATCTTCATAAATGCAACTCGAGGTGTCCAGAGACTGGATCAAATAAAAGGTTCGATAACTATAGGCTTCATGGATGCCATGGAAGGTGGACCATTAGCTGGGGAACCAGTTCGAGGAGTCAAAATTAAACTTGAAGACGCTTCTGTTCATGAAGACTCTGTTCACGTTGGTCCAGGTCAGATAATCCCAGCTACGAGATCTGGCATATTTGCAGCTATGCTTTCTGCACAACCCTGTATTTTAGAACCCCTACTCAAACTTGATGTTAGAACACCTCTTGAACAAGTCGGCATAATCACAAGTATTATTTCACAAAAGAGAGGTCGAGTTCTTTCTGTTGAACAGAGAGGACATATGACCCACATTATCGGAGAAATTCCAACTTCCGAATCTCTGGATTTATCTGAAGTTCTCAGAGGCTCTACTCATGGTAGAGCCTTTTGGGGAACTTCATTTTCTAGATGGGAGATTGTACCTAAAAGTTTACAGATGTCTGTTGTTCAAGAAATCAGGAAAAGAAAGGGAATGAACCCATCACCACCTAAACCTCAAGACCTCCTACGGTGAGACTCACTCAGAATCATTCTTGATGAGTCTGCATTACTATTTGCTTTGCCGTCACAAATTTTTTCTTTTTTCTAAACTCAGGTCCGCTCGTAATGATGGTGAATGATAGAACTTTTTACTTGTCCAACAGTAACATACCACTATTTCATGACTTCTGTTAGTGAACTATTCTTAGAATTTTGAATAGTACACCTCAGGTTTCTATTTTCATTTCTTCCTACTTCTTTAGCTTATAACTCCTTAAATTTTTTTAAAAAATTATCCGGAGTTAAGAAAGAAACCGTTCTAATCGATCAAAAGCAACTTTAAGGGTATCTACCGGCGGTAGAAAGACTAGCCTGAAATGTCCTGCACCATAAGTTGTACCGAATCCTGATCCATGCACAAGAAGAACATTCTCTGTTTCCAAGAAGTCAAGTACAAACTCTTTATCATTTTTCCACTTTGAACCAATCGCATCTACCTTTGGGAAGCAGTAAAATGCTCCTTCAGGTTTAGTACAGCTAATTCCTTCAATCTCGTTAATTCTCTTCAATACGTAATCACGCCTTAAACGTAACTTTCCTACAGTTTCTTTAATATGGTCTTGTGGTCCTTCAAGTGCTGCTATAGCCGCGTTCTGAACTGGTGTATTGGCGCAAAGTCTTATTCTCGCTTCTTTTTTCATGCTCTCTTGAAGTTCATTCAACTCATCTTTTGGATCAAAAAAGTAGGCATATCCAAGTCTCCAACCTGTCATCAAATAAACTTTCGAAAAACCATTTAAACCTACAATGGGCACATCTTTGATAATAGAAGATGTACTCGTAAATGATCCTTCATACACTATTTTATCATAAATTTCATCAGAAATGATGAGAAGTTCATGTTCCGCCGCTATATCACCTATTTCTCTTATGACTTTCTTATCATACATAGCGCCCGTAGGGTTGTTAGGGTTTATTATCACGATTCCTTTTGTTTTATTTGTAATGTTAGCTCTGATTTTATCTACATCAGGTTGCCATCCCTCTTCCTCAACGGTCTTATATGTAACTGGTTTCCCTCCAAAAAATTTCATATAAGCCGTGTATGGTGGATATGTAGGGTCTGGAACTAGAAGTTCATCCCCGGGTTCAATTAAAGCTCCTAAAAGCATTTGGAGGCCTTCAGATATACCATTTGTTACCATTACATTTTCGGGATAAATATCTATACCGCTATCTTTTTTCTCTTTTCTGCATATGGCTTCTCGAAGTTCTAGAACGCCTTCGGAGGCAGAGTACGAATTTGGGCCATCCTGTACTGCTTTAATCAATGCATTTTTGATATGTTCAGGAGTATCAAAATCGTATTTTAGCGGATCACCTATATTTAGATATAATATGTCTCTACCTTTCTTTTCAATCTCTTTTGCAAATACTACAACGTCTCTAATTGCATATCTAATATCTCGCGCTCTTTTACTCACGGTATACATTCTCTTTCCCTCTTTAATAATTACCTTAGAGTTTCTAATTATTTACCTTTTAAGGATTATCCAATAAGCTTTATAAATAATACTCTTTTGATTATAGCCCATGTCATTAAATGATAATAATCCATTTAAAGCTGCAATGAGGCAGCTAGACCTTGTAGCTGAAGAAATAGGCTTAGACAAAATGACCGTTAAAATACTCAAACATCCTAACAGAGTTATTATTACTTCACTTCCTGTGAAAATGGACGATGGAACTCTCAAAGTGTTCACTGGGTATAGGGTACAATACTCAAGACATCGAGGTCCATTTAAAGGGGGTATCAGATATCATCCGAACGTGAATTTAGATGAAGTGAAGGCTTTAGCCGCTTGGATGACTTGGAAGTGTGCTGTTGCTGATATTCCTTATGGTGGATCCAAAGGCGGAATCACTTGTAATCCAAAAGAAATGTCTACTGCTGAACTGGAACGTTTAACTCGGAGATACACGTCTAGTATAATTCATGACATTGGTCCATTCAAGGACATCCCTGCACCTGATATCTATACTGATTCACAGACGATGGCTTGGCTATTAGATACTTATAGTGAATTTCAAGGTTACGCAGTTCCTGGAGTCGTTACTGGTAAACCTATCGTTGTTGGTGGATCAGAAGGAAGAGCTGGTGCTACTGGACGTGGTGCCGCTTTATGTACAAGAGAAGCCGCTAAGCATCTTGGTATTGAAATGAATGGTGCAACAGTTGCTATTCAAGGATATGGTAAGGTAGGAAGAAGTGCAGCTAAAGTATTGCGTGAGATGGGATGCATTATCATTGCGATAAGTGATAGTAAAGGTGGTATCTTCAATCAGAATGGTCTGGATCCGTTTGAAGTGCTTGAACATAAGAAACGAACTGGCAGTGTTGTTGATTATAAGGATTCTACGTTTATTGCCAATAAGGACCTTCTTGAATTAGATTGCAAAATTCTCATTCCAGCTGCGTTGGAGAATGTGCTAACAGAGGAAAATGCTCCCCGTGTAAAAGCAAAAATTATTTCTGAGGGTGCTAATGGACCTACAACTCCCGAAGCTGGTAAAATACTACATGAAAAAGGTATTATGATGATCCCTGATATCTTAGCTAACTGTGGTGGAGTAACTGTGAGCTATTTCGAATGGGTTCAAAATCTGAATCGGTTGCACTGGACACTGGATGAAGTTAACCAGAAGCTTGAACAGAAGATAATTAAGGCTTTTAATGATGTTCTCGAGATTTCAACGAAACGTAACATTTCTATGAGGTTAGCCGCTTACGTACTTGGTATAAGTAGAGTAGCTGAAGCTTTTGCTGTCTTAGGTTTATTCCCTTAAACCTTTTTTTTCCTTCTATATACCCCAAATTTTCTTTTTTTCTATTCACTAGCAGATAAAAAATTAAAGCTGGTAAATAGACTTGACAATTAAACTATTCAGAGAATACTATGTACCCCCCAGGAAATATTAAAGAAGTAGTAAACTACCAAGAATGGAAAGGTACGTTTGAATGATGTCTAAAATCATAAGAGTAGAAAAGTGGCATGATGTTATTTATTCCATGTGGATTAAAGCTCCACAGATCGCTATGAAAGTTCAAC
>SDBT01001307.1_pt1 | contig 43530 bp, 71 predicted proteins | sample 2277101 | NCBI WGS metagenome assembly SDBT01 (sample SAMN10404973, study PRJNA504765) | marine sediment metagenome | isolation source: marine sediment core GS10_PC15, 103 cmbsf | place: Arctic Ocean: Southern Knipovich Ridge | collected 2010
GGAGGAAGTGTAGTTGAACAAACAAATAGACTAACTTAAAATGGCAGCAGACAAAACAACAGCAAATTTAAATAATGGAACTTATAATTTAGATATTTTATGTTATAAGATAGAACATGATTATGTAAAGGATTTGATTATCTTACCAATTCCAAGAACTGAAGATGCCAAAAATGTATCTCCTGTAACAAGCAAAGCAAATCCTCTTGTGTGGAATATTGATATTTTACAATTAAAACAAGTAATAACCCTTACTGGTTATCTTCTAGAAGAACCAACATCAGGAACTACTGCTTTGGTTAAAAAAGACCAGTTAGAAGCTATGCAATCTACTGCAGGTTCTATTACTTTAACTTGGGAAATAGGAACTACAACCATTACAAAATATGGCAGTATAATCAAATGTAAAGTATCTGAAGTTCCTATGTTAATAGGAGATGAACATCCTTCAACTCAAAGAAAAGCTTTTCCAATAATGCTTCAATTTGCAGTGGGAACTTTTAGAGGTTAAATTGAAATGGCAACAAAACACTGGATTGGGGTTTTATTGTTAGTAATTCTGACTAGTTCTATTTATGTTATGTTACCTGACAAAGTAAGGATAGATGTTCAGAAAACAAGAACTAAATTCTCAGTATTTGAAAACGAAGCATGGGTTTTAGCAGCTACTGAATATATTAATGTATTTGATGGAAGTAAAAAGATGAGGGCCAAGAACAGGAGCCTTGATTACGAGATCACAGGGGATATAACAACAATCACTAGAATAGCCAATTATAAAGATAGTATTACTACGATCCAGGTTTATACATTCAATTCAGGTAAACCAGATGTGGAAAATATTCCAATAAAGGAAGAAACTACCTGTATTAATTGCGTAGGCAAAATAGTGCATTTTGGGTACAGGGATATACTCTATGAAGGAATACAAAAAAAAATAGAAAGCCCATTTTCTTTTGGGCATAATATGAAAGTAGAGTGGCAGGATGGTGCTTATCTTTCTAAAGTCTATACCTATAAATATGCTAATCCTAAGATTTGGATTAGATACAAACCAGAATCAAATAATGAGAGTTATCTAGTTAGAATGTTTGACCCTCCAACCTATCCTTATTATACGGTAGACTCTAATATAACTAATTCTACTTATGCAGGACAAGATATAATACATTCTTTAGAGTGGAATGATGATACAGATTTAAGTGGTTATATCTTTTCTTTTTGTAATGGCACTTGGGATGGGAATGATTGTTTGACTATTGGTGGATATGATTTGGATGAGAGTTGGGACACATTTATTTATAATAATAATAGAAGTGGTAATACCCCCCCAAATGATTTATCATTATATGCTACATATGAAACAGGTGGAGATATTGATGCTCCACCAACTATATCTAATGGTTCTGTTTATGTAGGGAGTTATGATGGTTATTTTTATCAATTAAATGCTTCTAATATATCAAAGATGATATATAATTATTCAGTTGGAGACGAAATTTCAAGTGGTGCTTTAGTAGCAAATGGTTATGTCTATTTTGGTAGTAAAGATAATAAAGTTTATCAGTTGAATGCAAGTAATGTATCTCAGTTGATTAGTACATTTACAACAGGGGGAGATGTTAGGTCATCCCCTATATATGATGGTGGTTATATTTATGTTGGTAGTTTTGATTCTAATGTTTATCAATTAGATGCTGATGATATTTCAAATGAAATAAATAGATATTCTGATGCAACTGGAGATATGTATGCTGGTCCATTGATTGTTGGTGACTATCTTTATATTGCGAATGGAGGGGATAGTATTTTTTATCAATTAAATAAAACAGACCTTACATTAATTAATTCTTATGATACGACTGATGGAACTGTAGATACGTCGGCTATTTATTGGAATGATTATGTTTATATTGGTGGTTGGAATTATGAATATTATCAGTTTAATGCAACTAATGTTTCAAAGCAGATAGCTAATTATACAACAGGAGGTATAATTTTTTCGACATCTTGTGTTAGTAATGGTTATATTTATTTTGGGAGTTTTGATAATAAGGTTTACCAATTAAATGCAAGTAATGTATCCCAATTAATTAATAGTTATACAACAGGTTCAGACATTTATTCTTCTCCTGCATGTTCTGGAGATTATGTTTTTATTGGTGGGCTTGATAATAAGATGTATATGCTTAATGCTACAAATATATCTAAAGTTATATCAAGTTATACATCAACGAATGATTTTGTAACTCCTTCTGTTGCGAATGGATTTGTTTATGTAGGTAATCTTGATAATAAGTTATATCAATTTGCTGGTTCTATTGATAACTGGGTGAATGATTCATTTGTTGAGATGAAAGGAACGTTAAACTGGTCTAATGTAACCAAAAAGGTAGATTCTACTGTTGGGAATAATGTTTCTTGGAGAGTTTATGCAAATGATTCGGATAACCAATGGAATGAGTCTGAGATTTTTTCATATACTTTAACTGAAGCACCTTCTCCTCCACCATCTTCTCCCCCTTTTTATAATTACCTAAACGGAGTTAATTCAAGCAGAACTTACGAATACGAGACTACAGTAAATATTACATTTAATTTAACAACAGGAACAGATTATGTAGATATACTTGATGATACAGGAAGATATAGAAATCAATCTTCTCCATTTAATTATACAATAGACTTACTTAGAACAAACAGATTTAACAATACTAATACTTCAATAAATATCTCTAGTGGTAACATAGAATATATAGAATTGGATAACAGAACTGATTTATATAATGCAAGTTTTAATATTACTGGAATTGGAATAATAAGTTATGAATTATGTTACCAAGAAACTGCTAATGTTAGTACAGCTTGTGGTGGATTAAGTAATGGTTCTTATTATATATCTGATCATCCAGACACCGAAGAAGGATTTTTGTTTGTAAATTATACAAAACCAGTTAATTCATTAAACACAAGTTTAATTCAAGTTAAATCTATAAATAATGTTAGTGTTACTTTGGCTAATTATAGTATCCCTAATTCATGTTGGAATTATTCAGATTCAAAAATAGTATTACGGTTCAAATCTCTTAGGAATGCCACTGAAACTCATTCTGGTATATATTGTTATAATGATTCGGATTGGGGAATAATTAAGGAATTTTTTATGGGTTCTGGTGGTGGTGTTGCTGGTTCTAATAATAGTGAAGATAATTTAATTGATGGTGATTGGGATACACAAGCATTTTATAATCCATTTAGGCATGGATGGTATAGTGGTTTAGGTGCTCAAAAACATTGGTGGTTATATGAAGAAGCAATGTGGTGGAATATATCATCCGCAAATTATCCAAGGAATGTTACTCTAAATGTTAGTGGAGAGATTATCAACTTTCCAGGTACATTAATTGAAAATAATCTTTATCAAAATGAGTTTATTTATTCAGGAGTTAATTATGAGAGAGTAAATTTATCTTTTACAACAGCAGATTCGAAAACAATTTACATTAATTTCTCTAATCAAGGTAAGTATAGAACAAGAACAGGTTATCTTAATCTTACAATGACAGGCTTTTCATTTAATAGTTCTGTTTTTATGTTTCAAGAAAATTTTACTAATGCCACTTCTTCAAAAGGGGGGATTTATCCTACAAACATTTCTATCTTAGGAACAACAGTAAATGATACGATTGAAGATTTTGAAGATGGAGATTATACTGGTTGGAATACAACAGGTAGCACAACTATTGAAACTGATAATGGTAATAAATATTTAAGATTATACAATCTTCAGGAACAAACTGGAACTATAGAGGATTATGTATATACATTAGATGCATTTGACCTGAGATATGCCCATCAATTTTCTAGTAATTCTTGGTTTAAATGTGCGGCTAGTAAATCAGAAGACGCATCGGGGATTTATGGAAAAGGATACAATAGGATTTACCTTTCAGACGGGATAACTGATATTTTAATTTGGCAAATAAGTTGCATTCCAACATCAGATACTTCTGTTTATTTGAATATTTCAGGATTAAGAACAACACCAAATACATATACCTTTTATAGTTCAACAGGTTCATTAGGAAGCTTTGGTTCAAGTGGTTTTAATTCTTCACTGCCCCTAAGATTGAAATTTTATGTTAGTGCTAGTGGGCGTAATTGGCTACCAGAATCTGGGCAAGCAGAGACTAAAATTTATAGTTTAAGCATGTCTGGAGTTAAATTAAAATTAAACACAAATTATACTAATGGCACAAGTTTTAACTTTACTTCTGAAACTTTAATTTCTTCAAGTGACCCTATTACAACCGCAAAGTTAAATGCAGTTGTAAATAATCCAGAAAATACAACTATTGAATATTATATGTCTACAGATAATAAAACATTTGATAAAGTTATACTTAATACATCACATACATTTAATGTTGATGAAAATAATTTAACAGTTAGGTTTTTATTAAATACTTCTTTATATAATACTACTCCTGTTGTTTATTCTTATTCTGTAGAAATAATTTCTGGATCATTAAGCGGACTTTATGTAAATGTGGGTAATAATGATGTGGTAGACATGTATATAAACCATACTATCAATTCTTCATCTTCACCAATTAGTTATACAGGAAATGATTCTGGAATTAATGATTATATAAACAATAATTGTCAAGGAGAACCTTATTGTTTGATTCCAACACTACTTGTATCTGAATCAGGAGGAATTCTACAAATATCCAATTTAAATCTAACAGAGAACATTAATCCAGTAAGGTTAAATATATCAGTAATCCAAGACTTGAGTTCAATTCCTTTTACATTGACATATTCAGATGGAACTGTGGAAATAAAGGATGTAAGATTTGATTTCAGAGGCAGTAAGGATATAACTGTAGTTGCTCATAATGGAAGTTATGTAACTTCACTCAATAGAACCATCTTTGTTAAATATTCTCCATTTGTCTTAAACATAACAGGCGGAGATTATTTTGAAAATATCTATTCAGCAAGAAATCAATCTAGTGTAGAGCCTGAAGGCCAGAACTCTTCTCATGGAATATTTCAAATTTCTAGTGCAGCCTATGACGGAAATATAAGCATTTATGCAAGATACAATAACTCTCCACATCCTTGTTTAACTAGACAAGAACTCAGAGGGCAAAATCTAAGTTCAAATCCTTTGACAAATGTTTCTACTTTAAACATAACCAACTTGACTGTTACAAATCAGTTGATTATTACAGACTTAAATTCTTCTACAGTTGGAAATATATATTCTTACTCAATGATAAACTGTTCAGATTACTCTTTTGCTTTTATTCCATTTGAATACTTTTGTTTTAACTCTCTTGCTTCTGGAGCAGTTATCACACAGGATTTTCAAGATGATTGTGATACTATGGTTTAGAAATATTTATATACTAGGAGGTCTTACAAAATGATAGCGAATGAAAGATTACAGCAAACTTCAAATGGTTTTGGATTTTCTACTATAAGTAGTCTTCCATTCGCAAGCTATTTGGAGGCTGATATGCCAAGACCCAAAGGTTCAAAGAATAAGATTAATAAAAAAATAAAACGTATTTGTAAAATCTGTGGTAATCTGTTTTATGTTTATCCTTGTAGAATTAATCACAGATTATGTTCCGATAAATGTAGATGGATTTATGGAAGAGGTAAATCCCTATCTCTTAAAACTAGACAAGCAATTAGTGGAACACAAACAGGTAGAACATTATCAAAGATAGTTTGTAAAAATATTTCAAAAGCGAAATTAGGAAATAAAAATCCCAAATATACTAATGGGAATTCTTCTTATCGGCAATTAGCTTTAAGAAATTTACCGCATAGATGCAATAAATGTGGATTTGATAAAAATGTAAGAATCTTATTAGTTCATCATAAAGATGAGAATAGATTAAACAATAAATTGGACAATTTAAAGATTCTTTGCTTGAATTGTCATGCTATTGTTCATAAAAGATGGAATAATTTGAGAAAGAAAGATAACTGTGAGGCAATAGTATAATGCCAACTAGATATGCTACTCGAAGAGTAAGAGCATTTCATTGGCTTCCGCCTAAAGGAATAATAAATTCCGAGATTAAGATAGATTCTGTTTCAGTTAAAACTAAAATATGGGCTGCTGAGTTCACTAGAGCAATTTGTCCAGAAATAGGTTCTTTTAAAATAGTTCTCGATAATAACAATTCAGAGTTTAGTGAGAAGTATTCAGATGAAGAAGTTGAGTTTTTAATTGATAGAGAAGATGGAGATACAAGTAGATTTAAAGGAAATATTGATTCAGTGTTTCCTCCTTACAGTGATTCAAGGGGTTTTACAGTTGAACTTTCTGGAAATCACATTGGAGGAGAATTAATCAGTGACATTCATGTAACTGAAAGTTATGCTAGTGATACCACTATTTCAGATATATTAGATGATTTAAATACAAAATACTTAACAGGCTACACTATGACTTATACTTCTACTGATACAACTACCAAGCCGAAAATAAACTGGAATGATAAATCCTTTTGGGAATGTATCAATGACTTGAGAAAATTAACAACTCCTATTTCAGATGCTTATGTGGATGATGATAAAGTAATAAGAATGTTCAACGAAAACTCAGTTGAAAACAACGAAGAAGCTTTAGTTATGGGAATCTCTTTAATCTCTGCTCCAAAGGGGATAGGCAGACAATCTCTTACTAAAAAAGACAAGATTAGGGTAATTGGAGAAGCAAAAGGGCTTCCTGTTTTATCTACTAGAGGAACTGGAACTAAAGAAGAGGTTGTTTATGACAACAAAGTTATCACAACTACACAAGCAGATGAATTAGCAGCTGCACAATTAGGATTAAAAAATCAAACACCAAGAGAAGGAGAAGGAGAGGCATTTATGATGGCTACTTTGACTCCTGGAGATCGCATTTGGTATTCTAATAAACCGCAAGGAATACTTGAACAGGTTAAAGTATATAGATATACTCAAAGATTTCCAATAGAAAGAACAAAAGTAAACTTACAAACTGCAAGAGAATTACCTCATATCCTTAAAACAAGATTAGAGCAAGAATTAGCTTTACAAGTGATTACAAATCCTTTTAGAATGGAACGCTCATGGAATTTTGTATTCGAAGATTATTCTGAATTAGCCACTCACGATTCTAATGTCAAAGTCGAAGACGGAAAGATTAAACTAAGCAGTGGAGTTCAAGGGACTTTTACTGCTACAATGACAGCTGTTTCAACTACTAAAGTTCATTTGAAAGTAAATGGTTCTGCTCTAGTAGGAACTGTTTATAAGTTTTCTACAGATGGAGGAGACACTCCAAATACTTTAACTCCTGAATCTGAGATAACAGTGCCTGCAGGCACTACCCTTTGGTTTAAAGTATTTTTAAACTCAGCAGATACAGAAATAGAAGCATTAGCTTTATTGATGAGGTAAAATGAATCAAATAGAAATACAAAAAATGAAAGATGATATTAACTATATTAAGAAATCTCTAGCAGGAAATGGAGAAAAAGGTTTGATGAAAGTAGTTGAGTCTCTTAGAGAAACTATAGCAAGCATCCAGATTACTTTAGTTAAATTACAAAGTTATAGTCATTTAAAGAATTGGATTTTAGGTGGAGCAGTTGCAGTTTTGTTGGCTGTAACAAGTTTTTTAATCGGAAGAACGAGGTGAAAGAAATGGGAAGTAATAAAATTGTAATTAACGGAACTATCAAATACGAAGTTCCAGATAGTTTTATGCCACCTTTAATGGAATATTTGAAGATGGTGAAAAACAAAGTCGAAGACAAGAGGTGAAAAATGTATAGCAAAAGTTTTAGTTTCGAGGGATGGAACTTAATTGCTTTCATCAAAGGCAGAAAGAAAATAATTGTAGCTATAGTAGGTTACATAGGAGGCTACATAGTAACAAAGAACCCCGCTACAAGCGCAATGGTAGCTGGCGCAACAGAGTTAATTTATGCAGTTATAGAGTATTACTGCAAGAAACAAGCATAATCCTTCCCTAGAAGGAGTATCTAAGCTCTAGTTTAACACCCCCAACGTGGCTAGGGCTATTATAATGCCTAATCAAGAAACTCAAGTTCAAATAGTATTAGATACCTTGATTGCTAAGTTCGAAGAACATGGTTACATTCCTTATTTAGATGCCGAAGTAACAGCTTTATTTTCGTTTTGGAATGAATTTAACCTAGTTGAACAACAGAAACGATACTTTGCCTTACCAGATAGTTATTTTGCTCAATTTAAGCCTAATAGAGAGTATGAGCTTACTGTAGAGTATGCACTTCGTGCTGTTGAAAACTCTCAAAGAGAGCATTATAAAGTAAAGTCAAATGTCTAGTATTGAACATTATTTAGTTAATTTGTCTAGTATTGAACACAAACTATATAAATAAGTAACTTATTCTTATACTAAGAACAGGTGTTTTATTGGTTATGTCAATTTGGTTAAAACCCAAGGGAGAAGCTGGAGGGTGAAATTCCCTCCTTTATTTTTAGTGAACAGAATGAAAGCAGAACCATTGAAAGGAGAGATATATACTTTAGAACAATTAAGAAAGATGAATCAACTAGATGGGAATAAGGAATTAGTTTTTGTTCCAAGATTAAAATCAGCAGTTGAATGGTTTAGACAAGAAATAGAAAAAGAAAAGAAATTACCCTATTTAGCAAAAAGGTTTATTTCAGCTAAGATAAAAGAAGCTTTTCCAGACGTAGTCAAAAATAAGGAGGTAAAATGGGAGAAATTAAAACAAACATAATTTCTGTTGTTGAAAGAAAAAGAATTTTTGATATAATAATAGATGAGGATGGAAAGATAAGAACTCAAAGAGTTGAATTTGCTTGTATTTTTAAAAAAGAAGGAGAAAAAGATTGGATTAATAAACCTGCTAGATGGATATCATTATCTGAGTTCCCTTCGTTATCCACAGAACAGAGAGTAATTAACAAAATTTTTAATAAAATTAAAGGAGAATCTCCTTTTACCTTGGATTAAAATGACAAAAAGAATACATGAAATGTTTATGGATGAAGAGTTTGAAGAGTTGAAAACAAAAAAAGGCAAGAGAACATGGAGAGAGTTTATATTAGAGCTTGCTGAGGTAAAGAAGAGGTCCTAATGACAAGAAATTACAATATTTTCCCCTGTGCTAGCACGAGAGAAGGAAAATGTATACATGTTCCTGAGAATATAAAAAGTGAGGATGCAAGAGCTTTTTATCTTTATAAAAAAGAAGAGATATTACAGGATTGTATTGATAATCCAGGTAGGTATCTTAAAGAGGTAATCTAAATGAGAGATAAAAAATTTATGAATCAAAAGTTAAGTGAATTAACACAAGAAGAATTAGTTAAAGCATTACTGATAAAGATACACCAAGATAATAATCCAAAATTAGTCAAGCCGCAGGCATGGAAAGACATAACAAAAGAATGTGAAGTTGCAATAGTGTTTAAAGAGTATTCAGGTTTTTTTAGGATAGTTCTGATACACAAAAAAGAACGCTTAGGGAATTTCCCACATAAATATGATAATGGAATATATATTTATGATTCTGTTAAGAACCAATACAGAATCGAATATAACAACATTAAAGATTTCAAGATTTTAAAGAAACAATGAAATTCAAAGATAAAGAAACATATCAAAAAGCTGGAATTGATTACACAAAAATATCAGAGCTAAAAATGAAGAAGAAAGATAAGGCGCAGGAAACTTTAGTTTAAACAAGCAGTAGTAACACAAATCTCATTATTAATCCCATTATTAATGTTTGAGCAAGAAACGTGGTGGTTTCTTGTTGTTGGTTTTTAAGTGTGGTTTTTTGTATATTAACTATTTTAAGTAATTCATAGACTATAAAAAAAAGAATGAAAAGAAAAAAAAAGATGAAAAAACAAGCACCTGCAAAAGAAAAAAAAAGTATTATTAATGCCATTAATAATGAAAAAGGGTTATTTATTTCTTTTTTAGGTGCTGCTACAATCTTGTCAGAATTAAGAGAAAAAGCACATAAACAGTTATATGATTGTATATCTGTAATTAAAATAAACGGATTTACTCATTTGATTATTGCTACTCCAAAAGTTTATAATTTCATCAAGAAAGAACTTAAAGAAAATGATAGCCTCCCAAGATAAACCCACCTAAAGGTGGGGGTTTCCCACGCAGAAGCCCCAACTTAAATCTTTCGGTCTGCGGACACGAAAGATATAAGAAGGCTTCCACTCAACGGAAAACCCTAAAGATTAACTTTACATCACAAAAATTGGTGATGTAAAATGGTTAAAACAAGATTCAAACACTTCAATCCAGAAGTGCATAAGATTGAGAGCAAAATAGCAACGGTGAGAACATCTCATCATTGTAAATACAACATAAATTATCACATAATATGGATACCCAAATACAGAAAGCAAATATTGAAAGGAGTTGTAGTAAAAGTGCTTAAACAGATAATCAACGGACAATGCCAAGAATTAGGCATACAGCAGTTAGCTTTAGAGATTATGCCAGACCACTTGCACTTGTTTGTAGGAGCAAAGCCAACATTAATGCCCTGCAAGATTGTGAACAAGCTAAAAGGCAATACCTCGATTCAATTAAGAAGATTATTTCCACAACTTAAATATCTTAATTACAAATATCACGTTAAACAATTCAAGGCATTATGGGCAAGAGGTTATTATTGTGGCTCTGCTGGACACGTTTCTCAAGAATCAGTTAAGAGATACATCCAAGAGCAGATGGGTAAAGATGTATTCGAGTATGATATTTATGGATGTCCTACTAACTTAAAAGGACAGTTGAAGATAGGTGATTTCTCTTGAAATGCCCAGAATGTGATTATTGGACTACATCTAAAAGGGGCTTTGCTATTCATAAGGCTAAAGCACATAAAATTAGTTCTGTTCCTGACTTAATTGGGATTGGAGTAATTAAAAGAAAATTGATAAGAAAAGAATCTGTTAAGATAACAGATGAAATTATGGCTATGGGACTTAAAGATTCACATTCAAGATTTACTATGGCAATATTAAAAACTATGGAGGTAGTGAACAGATGATCAGAATTTTATTAACAGTTTTTAAAGATAATAAAACAAAAGAGACATTAAGAGATTGTGCTTTTATGAAATGTCCTTATTGTAAAAAAGAAATTCTCTTAGATACTGATAGAATAGCATTTTGTGAATATCAATGCAGAAAAGAAAATAGAGTTGCTTATAAATTAAATAGAAACAATAAATGTTCTGGAGGTTTTGACAAAGTTTTATATGCGAAAGTCAAGAGTTTCAGCAAAAATACTTTAATGGAGGAATTTAAAAATGGCTAAAAAAGAAATAAATTGGGAAAAGAAGATTGAGGAATGTAAGTCGGCATTTGATTTGTTGAAATTAGAAAAGGAGTTTTTGGATAGTGAAGAAAATCCAAATTTAGATAACTTCTATGTAGATATTTGGTATAAAAGATTAGATGATGTGTTGGATAGGGAGGAACAATTTGGGGATATTGTTGAACTGAAAAAGAAGGTTGAATCTTTGGAAAAGGAGTTCAAAAAACACGACCATAAAGATGGAGGGGTAGTAATTAAATTAGGATGAATATCACAACTGATAATAAACCACTGAAGCGAGGTGCGTTTGCTTTCCTCCCCTAGTTAAAACTAGGGGTATCCAGCAAACAATTTTTATGAATATCACAACTGATAATAAACCACTGAAGCGAGGTGCGTTTGCTTTCCTCCCCTAGTTAAAACTAGGGGTATCCAGCAAACAATTTTTATGAAAAATGATAGTTTCAGCAAGCTTATCGGATTTAGGAAGAGTAATTTACAAAAAGCTAAATAAGTTAAGACACAAAGGATGGTTCAGTAAATTTGTATCTGAACAGCTAATAGACCACTATGGAAAAGAATTTGAAAAGAAAATCAACACAGAATATCTAGTTGAGCTTCAAGTGAAGCGAAACAAGTTAGAAAAAGAAATAGACCAAGTTGTTAAAAAACTCAAGAGGTTAAAATGAAAGACAAAAAGAGAGAAAGGTATAAGACTATTAAATCTCCAGAAGGTTACAAGATAGTAAAACAGGAATATCTTGGAGAAGTTATGGGAGAAATAAAATCTGTTAGGGTGTTTTTTGAATTAAAAAATACAGATAAACTTACAACGTAGGATTATTATAAAAGTGCGAAGCACATAAAATGCCAATAGAATTTAATAAAGAATGTCCGATTTGTGGTGGCTCAATGGCTCCAGGAAACAAGTTATGTAAATTAGAATGCTATCAAATAAGCAAAGGAGAAGTAATCAAAGAGCCAATAAGGCAAGAACCAGTAAGAAGCTGGGAATGAGGTGTAAAATGAATAAAAAAGGATATTTTGATATAGAATGGTTTGTGGTTAGTTTTGTAGTTATACCTGCAATGGTTTTATTTGGATTATTGTTTATTTATGCTTTAATTGCAGTACCCCACTCAATGTATAAGGGATATAAGTTCAACAAAGAAATGGGAAGTTATTGTGATTTAGCTTATTCTGCAAGCGATATTCATAAGAAATTAGAATATTTTGATACTTGTGTTACTTTAATTGAAGAAGCTAAGTTTACAGGTTATTCTGCTTGGTGGTTTAAGAAACCGAGTAATAAATTAAGTGAACAATATGAAGTGATGGAGAGTTTACAATTAAGAATGCATAATCTAAAGGATATGAAGAAAGATAGTTTTGAATATCAAACAGGACTAGCACAAGTAGAAGAAGAAATTGCTTATTTTGTAGGAACTTCAGACTCAACTGGAAGTGTAATTAAATATTTCAGCAGAGCATATTGTTTTAGAAATACATGGACTATATATCTATGTTAGGAGGGAAAAATGAAAAGAAAAGGTATTTGTCCCAAGTCCGAAGGACAGTTAAATAAATGTAGTGAATGCCAATTTATGGGAGATACTTGTGATTCAGATGAAGAAGAGTAAGAGAATGGAGGATATAAAATGCAAACAAACGGTAAGATAGAAAGTTGTGAGATAGCAATAGATAAACAGACAGGAAAGCCCAAAACAGGTTTTAAAAAAAATGGAGAACCTTGGACTAACTACAAGTATAAAATCAGTGGCAGATGGTATTCAGGATTTGGATCACTAAAAGACTTTGATATAGAACTAGGTAATCAAGTAATAGTAGAATACAATGAAGAACCTAACCCAAACAACGCAAGTAAACCCTATAAAAACATAGTAAACATAACAAGAGCAAAAGACAAAGAAGCTGATAAGCAGTATCATGTCAAAGATGTAGGAGAAGTTGAAAACACTCCAGATGAACCTGAAAACATACAAGAAGAAACAATAGAAGAGCCGAAGGCAGAACCAAATTGGGATAAGATAAACGCAGAGAAAGAAGCAAAGATAAAAAAAGGAATGGTATTCAATAAAACAGTAGATTGGATTATTGCTACAAGAAGACTAGCATTAGAAGGAAAACTAAGGGATAAAGAAAATAAAGTAGTGCCTGCTTATGACTATAAATTAGAAAAGAACTTTGATACTGTCTTCGACTTTTTAATGAGCAAAGCAAAATGACTGAAGAAGATGAGCTAGAAAAGGAAGAAGAATGAAAAAAGCACTATTTTTAATCGGTTTGTTGTTGATTGTTTCAGTTTCAGCAACAAGTTACTTTAGTTACAGGTTTGATTCAGATATTACATTAATCTGTCCAGACTGTGATTACTGGATTAGTTGTGAAACTAACTCAATGTATCCTACTTTTGGATGCAATGATACTCTGATAGCAAGTGAACCATCATCTAAAAAAGATATAAAGATTGGTGATATAATCTGGTTTCACGGAACAAAAGAGCAATTAAGTATTTATGAAAATCCTGATGTCAAATATATCACTCATAGGGTAATTGGCATAGATTACAAAAGGTGCTACATAACAAAAGGAGATAACAATAATCACAGAGATAATTATACTCCGTGTTATTATGATGTTATTTACAGAATAAAAGGGGTTATTTATGAGGACTAAAATATTCTCTGAAGCAATAAAATTACAGGAATATTTAGTTGAAAGAGGAACTTGGCACAATAAGATTATCTTTGACTTTAAGTTCCCTAACAAATCGGAGATAACAACTGAGTTGATTATAGAAGAAAACAAAACTTTATTGGAATGCACCTGCAAACATGGTTCAGTTTGCTTTGAAGCATTATGCAGTCATAAGCTGGCAATTATGTTTTATTTATTCAAACAACAATTAAGGAGGTTAAGGAAAAGATGGTAGATGATTTAAAAGAAAGAATTGAAATTTTAGAAGAAAGAACAACAAGAATATTGAAAAAAATCAGAACAAAAAGCTATGCTATCTTGCCTGATGGATCATGGGATAAGATTCTAGCACAAGTAAAGGAGAAACTTCAAAAGTATAAACCCCTCACGACAGAATCAGTAACTATTAGTCATGGTTATGTTAAAGTAGTATGTATTGAAGAGGTGGAATAATATGGTAGATAATAAGAAAAAGAAAAAGTTAGATAGTCAAAGATTAAGCAAGCAACCTTGGGAAAGACGTTATTTAGCAGACGAAGTCAAAGATTTTTTAAAAGAATGCAGAAGCAAAGGAAAACCAAGAATAATAAGTGATGAGATTACTATTACAACAGTTAAGAAACTAGCAAGATATTATTTGAAGCATTACAAAACATTATAGTCCGAAGGACACTTAATACGACTAGGTTGAGGCGATTCTCCAGACAAGATTGCCTCAAGGGAGTTCCCCTCCCCTAATCTGCCTACGTAAAATTAAGTTGGTATGGGTAAAAGAACGAAAATCAAAAGCTTTCGACAAAGATGGAAAAGAAGTAGAATGTGATTTAGTTACAGCAAACAAAAAGATAGCAAATCCAGATGGATTTAAAGGTGAAAAATGAATGAAGGACAATTTTTAAAAGAACACCCAAGTTTGAAAGGAAAAGTATTTGTTATATGTGAAGGAGGAGAAAGAAACAATTGCCATATAGGAGACATTCACGAAACGCAGATAGACAAAGCTAAAGTAAATGCGGCAATCAAAAAAGTAGAAGAATATAGTGTTTTTGATGCTCCAGAAGTAAAGGCAGAAATGTTTGCTAGAAGATTAAAAAAAGAACTAGGATTAGAATGAATATAGCAGAAGCAAGAGAGATTTATGATGAGAGAATGGTAAGAACAATGTTTGACTTATGTCCTGGTTGTGGAGCAGATAATGTTCCTATGCCTTTTGAATGGTTGAGTGGTAAAGCAGTAGCAATATGTCCTATTTGTAAAACAGATAGAACTCCTACAGGTGGAGATTATGAATAAAGAAGAATTATTATTAGTTGAAAACAATAGAAAATACATAAGACAAGGCTGTGCCAGTCATCAGAGATGCCCTATAAACGCTATATCTTTGGATTCTCGCAATAAAATCAACCATGAGCTAAGTAAGGCCATAGGAGGCATTATGCTGCTTAAATACGGAGATATTAAGTTCAGTAAGAAGATTATATTGGGAATAAGAGCTCTTAGTAAGGTAATTGAATCAGAAATGCAGGATTTTCCTAAAGTTAAAGAAGCTTTCATTAGTGAGTGCGTTCCGCTTGAAGACCAAAAAAGAAGAATAGATATTTTAAGATTAAGAGACGAAGTCAAATACGAGTTCGAGAACAAAAAAATTGAAAAAAAAGGAGTAATCTCAATATATATAGGAAAATGATACCAACAAAACAAAAGATAATGGAAGCAAGAACTAAGATATTGGAAGAAGGTGAAACACCTAACACTGTAATCATTAATCAGACTGATTATACTGATTCAGATTTGGGAATTTCTTTTTGTGGAATGAAGATTGTTACAGATTGTGAGGTTCCTAAAGGCAAATGTTATCTTATAGATACAACTAAAGTGGAATACTTGCCTGTTGAAACTAAGAAAAAACCTCTTTATCAAAAAATAAAAGAGAGAATAATGGCAGTAATCAGAGCTATCAAGTATGGAGATACAGAATGATAATAACTCTCCCTTTTAAGACTCCCACTTGCAATCATTTATATTGGCATAGAGGAAACATCAAGATACTTACTAAAGAAGCAAGAGAGGTAAGAGAAAAGATAACAGGAATAATAAACAAAATTGACAAATACAAACAAGAAAAGATTTATGATACTAAACTAAAGGTAGAAATAGCCATCCATGAGAATTGGTTTACTAAGAAAGACGAAGTCAAAAAGAAAGATGTAGCTAACAGGTCAAAGTTCTTAATAGATTCAGTCTTTAAAGCTTTAGAAATAGATGATAAATTCATCTGGATTCATACAATGAGAAAAGTGCAAAGCACAGAAGAAAAAGCTGTAATTAAAATAGAGGCGATATAAATGAAAATTGTAAAATTTAAGGATGGAACTTATGGTGTAAGAAAATTTAGTTTTCTTATGGGTTATAGTTATGTAGATTTAACTACGCCACACTATGATTGGAATAGATATTGCCAATACTACCATAATTGTAAAGGCTCAAAAGAAGAAAGTGATAAGGTGTTTGAAAGGTTAACAGATAAAGGAAGTGTAGTAAAAGAATAAATTTTAAAAGACGAAGTCAAATGAAATCAATGAATAATACTTGTTTAGAAGTCTTGCCTAGTTTATTAGATAAGACTAAAAATCAAAGCATTCGCAAGGCTTGGAAAGGAGAATTAAATCCATTAGCAGACCCAGAAATAATGATGGATACAGATACCTATGGGGGTTCAGGTAAGGGAAGAAAAGGTTGGGATTGTATTAAAGATAAACCTAAATACCAAGTCGGAGACAAAGTTAATTTATTCTGGAATAAAGAAAGCAAAGATACACACTTCTGCCCTTTATGTGGAAAAGGAATAAATTCAAAGAAGTGTATGGAAGAATATCCTATAGATTGGTATGATTTCAACAAACTCTTAGGAACAGTAGAGATTACTGAAGTGTTTGAGATTGAGATGAGAAAGGAAATAAAGCTGAATCATAATCATTATACTCTATCATTAAATCCACCTACAGACACAATTCATCTTTTAGAATTTCAAGAAGATAAAGTTGGTGAAACTTTAGCAAAAAGAGATGGCTTCAGTTCAACAGAACAGATGTTTAAATATTTTAATAAAGAGTTTGATTTAAGTCAGTCTCGTAAGTTTCATGTAACAAGATGGAAGTGGATATGACAAAATCAGATATACTTGAGTTTTTCAAGGAACACAAAAAAGAGAGGTTTGTAGTAGTCAGTGACAATAACATTTATTTTGAAGAGATAGACACAAAAGTAAGATACCTTAGTGGAGTAAACTGGGCATCTACTTGCAGGTGTGTAAGAGATTTAGTAAAAGAAGGAGATTTAAGAACTTTTATGGTTTACACAACTTACACAAGAAGAAAGATAAGAAGTTTGAAAATTTCAAAGACGAAAGTCAAAAGACTAACAAGGTGTTACCAATGCAATTAGCAGAGTATACTACTTTAATTAAAAACTTCTGTAATTCTACTAAATGTGGTTTCTTTAAACTATGTGAGTTACTAAGTAGGTTAAACAAATCAAAGAAATACAAAGAAAGTTACAATACTTTTGAAGAATACATTCAACAGGAAGGTTTCGAGTTTACTTCAAGGCATGCTTATAATTACATCAGAATCTGGGATACTTTTGGAAGTAAACTACTTCCTGGTGATGCTAATTTTGTGAAATTATTTCACAAAGTAAAAATAACAGAATTGCTTCAAATCTCAAACATCCCGGATAGAGAGGTTAGAGAAGAATTAGTTGAAAGCGCGGTTAAAGGAGAGATAACTTCAACCCAAATAGCTGAAGCAAAGTCTTTGAAAGTCGAAGACAGTCCAAGAATCGATATTAGTGCTGAACGCAAATTTAAGTTAATAAGAGAGTTTCCTAATTTAGTGAGTGAAATCACTAGAATCAAAGAACAGATAGAGATATGGATCAAGAAATCAAAAGAATTCAAAGAACTTGATAGTAAAAGAGCAGAACTATCTGAGTTCACACAAAAGGAGGAATGATGATGAAAGAGAAAATAAACATAAGTAAATGGTTAAGAGAAAAACAGAATAAATTACAGAAAGAATTTAGAAAATTAGTTGGTAATAAGAATTGTGGTTATGGAGATACTGGTAAATCCACTGGAGTATGGCTTAAATCTCAATGTGCTAACTGTGGTAGGGATTTTCATACTGTTTTTTATATACCTCCTAATGATAGATGCCAAGATTGTGGAACTCTTTTTTATAAGAAATCAAGGAGATATAGAGAAATCAAGTGATGAAATTGACTTGTATGATATGCAAATAAGGTCTGCAAGATTAGCTGGAAAATCTAAATTTGATAGAGATAGATATAATGTTAAGAGAGGTAAGTGAAAATGGATGAAATAGAAACCAAAATAGATGATATAGAAAGAAGAATGGTTACTAAACCAATAGTAAAAGAAGATAACAAAGTCAAAGAAACAATAAAGAAAGACATCACTAAAGAAGGGCAGACTTATGAAGAACATATAGAAGGTTGTAGTATTTGTGAATCTACAAATCCAACTAAGCCGAAGGAAAACTAAATCGTGGAGGGATAGAATGGAAACAGTATGTAATCATTGTAAGGAAATATTTGATATAAAAAGAGCAATTTTTGTTTTTGATAATGTTGCAGGTGAAACTTGTTTTATAAATGTTTATTGTAGCAAGAAGTGTTATGAAACTGCTCATAGCTGAATTACGATTTTACAATCACAGTTGTAACCGCTAAACAGCACTTGGAATCAACAAGTTAAAACAACCAAACCACTCGTAAATGGGTATGGCAATACCTATCCTTAATGTATGGTTGGCTGGGCGAGATTACAACAAGACGAAGTCAATCAAGTGAGTAATTAAAATGGAAACACAAAAGAATTGTAAATATTGGCAAAAAGGAATGTGTTGTTTATGGGAGATGGAAGATTGCCAATCAGTAGGGGATGGATTAGATTGTGTTCATCCTTGCGATTTTATGATAGTTCCTTGTTTTAATAATTAAAATGACACTAGGAGAAAGAACAAGATGTTGGATATGCTGGGAGAAGAAAGCTTATGAGTTTTAAGAACAAAAGAAAGGAAGCTTTAATGATTTTAAGCAGTTTTGTTTATTACAGAAAGGTAGGAAAGGAACTATTGTAGAAAGTTGTTGGATGTGGTTGTGCAAACATTGTTTAAAGATATAATAGTGCGAAGCACAAACATAACTAAGGAGGTTAAAGATGGATAAAGAAGATATATACAAATTAGCAATAGAGAAATGGGGTAGAGAACTTCAAATACTTATGGGAATTGAAGAGATGGCAGAATTAACAAAGGCACTTATTAAACATATTAGGAGCAAAGAAAACAGAGATAATATCATAGAAGAAATGGCTGATGTTGAGATTATGATGGGTCAATTAAAAAGATTGTTTGTTGTTGGAGGAGAATTAACACAAGTAAAAGCAAGGAAGATGTTAAGATTAGAAAAGATGTTAGTTGAATCTTCTGATAAACCATCATAGTGGTAATTAATTGTAAAAATAAGGTAATTAATTTCATAGTTGTAAGTGATGCGTTAAACACAAAGCATAGTGAAAGAGTATACCAGAACTATGTTCAAAGGGGGTATACACAATTATGTCCTCGTGTTCGCAAGATTGCTTACAACAAGACGAAGTCAAACGCTATAAGCGCGGAGGAAGAAAATGAAAACAGAAGAAGAAATAAAAAAACATCTACATAATCTAAACCTTAAACTGGTTGATGCTTTTGATAATCCAGAAAGTGATTATGATGCTAAAGATTTACAAACTGCAATAGGAGAATTGAATTGGGTTTTAAAATAATTACGATTATGAAGCAAATCAAGTAGATAGAGGTTAAAATTACTAACTGTATAAACTGCGGACATGAGATAAAATATTATGAAAGAGAAGGATGGATACATATATCAATAGACCATGATGAACAATGTGATTGTAGAGAAGTAAAGATTAATTAAGTAGTCGAAGACAAGAAGCAAATGGTGTAGATGAAATGGGAAAAGAAGCAGGTATGAAGAGCGAATGGTTCTTCTGTGACCTATTACGGGCCAAAGGAATAACTTATACATTCGTTGATGAGTGGTTTTGTCAATTATTTAAGACTTATTTTTAAAGAACTTGTCAAAAATTATCTTATGTTCACTTTGATGAACCACTAACCACACATCTACTCTGTAAGGGGGAATATGATGATATTGCCAACCTTTAGGTAATCTTCCATATTTATATGTAGTCCCCTTCCTGATAAGATAATTTGTTCTATCATCTAGGTAATATTCTCTCATTTTACCTTTATTCTGATGTTTATACTTCCTAGTGCTTTGTTTTATTTGTCCTTTGTTTTTTGAGTAGTATGATTCTTCTCTACATCTCTTTAAGCAATAATCCTGTGAAGGATTTCCTAGAAAGATTTTCTTACAACCCTTACATTGTTTCTTTTTTAATTGTCTCGGATATATTCCTGTTGGCATTTTACAGCCCCAAAAGTTTAGTGTTCAAAGACAACGCTGTTTAACAGAATTATCCTAAACTTCTGAAGTATCTGCATTTTCAACATTATCTTTGAACCTATGTGTATTTGAAGTTCGTAAGTATATAAATGTTTCTTTTTAGACGAAGTCAATCTATTTTTTTAACTTCATACATATTTCTGATTTTTGAACTAAAGAACTCACCTTTACTTTTGCTAGACATTAACTCACCAAATACAGTTATAGGTACAGATTTATAAATATATCTTTGTCCTTCGGACTTCCTGTTCTTGAACCAAATGGTTAGTTCTTGTTTTTCTTCAGAGTAACTACAAAATGCTAAGTTACTGCTAATTAGTTTAATTCTATTGTTTATTACTCTTTCAAATAATTCTTCTATTGCTTTTCCTTCTTCAATTACTACACTATGACATAATTCATGACATTCCTTGCAATCAGGCACTACACAATTCTCATCTACAAACTTATTTAACTTTTCTTTAAATTCTTCATATTTCATGTTTTTTCACCTTTTTATCTTTGTGCTTCGCACTAGACAATTTTATTGACAATTTGCTGACAATTTAAAACAAATCAACATTATCTGTCTTAGTGTCTGCTTCTTTAATATATCTACATTTTATAATTACTTCTTTGTTATCGTTTATTAAAAGTAATTCATTTACTGGAACAGAGATAGATCCTAATGATTTATATTTTCCCTTGTAATCTTCGATTACTTTTTTTAACTGACTTCCATTAATACATTTATCTATTCTAACTGACTTAATAAGCCACTTTTCAAAGATTCCACCAATTACTGTATTAAACTCTCTGATTCCTGGAGAACTCAAGATAACATAGACATTATCATGGTAGACGAAGTCAACGAACTCATTAAGCTCTTCTTTGTATCTTCTATCGTTTAGTTTTAAACGCTGAAATTCATCAATTATCAGAATACAGTCTTTTTTATGAACCATATGACTTAAAGAACTTATTTCTTCCACTCCATATCTACTTAGATATTTAATGATAGCCGAAGGCATACCATATACATAAATAGGTATTTCAGGCTTCTTTTTTCTATAATCTACTATTAGACTAACTAAATTATTTGTCTTTCCTGTGTTTTTATCTCCTGCTAAAGCTACTATTCTAACATCCTTGAATATCTGTTTTAATTTACTCATAGTCTTACCTCCATTTTCTTAAATTATTCCATATCCTCTCAGGCACAATCAAGAACCTGAATTGAGGTAGTAGCCGAAGGCTACATACTAAACCATTAACGTTTTTAACTCCTTTTCAAATCCTTTTGACATGTTTGTTAGTATATAGCCTTTACGTACTAATATAAGCTTCTTAACAAGCTTCTTAGTACGTATGTACATACTAGATTTACCGAAAGTCATACACTTTGCTGTTTCATACATTTTCACACCTCTACTTTATTTGCTAATAAATGATGATTTTGACATAAATCAATAAATTCATCAACGTGGTAAGGTCTGGTATAATGATGGTGTTGTACATTATCTTCTGAACCACAAACCCAGCATTTAATAGCTTTACCATACTTTCTATTAGTGTATTCTCTTACGAAACAAGTTTGTTTATTCCTGTAATAACTTAGTAATGTTAGTTTATTTAGTTTTTCTCTGTTGTTTTTTCTGTATTCTTTTGCATATTTTTTGTTATATTCTTTGTTATGGTCTTTCCACTTCTTATTTATGCATTTATTAGAGCAATATTTTATCTGTTTGCCTTTCAAATTAGATTTACATACGATACATTTCATATAAATCAGCTCCTATTGATTAGTAGAACGAAAGCACTAACTAACAGAACTAAAAATCAATAAGATTTGCTGTTTTAGTGCTTCCATTCTCTACACATTTTGGAGATGCTTAAGTATATAAACCTTTCTATTACCAGTCTCTGAACGTAGTTCGAGACAAACTAAGGATAATAAGCAACATACTCATCATCAATCTTAATCAGTAAGTATCTAAGCCTAAGCTTAACCACTCACAAGCTTCTTTATATAAACAACTGTTATTCATATTACACCTCTGTTAGTAAGTCTTACTGACATACTAACACATATATATACTACTAATATATAGTTAATATAACCTATATGTTTAATTAGTTATATACTATCACTACAATACATACACAGCAATAAGCTATGATATACATAGATAAGTATTACTTACCTATACATATATCTATTTGATAGCTATTATATAATACTATCTATTAACTCAAGAGTAGTTATCTATTAGCTACCTATTATTATTCCTATTAGAATTATTCTTATAAGAATATATCTATTAGATAGTTATTATCTATCTGTTAGTATGGGGTAGTGGTGAAATAAAAAAGTGTGGTATATGTAGAATAGTCAATAAACAAATTTTACCAAAAGTAGCATTGTTCAAATCCTATATAGATAGAATGACCTCTATCCGTTAGATTTATATAGAAGCCTAATATCCTATAGATATGGTAATTAAAGAAGAAGCGTATAAGATATGGAACAAATGGAAGAAAGATAACCAAAAGCTATATCTATCATTACTTTTTAAATGCGCTACTTGTAATACTAATGAATTCTTAGGCATCCATCATAAAGATTTAGATAAGACTAACAATCTAACAAATAACTTAGTTTGTTTATGTTTCACTTGCCATAGGAAATTGCATAATAAAATGGGATTTATTAAATATGATATAGAAATCCATCATTATACTCCTTCTGTAGAAAAAAAGCCAACTGTAGAAGAACTTTTAGAGATGTATGAATGGAATGGTTATCGTTGGTGTCTAAAGGGATAATTTCCTTTATAGAACAAAAGAAGGCTAATTTGGTCTATACATATCTAGGACCAACACTGTTCTTTTTAATCATATCTAAGAATTCATTGTTAGCTTTTATTCCTTTACTAACGATATCATCTTTGTCTTTGACTTTTGGAACATTTGAAACAAATGAAGAACTAAGATAACCTACTCCTTTAGTTAAACCGTAAACCATCAAGGCCAAAGCATCTACTTCGTCATCGTGGTAACCTTCTGGCGCATGCAAACGAGGTTGTGCTACGCCTCCTGACTTGCTTGCTACATATTCAAACATTTCTAACTGATTTAGTAATTCCTTTGAATTAGGTATTTGAACTCGCTTGTTTTGCATTAAAATCTTTAAGTTATTCATAATTGTTACTTTAGAAAATAAACTGAATTTAAAAGCTTCTACAGGAATCCCTTCTGATTTTAAAACATCACTAGGTCCTTCGCCTACTCCAGTGGCATCTAGCATAAACATCAAAGGTTTCATTGATTCGTTGATCGCTTTTAGTTCAGCTATGATTTCAGCATAGTCAGTTCCAAGTGGTTTGACTCTGCGATCAAGAAGGCGGATTATCTGTTCATTTTGTGGTTTATCTAAGTTAATTATGTTTCCTATGTCAATTACACATTTATCGTGGATTTTGCCGAAATCCACTGAAACAACTACACTGGACTCTCCTTTCCAGCCGGCCCCGGCATCAGGATGTTTAGACTGGTTGATTTCATTAAGGGTAAAGTAACTGGATTGAGACGAAACGAAGTCAGCTTCATATTCTGCTTTGAACTGTAAATTAGTCATTGTTTCTTTTTTAATCTCCATTTTCTCAGAAGTGTTCATAGGATTAGCATGCCAGTCGAAATGATAAGAACTCCAGTGTTTTGAGTTATAACAATTCCAATGAGGGCCGTATTTTCCATTTGGAGTAGATAGAGCCATAATAGAGCCGTCTGTTGCATCTACCATAGGTAAAACAACTTGATTAAAGATTCTATCTCCATCTTCCCAAAATGCTAATTCATCAGGGATTACTAATTTAGGCGAATAGCCCCTGGCTGCATCTGTAGCCGGAACAGAGATAATACGAGAAAAAGTTTTGGCACCGGGATTCTTTAATTCTACTTCGGCTTTAGATTCTTTGCCTTTAGGCATCAAAGCCTTAAAAGCAGTAAAACTTGCTGTAGTCATAAATGTCTTTATTTTACGGACAACTTCAAGCGCCTGAGGTTTAGTCGCAGACATTATTATAACAAGGGAGTTATCATTCCAGTAAGCTGTATGTATTGCTTTAATAGCCGCTGCAGTTGATTTACCTGTTTGTCTTGCTATATTTAAAAGAATTCTCTTGCTTAAATCATTAAGGATAAGGTCTTGGTGAGGATAGACTTTAAAGGGATTTCCCTGTCCATCTCTAAAAAAATTATAAGCAAAAATAGTAGGATCAAGTTTCAAGTAGCCTATCCATCCAGCTGGCTTTGAATCAACTAAATCAAACTTCTTCTGTAAATTCAGCTGGTCTTGTTCTGTTATTTTTTTCTTCAATTTTCTTAGCCTCTATTTCAACCATCTTTCTGAAATCTTCATGCGCTACAGTAATTTCACCTTGAATTTTTAGCCCTTCATCCTGTTTACGCATTTTGTCAATCAAACTGATTAAATTTTTATTTAAGTGTTTGAATTCTTCATGCAGTTCACCAGATTCAGAATAATCAAGTAACATTCTATCAGTGAGCATTTTAAGCTGAATAGCCATCTCGTTTTGAATCATACGAGGAACATTCCCTACTTTGACTAATTCACTTTTTAAGTATTTGACTCTTTGAGAACAAATTCCATTAGTATGAGTCTGGCCAACTAATTTACCATGGGGGCATGATTCAGTTCCTATCCAGGAACATTTAAGACAGCCGAATAACCTGAGTGTAGCAGGGAGTTCTTCTTTTAAATTACATCCTCCTACATAAACTCCACTTTTGACCTTAGTAAGTCCATGTTTGACTTCGCGCATATCTCTTGTTTTTTTACTAACCATCAGTAGAGAGTATAACTCAAATTATTTAAATAGTTATAGAAACATTTATATATCTGTTAGATATTCTATTAGATGAGGTGATATTATGAAAGGAAACGCAAAGGTCCAGGAGTTTATAGACAAACATACAGGGCAGAAGAGATATACGATTACTATCCCTGCTGCAATAGTCAAAGCTCTTGAGATTAAGAAAGGAAATAGAATAGATATTGAAATAGGTAATTCAATACCGGATTACATAGAAGCTTCAACAAGCGGCAATAATTTCAAACCTAAAGAAGAAGGGACATAGGGTATTATTCGCGCCAACGAATATGATACCCAGTTTCCTTTATAGAAAGTAGAGGATATATATTCTAGTATATAAGATTATGTATGATAGATTACTATTTAAATACTATTTAAGTATTGAATAATTATGGATAAATCAGAAGAATTCTTAAAAAAAGACAGTTTAATTAAAAAATATTCAAATAAACCCCTTCCTAAGTTTTTAAAATACATGGGAAATCTAAAAAGTATTGATGAATATGAATCCTGGATAAAAGACCAAAACAAAGTTATGCTCAGATGGATTGGCACTTATTTGATTATTCTTCCGTTTTTTATATTTTTTTGCCTATCGGCTCTAGGAGTATATCTAATACCCCCACTACAATTATTGCTTTTAGCCGTAGGCACTTCTCTTACCTGGTATCTACTCTTGATTTTAATAAAAGACATAAGAGGTGCAATTAAGAATGGATAGAAATGAAGAAGCAAGAAAAGATTTAAAAGCAAAAGGAAATGCAATAAAAGAGCCTGAAGCAAGTTGCGCGCAATGCGCTAATACAGTAGAAGACAAATTGATAATAGAAAAGATAGGTGGAGTGGAACACAAGTTCTGCAGCAAAAACTGCATAGAAATATTTAAAGTAAATATTGAAGAACAAAGAAACATCAGCAAAGAAAGATCACTCAAGCAGATTGAATTTCTTGAGAGAGAAATCAAATATAAAGACAATGAATTAAAAACAGAGATTACTGAAACAAGAAGTTTAAACACAGTTCCAGGACAGCCCTCTGTTATTTTAGATGGCTATGTTGATGGAAAAAAGCCAGCTTACATAATTCAGAATGAAATTGAAAGAAATGAGCAATTAATAAAAGAACAAAAAAAGCAGATAGAAAACATAAAAATAGCGAGGGAGGAAGATGCCGCCAAGTCTAGTTAGTTACAAAGAACGTCCTGTATTGAATTCTATGTATTTGCCGAGTGTAACTACTCCTGCACCTCGTTCTTTCGACTTAATCACATTAATGTATTGGATTAAGAAAACTCCAGAGTGTATTGGAATTTTAAGGCGTATTTCAAACGATATAGTAACACCTATTTCATTTACGCCTGTGGAATCCACTAAAAAGCTAGGAAGACCTCCAAAAGACCAACAACAGGAAAAAATAGATAAAGCAGTGCTTTTCGCACAAACTAATCAATTTCACACAAAAGAACTAGCAGGGGTAATAGATTGGGCTGCTACAGGAGATAATTACATCTGGAAGTCAATTAGTTCAGATGAAGAAGTAAAAGAGATAGCAAGAAAATATTACAAGGAATTTAACTTAGATATTCCAGATATTCAAACAAAAGAATTATTAGACGAAGATTATAATGGATTAAGTTCAATAGAAATACTTCCGAGCACCATGACTCTCATAAAACATGATGATACAAAAATCTTAAAATATGTTCAAAGAGATAATCTTCATCCTATAGGCAAGGACTTTTCTCCAGATGAAATCATACATTTCAAGTATATGGACATAGATGGAAGTGTTTATGGCTATTCTCCTATGGAAGCAAGTTATAAGTCTATTAGGACAGTTAATTCAATTCAAGAATATGGTCTTAACTTTTTCGAGAATGGAGCCAAGATAGACAGAGTTTGGAAGTGTAAAGGAACTCCTAATCCAGAATATTGGAACAAATTGCAGGAAGACGTTGCACAGTATATTTCAAACAAGAAAGCCCACGGACATTTATTTGCAGCAGGCGCAGAGATGATAGAAACAGAGAAATTAAATGAAATTACTGAGGAGATGGAATATCGGCAACTTGCTATTCATTCTGTAGGAAGGCTTGCTTTCTCTTTTAATATGCCTGCAGATATGCTTTCTTCCATTTTGGGAACAGACATTAAACCAACTGCAGGTTCAAGTGATGTAGAAGATGCAGGGTATTATAGAAATATTGAAAGAGCACAGGAATACAGGGAAAATCTGTGGAACACTCAGCTTTGGATACCTCATTTCGGAGTGCGCATGCACTATAAAAGAATGTTCAAACAAGACCAAATAAGACAGATACAATACATGGGCCAGACTATTCCAGTGATACAGTTTTTACAAAACAATAAATTTCCTTTGAAAGACGAGTATTATTATAATTTACTTCAATTAGATAAATCTTATTTAAATCCTGGAAAAATAGAATGGGCCCCTGAAGAAATACCTCAACCTTTTGTGCCTCCTAAATTGAAAGGGCCAAAAAGACAGGAATTTGCTAATCAAAAAAAGGTGCAGCAAAAACCTCAACAAAACAATAAGCCGCCTTTGGGAGTATAAATGTCTGCGACTAATTTAACTCCAGAAGAATTTATGTTAGAGGTTAAAAGGTGGGGTGCTACAAGCGATGCTTTGATTAGAGTTCGCATGATGAGGAAAGGAGAAACAGTTCACTTTAGGCTTAAACTGCCTAATAATGGGGAGATAATCCAAACTAAATTTCCACGTAAAGATTATGAGAATTTTGGTTTTTTAAACTTAAATGCTATCGCAGTCCCTGCTGTTTGGGAAGATGAGACAGAACAAATCAATCAATTAAACAAAAAAATAGATGAGAGCATAAATGCCAACAACCAAAGCATCACATCCGATTGGTATAAAAATATACAGTATTGATAACCAACTTCTTGAAGGTGCTACTGTTACGCTTACTCTTGGAACTAATACTATTACTGAAACTTCTAATCCAAAAGGAGAAGTTATTTTTAATGTAGCAAATGCAGGAAGCTGGAGTGTAGGAGAGGAAGTTACCTTAACTGCAAGTAAAACAGGAAGCGGAACAAAAACAAGCACTTTGGTTTTGACTTCGTCTCCTCAACAAACTTCTCTTACTTTAGAAGAAACAAGCGACTTGGTTTATTATGAACAGTCGGAGACAGATACATACGTTTTAAATTTTGCTTTGCTTGTTACTCATGATGGAGAAAAAGTAACTACAAGTAATCCTTTACCTGTTAAAATTCAAGACCCTCTTTCTGGTTATCATTCTTCTGACATAGCCAGAGGAGACCCTGAATATCATGGTTATTTAGACAAAGACGGAAACTGGTATATAGTTAAATATAGCAGAACAAATGGAACCAGAAGATTTGCCAGAGGCAGTTCTGATTATAGTACTAATTTTACAAATAGATCAAATTTAACTTATAGTTATTTTAATGAGGTATTTTAATGAAAAAAATAATTTTAATTATCATTTTTTTGCTTTCAGCTTTTTTAGCAAACGGATATATAATAAGATATGAAATTCCAATTTATGATGTAGACCAAGTGATTGACTATGAAAATTTCACTGAAAATTTCACAATAGCTGATAGTTATTACTTTAAAGGAAATGGGATTTTTGACCAGGTTGATATGAGTTATGCTTTATTAACCAACCCTCCAACAGAATGTCCAAGTGGAAGTTATATGACTTATACTAATTTATCTAGTTCTGTTTGTGTAGCTGCTGTAAGAACTACAGGAGATACTATCTCTGGAAGTCTTAATATAACTGAAAATTTGAATGTAACTGGAAATGTAACAGCAAGTTATTTCAAAGGAGATGGTTCTTTACTTGCTGGTATCACTCCAGATAGTTTAGGTAATCATACTGCTAGTCAGAGTTTGAATATGCGTAATCAGAATATCACCAATGTAAGTGCCATCTTTGTTAAAGATATATATGGACTAGATGATGACCCAGAAACAGCAGATAATTCTTTTGATATAAATGATAATGTATATATTAGAGCTAGTAATTTTATTTGGGATGATTCAGCTACTGCTAATACATTTGTAATAAGAGGACCTAATAAACCACAGATATTCTTTGAAAGAGTTCTTGGTCAAACTGGACTTCACATAGGTTATACAATTGGAAGGGAATATTCATTTTTGGGAGTGAGGGATGTAGAGGCAGGATTTAAATTAATAATAGCTAATTCAGATTATACAGGTGTTCCAAGCGATTTTGACCATGCGACACAATCAAATCCTACCCTATATATCCAATCAGCAACTGACCCAGATGATGATAATACACAGTGGATGAGTCTTACACACAATACTACTAATCCTTTAATTGATTCTGGAAAAGGAAATCTAACATTTATATCAGATGTAACTTTTGGAACTACTGCATATGGAGATGGAACTAATCTAGATGGAATTGTAACTAATCCTTTAAATGAAGACTTTAATATAAGTACTTATAGTTTACACGGAGAACAAGAAAAAGTTAAATTATATTTTGAAAATGGAATTTTGGTGGTAGAAGGATGAAAAAACTAATATTAGTTTTAATATCATTAATTATTTTAAGCAATATAACTTATGCACAATTACAAAGAACAAAATCAACAGAAACTTACTATGAAAATGGGAAGCTAAGATGGGCAACAATCTATTCAGGAATCAGATTTGTAGAAGAAGATAATATTTGGAAAAGAGTGGAAGAAGCTAAAAGCTTGAAGGGTTCTGGAATTGAATGTATTGTGACATCAGATAACACCCATTTAGTAGAATGTTTAGATTATAATTACACACACAGAAAAATAAGGATGAGTATAAATTCTGCTTCATTAATTGATAAAAAGAACATTCCAATCAGAATCGTGGAAGTAAAGTTTGATGAAACTTCTGGAAAAGATTATTTATTTGAAAAATCAAAGGTTATTATGGATTTAAGTACTAAAAAAGAAATGTGGATTAATACAGGTATTGGAAGAGAAATTCACATTGGAGAGAAATCTACTACTGTTGTTTTACAAGATGCCGATAATGAAACTCTTGAAGATACATGGTGGACTCTTGGAAGTTCTTCAAATAGGGGTGCAGATGTAGAATTAGAAACTACTAATGGCACTTTCGGATTTAGAGAATTAATACTTAAATTTAATATCAGTGTAACAAGTGGAATGATAGTAACAGACGCAAATTTAAATTTATTTATAAATACAAATAACTTAGATAATGGAGGAGAAGGATGGAACTCTTCTACTCATAGAGTTTTAAATAGTTTTTCATGGATTGAAACATCTATTACTGGAGTAGCTCCTAACTTTCCATCAGACGGAGACTATAATACGGTTAGTACAGATAGTATAAAGATGTTTGGGGGTGCAGGTGAACAAACTGGTTTCCAGAGATGGAATGTAACTTCTATGTTTTCTGAAGAAACTACTGATAATTTAAGTATTTATCTAAGACAACATGATGGTTTCGGACCAGCAGGTAATTTTGATACTATAAAATTTGATAGTAAGGAAGCAGGTACAGTTGCAAACAGACCATATCTTAATGTAACTTTTGAAATCCCACCAATTACTGTAACAGTAACTTCACCAACAGATAGAACTTATCCTATTACTGAAAATAACATTATCATAAATTTCACTGCTTCTGGTGGTAATGGTTCTTTAACTTTATTTTATTTTAATGGAACAGACAATACAAGTTACACAGATGGAGTTACACAAAATTTGACTTTAACTAATGGAGATTACTTATTCAATTTTTATGCGAATGATACTTCAGGAAATATAGGTTCTAATGATGTTGCCTTTACTATTAGATTTGATATTGAAAGATATTTACAAAAATGGAGAAATACAGTAACACAATCAGATGTAGCATATATAAACTCCACAGGTGATATGAAATTAGGCTACAAAATAGTATTCGCAAACTTAGAAGAAATACACAATATAATAGACGGATGGTTAGAAGTAGAAGGAAATTTAAAAGTAGATGGAGAATTGAATGTAACAGGAAGAAACGCAACCTTTGAACAAGACGTAACTATAAAAGGAACTCTACACGGAGGAAGTCCTGTTAAGATTGCTGGTGGATTAAATGTTATTTCTGGAGATGTAAATATATCTGAAAATTTAACTGTTAGAGGAAATATTATAGCTTCAGTTGGTTCTGCGGCAACACCTTCAATTCACTTTGAAATTAATCCAGGTACAGGATGGTATTATATTCACCCCGATAAGATTGGGTTTGCTATTGATGGTAGTCTTGCATTACGACTTGATGATTATGGAGTTATGATAATTGACGGAGCAGCAGCCGCACCATCATACAGCTTTTTCAATGACGACGACTCAGGGTTTTACCGTATAGGGACAGACAACGTAGGGTTAACTTTAGGGGGAGTAAAGAAAGTAGATTTTGCAGTAGCTGGAACAACTATAACAGGAAACGCTTATCTTAATAATACTTTAAATGTAATTAATGGAAATGTTGGGATTGGAACAGTTACTCCAGACTCTGTATTTCATATTAAAGCAAATTTTCCTGGAATTGTTGGCTCTGATTACGCAGGACAAATAATCATTCAAAATCCTGCCGAGGATGTAACATCTAACGTAGTTATTACTGCTTATGAATCAAATAGTAGTGGAGACCCTGACCAGCAACTTTGGTATCTTGGAAGTGCGTCAATTGGCAATTCAGATATTACTTTTTTAAATCGAAGAAATGCCAAACTTACGCTGGGAACAGATGACAATACTCGTATAACAATTTTAGGAAATGGCAACGTCGGCATTGGCACAACAACACCATCCACAAAGCTCGAAGTAGATGGAAACATAACAGCAGACAACGTTTTTCTTCTTGCTGATATATCTGCTCATACAAACTCTACAATTCCAGTAGCTACCGCAGGAGTTTGGTATAATATAACTTTTGAACAAGAGGCAGCTACTCCTGTAAAGGATATTCTACATACTTATAATGATGGAACAAATGATACATTTACAATAGTCCATACTGGAACTTATGAAATCAGATATACTATTACTGTCGCAGATTCCAATCCAACTCCTGGAACTCACGTTTTAACAAGATTAATAAAGAATGGGACTGAGATTCCTGGCTCTTCTATAGAAGAGGACAGTACAAGGCAGTATGCAGAATTTACAATAGGCAATGGACCCCACGTTGATTTGACTGCAGGGGATGAAATTAAACTACAGTTTACAGCAGATGATACAACCGTCAGTATGTTAAGCCATCTAACTTACGGAGAGCATAGAGATTCTGCTACTTTAAAGATGAAAAGGATTAGATGAAAAAAAATGGAAAACCAAACAATAATTAACACAGGAGTAATATTAATGATGATTGCAGGATTTACATATCTTGGACTTACTGATGAAAGTAGTATGCCAATTAAAGAGCCTACTCACTCTTGTGAAAGCCGAGAGGCAATGGCTTACTGTTTTGATGTTAGGGATTATGGAGATAAAATAGATTACAGATGTTTATATAACGAGGGTAATTTAAGAACGTATTTTAGCTGTCCCGAAGGATGGAAAGAAATCCCAATCCAAAAAGAAATAGCCATAATTCCAACTCAATCTGGAGATAGATATATTTGTAGCCCAAATGAGTGTATTTTAGTTACTATTTAAATAATCCAGTTTAAAGTTTAATTCTAAACGAGGAGATAACTTGTCATGTGAAAGTATACCTAGAAATGGATTAGGTCAGTTTACACAAGTCGATATGATTGGAGTAATTTGTCCTACTTGTGAGACAACACATGAGATTTATCCTTCTGATTTTAATCGTGGAAGAAGATTTTGTTCTGTTTCTTGTGCAAGTGAAGCACATTTACCCAGATTTAATGCAAGAAATAGAGTGAATTTATCATGCGAATTTTGTGGGAAAGACTTTGAATCTGTTGTTAGTGATACAGATAGGAAGTTTTGTTCGAATGAATGTAGGGGTAAATCTATGATTAATTTAGATAGAAGTGAAGAACAGATTTTTTATGCTAGTCAAGAATGGAAAGAAGTAAGAACCTCTGTTTATAAAAGAGATAAATATCTATGCCAAATCTGTGGTTGTGGTAAAAAAGGTGGAAAGAGGGTTGCACATCATTTGGATGGAATAAGGGAAAATAAGATTGATAGAATTAATAAGGATAGGATAATAACTTTATGTATTCCTTGTCATAATAAAGTTCATGGTAAATTTGGAGGTAAGATATAATGCCTTTTGCGGGATATAATTCATTTTCGGACTGTGTAAATAAAAATCAATCTAAATCTGACCCTAAAGCTTACTGTGCTACTATCCAAAGAAAAGTCGAAGGCAAAGAACTTAAATTTTTCAATTCTAACATCAAATTAAAAGAAGAAGGACAATCTTTTCATTCTGAAGGATTCATTTGCACTACTCATCCTGACAGAGATAAAAATCCAGAAGTAGGAACAGTCGGAGACATTCTTTCTGAAAGTGTAATAGACAAAGTTGTAGCTACTTTAAATGACCCAAGTGGAATGGGACATCCAGAAGCTAATCAAGTAAGTTACAGGCATGATTGGTTAAAACAAGATAATCCTAATTTGCCTGCAGCTGGAGTAAATACTACTGCAGAAAAAGTCCAGACAGATGATGGACAATGGGGAGTTTATGTTGATACAGAACATCTTTCTACTTTTCCAGATAAAGATAAGTTAATTTATGAAGTTGAAAAAAAGGTTATTCCCGGTTATTCTATTGAATATGATGTAGGAGATAATTTTGAAATAGTAGAGCATAATGGGGAGAAATATAGATTTATTAAAGACCTGGAATCTTTTCATGGTTACGGATTTGCTAACGGCAGAAAACAAGCAAATCCAAAAGCAGAAATAGTAGCAACTGGCTACAAAGAAATGGTAGAATCTTTTAAAGATAAACCAGAGGTAAAAATGAAAAAAACAGAAGTTAAGGAAGAAGCAAAAGAAGAACCTAAAGAGGAGCCAAAGGAAGAACCTAAAAAGGAAACACCTAAGGAAGAGCCAAAAGATGCTCCTAAAGAGGATGAAGTCAAAGAAAAAGAAATGAAAGAATTTCAAGAATTCAATGATTTCAAGGAAAGAAAAGCAGCAGCAGACAAAAAGATAAAAGCAGAGTTGAAAGAAATCGAAGACAAAAAGAAACCAATGATTCCTTCTAAAACCAAGATTGAAAACAAAGAGATTGAAGTCAAGGAGACAATAAGCTACAAAGAAGCAGTATTTGGAAAAGAAGGAGTAAAAGCAGATTTGAATGTTCAATGGAAAGAAGCTGGAAAACTTCATACTGCTTTAGCAAAAAAAGGCATGATTAAACCTTCTAAATTTGATGGATTCGAAACTACAGGAAATACTCCAATTACAGTAGTATCTAAAGAAGTTACTATCCCTGGAGCATACGGAGATTTGACTAGAAAAACTAGTGAAATCCAGTATAAGGCAAGTTTGACTACAGATTCAAACTATTCAGGCGCACAGACAACTTATTGGGATGCTTTGGATAACTATGAGCAGACTCCTGCAGAAATGAATGACATATATTCTCCTGTGGTAATCTCTCAGTTGAACGAAATGCACACTACATGGAACTTGCTTCCAAAAGATGACATGAGTGGAACTAGTGCTATTAATATCAGAGTTAAGTATGCAAGACCTACAGCAGATGGTTCTGTTGCCTACGGCTCAACACCTGGATTTGACAGCAGCACTTCAAGGATAAAACTAAACACTAACTTTGTAACAAACAGGCAAGATGTAAAAGTTGAGTTTGAAGAGATTGAGCTTGCTAGAAGTCCTGGTGGAATCGGAGATGTCTATTCTTTAGAAGTCCAGGATGCAACAGAAGCAATGATGTATCGAATGAATGCAGATTTGCTTACCAGTGCAACTACAGCAAGCGAAAGTGAACCGCATACTTTCGAGAACACAATCAAAACAAGTGGAACACTATATGCAAGAGATGTATCAACATTCACAACTTTAGCAGCAGCAGGTGTAGATAACATGAATTCAGCCCCTCTTAATTTAGAGAAAATGAGGGCTATGGTAGATGGTGTTAAAGCAAATGGAGCACTTGAAGGAGATTTAGTGTTCATAGGACACTACACTCAATCCAGAAAATTCAAGACAATAATCCAGAGCATACAAAGAACTGTGCCTACAAGCGCAAGAGTAGGATTCACTGGAAGACCTGAGTTAGACGGAATACCATTTTATGAAGACCACCAAGCTAATACAGATGATTTGTTCTTAATAAGCCTACCTCATAATAGGATAGGTGTTAAGAAAGCAGCAAGTTATGTAGAGTTTGGTTTGACAGACATGGCACGAAAAGGAGTAGTTTGGATGATGAGCAATTATTATTGCACAGCACCAAATCGAAACTACTGGATCCATACATTAAAAACTACATGAGGCTAAAACCTCTTTTTTTATTGTAAAATGGCAGAACTAACAATGGCCGGAGTAGGCCAAGTGCAAGCAGTTGGAACAGATGGAATAAATGCCCATCTTGAGCTTCCAGGGAGTTCAAACTTAGAAGTATTTAGAGTTACTTCTACTAATGCAACATCAGATTTTATTTTCTCCAGAAAATTCATTAAAATAAAGACAGTAATGATACAGAATCATGGAGCTAATATAGGAACAGGAGAAAAGGATCCCCCTAAAATTGTAGTGACTCAGGGAAATGAAGCTTCTGCAACAATGGCTAAAATAACGATTCATCATACTGCAACTCAGGAAGTTTTTTCATTATTCATATTTGGTGATATGTAATGGCAGCACATGTAACAGTAAACAAAGGAGCAAACCTAGATGATTCTAGTTTGCCTAATGTAGAGTTCGTTCAGTTTACAACAGCTGCAAGTGGAGATTATTTTGACTGCGAAAAACTAAGTCAGGTAGATGGAGCTTTTGCTAGTCAAGAGACAAACGATGGAGAATTTTTACAAGTATCCTGGGCATTAAGTGCAAATGGAAGACCAAGAGTTACTATTACTACTGGCGCTACAGGTGTTGTAACAGGTTATCTTACTATAATAGGGAGGCTATAATGGCAGAAATAACAGCAGTCACTACAAATTTTACAGAACAACTAGCTATCCCTGGAGTAGCAGGAGTTAGATTGACTACAACAAGCGCAAGTGAAACTTGGGTATGTCCTTATTTTGCAGAAATCCTAGCAGTAATTGCAAACAACGAAAGCGACAATGATGGATGCGATATAAGCTGGTCTGGACAGACAATTACTATAGTAGTAGGTTCAGGAGATGTAGTCACTCTTTTAATTGCAGGTAGAGGATAATGGAAAAAAAATTAAGTTTATCAGAATTCAATGCAACAACAGACTTAACCTTACATCATAAAGATAACAAAGCATGCGGTAGTGTGATAAACGACTGCAAGGAATTAAAAGTAAAAAAAGGAGAAAAGATTCCAGAAATCTATGTAAGACAACTTGCATTAAACAATCCAGAATTAATAGATATTAAAAGAAAAGCCTCAATCCCTCAATTAACTAAAGAGCAACAGAAAAAATATGATTTGGATACAGCAGAAGTAATCTCAGCAAAAAAAGCCAAAGAACCAAAAACCGAGAAAGAAGTCATAGACAAACAATTTCCTAAATGGGACATGGAAAACTTAAATGTAAAGCTTGCTTATTACATCAAGACTTATAAAAAAGAAGGAAATGATAAGTTCAAAGACTGGTGCGAAAAAGAATTCGGTGAAGATAAAATAGACAAGAGAAAGTCGGTAGACAACATAATCATCAAAATACTCAACTCACAATCTGAGGGAAAATTATGAGTTTAAGCAATCATTTAGATTCAACTGATGGACTAAACAAAGAATTTGCAGTAGCTACAATTAGCGATGTTACTATATATATAGATAGCTCTAATACAAGTGCAAATGATACAGCAGTATTAAAATATTTTGATAATCAACTAACAAACAGCGGTGCTGCAGAAAACAATGCAAGAGCAATTTTCATAAGAAATGACCAAACAATTCAAATAGTAAGTATTAATAACACTACATTTACAGACCCCGAAACTGTAATCGCAGATAAAGGCCACAGGGAAACATGGGATAAGCCTCATCTCTGGAAGTTAGTAATCAGAACAACAGTAGTAAACACAAACATTAAAATAAGGGTGAAATAATGCCTACAACAAAACAATCAATTCCAATAGGAATCAAGGCCCCTAGTTTAAACGATGGAGAATGGGTTAAAGTTACAAATCTAAAAAGTGGAGGAACTCTCAGAGGACAGATAAAAAGTGGAGAATGTATCTTAAATCCTGCAAATTCAAATTTAACCTGGAATGATAAAGATACTCTTTCGGTTGAATCAAATGGAAGGATACTAGAAAGTTCAGCTGCTACAATTTCAAAAGGTGGAGCGCAAATAAAATTTACAAGTAGCACTGCCGATGATAGTCCAGCAGTTAATTTATGAGGAAAAAAATGAAAAAAATAACACTAAGTATAATCTTTTTGATATTAATGTCTATATTAGTTTATTCTATAGTTCAAGTAGGATACATCTCTCCTGATGATGGAAAGACTTTAATACTAGGTGGAGCAGTAGAAGGGAATCTTTCTTTTGAAGTAAATGCAACTCCTACAGGATCAACAGGAGTCATAGACAATGCAACTCTTTATACTAACATTTCAGGAACCTGGTCTGCTAATTTTACTAATCTTACTGATGGAACTGTAGGACTAATATCCAACAGGTTATTTCCAGGGGGAAATTCTAATATATCTATATTTTCAAGAAATTTAGTAGATGGATCAGTATTCATATGGAATGTTTATGCTTGTGATAATATATCTATATTTTACAATGAAACTGTTTCTTTGACTTCAGAAGAATATACTATCTTTGATAATGTTACAAGTAGTGCATGCACTGCAGCAAACAATGCTACAAATTGTATAATCATCACAGCAGGAAGAGGTCAATTAGCTAATTATCCTGTTTCAACTTTAGATGCAACATTCAATAATACAGGTGGAGCTCCACTCGCTGGGGCATGCACATTAAACGGTTCAAATGAAGGATTTTTCTATTGTAATCAGACTAGAAGAACTTACAACGGAAGTGGAGATTCTCTTCAAAATGACACACTTATCACTTCTTCAGTAAAAGCAAGTTACACAATCAGTTCTAGTTGTAGATTTGTTGGAGAAAATAGAACTGTTTATGTTGAAGATGCTCCAAGTGTAACTTTAAATCTTCCAGCAGATTCAGGTTATGATTCAGATGGAACTATTGCCATTAATTTTTCAGTAACTGGAGATTCTGATATTTATACTTGTCAGGTATATTCAAATGATACAGGAAGCTGGAGTCCAGATGGTGGTGCTAACACTGCAATAAATAATACAGATAAAACTACTTCCAAGGTATTTACTCAAGGTAATGGGATAGTATGGAATGTCTTATGTGCAGAATCTGCTAACTCTGATATTTATGGTTGGGCTGTCAATAATTATACTATTAGTGTAAACACAGCTAATCCTGTTGTAACTATTTTAAGTCCAGAGGACAATAGTTATTCAAACTCTAAATATAGTGATGGTTATTCAGCTAGAGTTTATTTAAATGTTACAGACTCAAATGCTGATAGTTGTGCATTTAAACTTGATGGCATAATTAATATTACTAATTCATATACAACTGGAATACCATTTTATCAATATTTTAATGCTAGTGATGCAGCTTATGAATGGAATACTGTTTGTAATGATAGTGCAGGAAACACTTATGAAACTACAAATAGAACTATTACTATTGACACAGTTATTCCTACAAAGAGTAGCAATACAAATTACTCAAGCACTACAGCTGATTGCAAAGGATTTACAGTAAACTTTACATTTAGTGAAGATGTGAATGCTTCATTTACATTTGGAACAACTTCAATGGCTCAGACACATAAAGTTGTAGAAACTGATTATGCTGTTAATCAAACTTTAACTCTTACTTTCAACAATTCATACAACACAGATTATTATAGTAATATTTCTGCTTGTGATAGATCAGGTAACTGTAATGATTCATTTCCAGAGATGACAATACCTTCTCCTATAGGGCTTTGCACTGGATGGACCAGTTGGAGTGTTTATGACTCTGCGATAAACCTTTCAGATTACAGAACTGCTAGTGGAGCAGATTATGTATATTATTGGAATAACACTGGACAGTCCTGGATTTATTCAAGTGCAGCAGGTTCAAGTAATGAAGGTTATAGTATGGGGATAGGAGATGTAACTCATTTATATGAAAGCACAAATGATACTTACTTTAGAAATGTCTCAGGAACTCCAGGGTATTATGTTAATGTAACTGGAGGTCATGTTTACTTTGGATTATACCATGCTTATAGTTTTGGAAATATAAGTTATGTTATTTTCAAAAATTCAACTAGTGGAACAACTACTCCAAGCGATATATGGCAAGGAGGTGTATCTTTCCAAGTTGATTATTACTCAGGATTCAATAATTCAAATCAGTTATATGTTGATGCAATATATAACTGGAGTTGGAATAATGCTACTACATTAGGTATAAACTACAAGAATGGCATAGATACACTATGGTCTTATATAGATTATAATCTTTCAATTAACTTTACTCCTGATGGAGAAGTAATAGGAAACTGGACTTAGGAGGTCTCAAAATGATTAAAAAATTACTAACTTTACTGATTGGATTAATGTTGTTAATGCCTTCGGCTCTAGGTGGAGCACCAAGTGCTAAACCTTTTGTTGTTTTTATTAAATTCAATGGTGGTGCAGTAGAAAATTTAAATGTTGATTTCACTTGTAATGGAATGACAGTAACTCAAGTTACCAATAATCTAGGTGGAGTTCTAGTAAATGTAGGAGAATATGGCCACTTTAAAGATGTAGGCGGCTGTTCTATTTTAGAAGTAGACTGCGGATATGATGCTTGCAGAGAGACTTTTAACGTAGGAGATATGGATTGTCCTATTTGCGAATATACTTATGAACTTTCTGAAGCACCTCCAATGCCTGAGCCTGAATGCACAGCTGATTCGGACTGTGCAGCAGGATACGAGTGTATCAGTGAAGAATGTTCTTTGATTCCAGAAGAGCCAGAACCTGAACCAATAGTCGAAGACAAGGTAACTTCTAATGCAGATGGAACTATAGCTTTAGTTGAATCAAATTTTGGAGAATGTATTGATGTTGTTATTACAGACAATGATTTAGCTAAACTATTTGATGGAGTAACTGATTTCAATACAGAAGAATATGATGCTCACGAAGAGATATTAGTAAAATTATGTTCTGAAACAAGCATTGATGATGCTGATTTTGAGTTAGAGCCAAGAATTTTATTAGAAGAAGGAGGTATAGAATACAGAAGAGTATTTGATGATGCTATCCTTTATTCTGAAGTCGCAGACGATGAAGAGCTTGAAATTTCTTTTTTAGGAGAAGACTATGAAATAATAAGTTTAAGTTCAAGTCGAATGACAATAAGACATGGAGAGATTTATGATGACACAGATGGATGTATTCAAGGAAAAGAAATTCTTTATGATGGTTTTCCTTTAAGGATTATTTCAGTTAATGAAAATTCTATTTATGTTTCATACAATGGAGAAAGCAAGCAAATATATAGAAAAGAATTGGAGGAGATAGGAGGAATCCAAGTTTATGTAGATGAAGCTATTGAAAACGAAGATGGAGATGACCTTTGCGTAATCAGAATAGCAGAAGACATTGAAGAAGTAATAAAAGATGGTGATGAATATGTAGAAGGTTGGGATTATTCAGTTACTGAAGATTACCTTGGAATAAGAACAAATGAAGAGTATAGATTCTTAGATGAAGAATACAAGCCTCTTAAATTAGGAGATAAGATTACTTTACCTAATGATTTTGCCATTGTTAAATTCAACAAAATATCTACTTCAGATGAAACCGAGATTGATATAAGAATCAGAGATGGATATCTTAATGTTAAAGGAAGCAGAGAAGACGGAAATGAAGATGCTTTCACTTATAACAATCAAGACTATGATGAGTTGTATGTAGGAGCCGAAGGCATTCTAGATAAAGACAAAGAGTTAATCACTACAGATAAAGTAAGAATAGGAGAGTCTGATGTTTACTTAGAGAAAGGTAGCATAATCATAGGAGATTTAACTATCGAATTAGGATTTACAGATATTCTATTTAAAGGAGTTTCATATGCGACAAAAGAAGATGATTACTTAGCTTACTCAGGTATTTCTTTTAGAAATCCAGAAGACTCAGTAGTTAGCGAAAGTATCTTTGACTTGATTGTTCCAGATGAAGTGCCTGAAATAACCATTACAATAGGCGCAGAGTCAAAGACAGAAGGACTTCCTGATGAACCAGTAGGTTGTGATAAACCTGTTGTAACTACATGCACAGAAGAAGATTGTAAAGAAACTGTATGCGATCCTCAACCATGCACCGCAGTCCCTTGCACAGCTGTTCCTTGTTCATCTGAGACAGACTGTCCTGAAGTTCCAGAAGGATTAACTAGCGGTCAGATAATAATATTCATAACTTCTTTATTAGGGATAGGAGGAATTGGAACTTATGCTGGAATGAAATTAACAGGAGACCGAATAAGTAAGATTAAAAATGTAACTTATAGAGTAAGAGTCGAAAGAGATGGAGACATAGTTGAAGAACATAGGCATGCAGGGATAAGAAGTTTCCATGGTATCAATGTTACTCATAGAGAAGAACACGAAAGACATCCAAAAGGAGAAAGATATCCATTATTTGAAAAAGACGATACTGGTGTCTATAAGTATATAAGGTGATGCCGAGTGCCAGGCAATGCCCATATTTTTGGAGTGACTGTTTACGACACAGATGGAACTACTGCTTCTTATGGAACTTATGGTTCATTAAGTGTAACTATTCGTAATGAAAGCACTAATGAGTCGCAGACAAAGAATACTATTGAAGATAGTAAGGTTGTTTTCAACTTAGCTAGTTTTACAAGCGGTTGGACAGGTGGAGATAGGATTTCTTATCTTGTTCTTTATCAAGGCTACGAAGCAAGTGAATCTGTTATAGTCCAAGATACAGGTGGAACACAAGTTGATTTAACACTTGTAGCATTAACTGTAGCACCAAGTTTAAGATATTTCACTCCACAGGATTTCTTAGATTACTTTAATCTCTCAGTTTATGACGAAGACAACGCAAATGGAATAAAACCCGAGACTATTGTAAAAGTAGGACAGATGGTAGAAAAACGAATAGACAGTTTGACTTATAGAAAATGGGATGATAATGCTGGAAGCTATTATGATCATACAGATGAACTTCATACTGTCAAAACAAACCAGAAGATATTTTGGTTAAAGAATACTCCTGTTCAGGAAATCACCAGATTTGAAGTAAATATAGGTCTTTCTTCTCAAGCAGAAGACTGGAAGAATATTATGTATGTTCAGTTAGATAATTGTGATGCCACTACAGATTGGGGTGCAACTACAGATGGAGCTATTACACTTAATACAACTAACGGAGAAGTAAATGAAGGAACAGGTTGTTTGAATATTGCTAAATCGGGGGCTACACAAGATAATGTTACTTTTTCTAAAACATTGTCTTCGACTTACGATTTCACTCGTTCAGATTTCAGACTTGCTTTTTACTTTGAAGATGTAACTGAATTAAAAGCAAGTGGAAGCACAGCAGTTGAAATAAGAATAGGCTCTGATTCAAGCAATTATTATGCTTTTTCATTGGAAAGAAACAATATAGGCTCCGGAGATTGGAATACTATTACTATCAGACATGGTTCAGATGATTTAAATGCGAGCACAACTGGAACTCCTGATGCTACTGTTTGCGATTATATCGCAATAAAGATAACTTATGCAGCTAGTTCAACTACTGTTAC
>SDBT01001308.1_pt1 | contig 43523 bp, 55 predicted proteins | sample 2277101 | NCBI WGS metagenome assembly SDBT01 (sample SAMN10404973, study PRJNA504765) | marine sediment metagenome | isolation source: marine sediment core GS10_PC15, 103 cmbsf | place: Arctic Ocean: Southern Knipovich Ridge | collected 2010
CTCATGAATAACGCCGTTGGTGGCTGTTTACTGAGCTAGTCGTCAATTAGGCATGAAAGTTGAGGGGGGACCGGCTGGGGAATTCGCTGTCAGTCACACGACGAGTGGCCTAGGATAAATAGCCTATCTATTTCAGCCTATTGTACCTCTAGGTACTCCTTCCTATGTTATTAATATCTCGTTCAATGTTTGAACAGATACTTTTTGGTGTTAGAAAACGTAAAAGTATCCGTTCAATTGTTGAACGAGATATTTTTAACTCTTAGTTTCTAAGGAGAAGTGTTATTGAGTCTAAGAAGGAGTAATTCCAGTAGGAGAAATTTAGAAGTGTAGCGAGGCACCTAAACCTTATGAAATAAATCCTAGAGAGTGCTTGACTTTTTTATAGAAAGTCTGTATATTTGGGTGTCTAGCTTTATTCTAGGGGGATATGAAGGCACCTATTCCATCTAATGGAGACTTAAGCGACGGCGCAAAGATGGCACTAGCCCATGCGTCTCAGGCAGCTCCAACTCAGGCAACTCAAACGAAGGGGACGTATCAACTTCAGAAACTCAGGGGTAGGCATCACCTTATCCTTCAACTAGCGGCGAAGGGTATGAAGGGTGTTGAGATTTCTCAAGTCCTTCAGATCAGCGAAGTTGCAGTTTCCTATACTCTAAATAGTGAATTAGGAAAGCAAAAACTCGCAGCCCTTCTTGGAGAAGCTGACCTTGATACTATTGATGTTATTAAGGAGTTTGGAGAACTGGCGCCGATTGCTGTTGAGGTTATTGAAGAGGTCTTAGTAAACCCTGCAGCTAAACACGCAGATAGACTTAGTGCGGCGGAGAAGATCTTGAATGGAGCTGGTTTCGCCCGTAGGCAACAGATAGACATTAACGTCCATCATGTTACTGATGAAGAGATTCAAGAAGCAAAAGTAATGGCTCGGCAAAGAGGGAGACTCGCAGGAGTCGTTATCGAGGATGCCGTTGTTATTGCTAATGAGGACAGTGAGGCATGACCACAGATATAGCCTTATGGGTCGCAGGGATTCTTCTGGTTCCTGCTATCCTTTGGTCCATCCACTGTACTGTGACAATGAACAAGGTCAAGAAAGATGTTGGTTCCCTTGTGAAAATGCACAGAGGGACTAATGAGAATCTAAGAGAGAACACAAGGGCGATTCGCTCTTTAACACATTATATAAAGTGGTTCGTTACTCACCAATCTGGAGCAGAACCACCTCCTCCACTTGAAGGAGGCGCAACAGCAGTAAGTAGTGACTGATGGCTTTACGAGTTAAAGAGGGTGTTTCAATCAGAGGTTTACAGCCTCAAATGTTCCATGCTTGGAACGTCGCCGGAGAAGTTTATGATGAAGTTTCCAACGCTGATTGTATTCTTACTGCAGGTGTTGACGGTAAGCATGGTCATGGTTCTCTGCACTATGTTGGTTTTGCTATTGACCTTCGTATTAGGAACCTAGACGGCGGCGACGGAATTACTGCTTCTACTATGAGGAGAGCTGGTGTTGTTAAAGAGCACTTGAAAGAACGGTTAGGACCTGAGTATGATGTTGTTCTTGAATCTAATCATTTCCATATAGAGTTTCAACCTAAGGAACCTATCTAATGAAGATAAGAACTGATGATAATCGGTCAGTTCTCTATCGTGATGGAGAACCTATAGTAGCGTGGGATAGGGAAGAGTGTGTTCTTGAGATTGAGGAGAGTTTAACCAAGGATGAGTTAAAAGATGTTATCACGGAGTTGCTATCTCTGGTTCATGAGCTTCTATCAGGTGATACAATGCCTCTTCCGAGTAATCCAGCAAACATTCCTTACGTAAGGAACTAACCGCAACTTGTTGCGTCGTCTCAGTTACTAAAAAAATGCCAGCAGCACTTTGGTCTGTTATATTTGAGGAAGAAAGTGACTTTGATCTAGAGGTTACTTATCAGGCAGCTGATTGTACTGCTAAGCCAATTACTGGCTATGGAGCGAGTTTTCAATTAAGGAATGATCCTAATGATCCTCTTTCTTTAATAACAGCGAGTGTTGCTAATGGTAGAGTTGTTCTAGCAGGAACTTCAGGAATCTTTAGTATCAATATTCCCGCCGCCAGCGTTGATGCTATTAGAGAGTTGATAGCAGAGGGAGCAAGGTATAATTTTGTAATTTGGCCTACAGCAGCAACGCCGTCTGTTGATCCTAAGAGGTTGCTGGAGGGTGATGTAAGCTACAGGAAGGCATATGCTACTGTCTAATGTCAAGTACCTTAAGTTCATGGAAGCAGCTGTTAAAAGCGAAACAGGGTTTCGAATTACTCAACGAGGTAGTTGTTGGTCCTCAAGGTGGGACTTCTATTTCGTTAAGGGAAGCTGTAATAGTTACTGAGGGTATGGCTTGTACAGTAACAGCTAAAGATAAGGATAAGGTAGTAATAAACGCTGAAGTTTGTTGCCCACCTATTGAAGAAACTAATGTCATGGGAGAGCAGGACATTAACCGTTCTGTTCTAAGAGAAGATTATGGTAGGGTTATTTGGAATACTAACTCTCCTACGACAAGTAGACTAAGCTGGGGACCAGAGGGATCTCCGGCGGCGAACTTAGTAACAGGAAGTAGTGTAGAAGGAAAACAGCATGAGTTATTTTTTAATCCTCTCGCTATTAGTACTAAGTATGAGTTTATTGTGGGTGGCTGTCGTTCCTTTTGTGGAGACTGCTTCTCCTCAACTGTTTACTCCTTTTCTGTACATCCTATTACAGAAGTTGCGATTATTGCTACTTTTAATTTCCAGGTTCTTACATCTCTCCTTACCTGTGTCTCAACAACTATTCCTCTTAATAGGTTCGGATCAGATTCCTCCTTTGGAGGAGAAGCAGGTGTTCCACGACCGATTGGTCTTGTTGGTTCTATCTCAAATATAACTCTCGCAGCCTCAACTTTATCAGTCTTGAATTCCTGGGATGTTGTTCCAGCTATTACAACAGTACCGTAATTATGCAAGCAATCCTACATGAGATTAATCTTACGAGGGATTTATTTGATCTTGAAATAGAGATTAAGGTAGATGGTGAGGTTTACATAAGGACGAAGGCAAATAGTCTTACTGAGAACTTTCTATCCCTCATGTTTAATATGATGGGGATTAGACGATCCTTTGGTATTAAAGATATATACCATACTAGAATGGATCAGACTGCTCAGGATATTCCTTTCTCAAATCTCTTTGGGAGAACAATACTTAGTGTTACTACATCTGACCCTAGGACAGTTGTTATATCTACCAGGATTAATGTCACCGACGTTGGAGACGGAGTTCAGGTTTCTGGAGTAAGAACTCCGGCTGGTATAAATGGGCGTTGGATTGTTGAATCCTTAGCTGTTTCAGAGAGAGAAATTACTCTAGCAAACGCTTCTCTTGCTATAGTTGGTAACTCTGCTTATGTAAGTGGGAATACTCCTAGTTTTGTTCTAGGTTTTGATAGTGTAGCTCAAGGGATTGGTGATGGTTTTAATGAGGATGAGACTTTCTACCGTCCTTGGATTTGTGTAGGAGTAGGAGCTGAGACAACCACAAAGCTAGATTGGGCATTAAAGAATTTCGTTAAGGATGGTTCCTCAACAGGGCAGTTAGTCTATGAAAGTATGATCGTTGCTGTTCCTGCTGTTGCAGGCAATACTTCAACTATAACAGTTACTAGAGACTTTACTAATAATAGTGGAGCTACTGTTGCTATAAAGGAAGTAGGATTGTTTGCAGGAGGCTGGCGTGGTGCTATTTACTCTAGTGACCTTGCAATGATCCTTATAGCTAGAGACCTTTCAGCCTTTACTATTCCTAATGGTTCTACGATTGAGGTTTCCTATCGGTTTAACACCTCATCCGTCGCCGCTGGTGGATTTCTTCGTCAGTTTGGTGAGCTAATGTATCGTCAGATGTCTGGTTTATCTCGTGAGGCTAAGGACCTTGATAACGCTAGTCAAACCTTTGATGAGTCATTTGAACAATTTAGGCTTGCTGTTGGAGGAGGCTCTAGTTATCTTGATGCTTCTCCTAATGTTACGGCTAATCGACCTATGCAATACACAGGTGTTCAAGTTGGTTTAGCCTCAACTCCTGTGGCTTTTGCTAACTTTGGTCTTTCTAGTAAAGTATTCCACGGCGTTGCTGCTAATCAATTATTCCACTACGGAACAGTTGTAGATAACTGGTTAAGTAATACGACTACGAATAAGTTTGATATATCTGGACTGTTTGAGAACCAGAGTGGAGCTACTGTTTCTATATTGGAAACAGGTTTACATACAGATAATGATGATAAAGATAGCCAACATGCTATCGCTCGTCATGCTCTTGCTGCCGCCGTTGATGTTCCTGATGGACAATGCTTGAAAGTTATATATAGACTTAGTGTATGATTTCCAAGATTGAAAGAATTGAACTCCTAGCTGAGATGGCTAATGACTCTGCGTTTGCAGGAAGTATGATCTATCCAGATAGGTTCAATAGACCCTTTGATATCATACATAAACCGATCTTTGATATTATTGACAAGAGACCTGGTGATGAAGGTTATAAGCCTCATAAACTTATTATTGCTCCTCGCGGCGTTGGTAAGACTTCTATATGTGGCCTCCTGGTCCCTACAATCGCTATCGTTCTACAGCGCTATGATTATATCGTTGTTATTGGCTACAACGCTGACGATGCTATTGAAAAGACTGAGGAGCTTAAACGAGAACTAGTTTCTAATGAACTAATCAGGACTTTGTATGGAGATATAAGAACTCCAAAGTGGTCAACGAAGGAGTTTGTTCTTCAGATTGGTTCTAAACTTATCAAGGTGCATCCTCGAGGTTCTGGACAACCAGTCCGTGGTAGACTGTTTAACGGAAGCCGACCTGGGCTTATTCTTATCGACGATCTCGAGAAAACTAAAGAAGTTGAAAACCCTGAAATACGGAGAGAGAAGAAAGATTGGCTCTATGGCGATGTGATGAATTGCATTGATAGAGGGCTACGTCATGTTCCTGGAAAGGATGCGCCTTGGGAATTCTTAGTAATGGGGACTATCCTTCATCAAGACAGTTTACTGATAAGTCTAAGTGAAAGTGACCATTGGGATACTGTTACCCTTGAGATTTGTAATGACAATTTCGAGAGTAATGCTCCTAACTTCATGCCTGATGTTGTCTGTAAGGCTCTATATGAGCAGATGAAGGACGACGCTCAGTTAGACACTTGGTATAGAGAATATCGAAATAATCCAGTTCCTATGGGAGCTGATGCGGCGTTCAATGAAACTCTCTACAAATATTATGATGAGGGTGAGGAGAATCTTAACAACAATTATGATGTTGAGAGTGTCGTTATTGTGGATCCTTCTCGTACTGTTAATATGGCTAGTGCGCCTTCAGGGATCGTAGGTATTGGAATTGACATGGTGAGGAATAGAATTTTCGTCAGGGATGTTATTAGTAAGAAAGTCTATCCTGAGGAACTGTATAATCTCACCGCCGAAATGATTATCAAAATGCAGGCAAGGGTTTTAGCTGTTGAAATAACAGGCCTTCATGAATTTATAACTCATCCGTTTAAGACCTTTTTAAGGCAGAGAGGGATTCAAATTGAGTTCGTTGAGCTGCAGGCTAGACAAGGTGTTAGTGAAAAGGGTAAGACTGCTCGTGTTAGGTCTCTTGTTGATTTTTATCGGCAAGGTATTATCTATCATAATAAGTCAGTCTGCGCGCCATTAGAACAACAGTTAAGAGCTTTTCCTAGAGCAAAAGATTGGTCGCTAATGGACCCTTTCGGTTACATCGTTGAACTGCTTGAAAAAGGCCAGCGTTATCTTAGTTTTCCTGGTCAGCATGAGTTTGAGAGTAAGAAGAATGTTGAGAAGGAGTTTAAGGAACTTGAATCTTTCTATGAGGACGATGAGGAACTGTGGGCTCCTCTTGAAGATTTCAGAGTGGTTTAATGCCTAGATATTTTAAATATCACATTGGTAGGGATGGTCCTCAGATTTTCATATCTGAGAACGGAGAGCTTCCTTTTAGAGTTGAGGAGATTGATATCTATGACCCTTCTCAGGAAGGAGTAATTAGAGATGTTGCCCTAAACTTTGGCTCAGCAATTAGTGGTGCTGAAGGAGGTAATATCGCTGGAACAATTAACGCCGCCGACTATTCAGTATTCAGGGCTGTTCACTTTAACGCTTATAACATAGCAGGTGATCTGCTTTAGATCATGGGAGTAAATACAGTTCCTCGATTTGTAGAGCAACCTCAGACTTGGAAAACTCAGGTTAGTATTGCTAATGTTAATATCTCTGGTGATACAGGAACGCTTGTGACTCTGTTAACTGGCGCCGTTCCTCATGGAAGTAAGGTTGACTACTTCTCTTTCCAAGCTCAGAATGTGACTGTAAATGGAAGGCTTAGAATTTACTTATTTACTGGCGGTGCAACTGCTCACTTATGGAAAGAGATCTCTGTTAGTGCTGCCTCAGCTTCTGCTATAAATAGGACAATGTGGTCTAGCAACTTTACTCCAGTAGCCCCCTTAATTGTCCCTAGTGGCTGGACTGTTCAGATAGCAATTCATACCTCTAACGTGGTTAATATATTTGGAATTGGAGGCGACTTTTAATGCCTAATGTTCTAGATCCTAATGCGGCGATGAAACTCCAGCCGGGAAAAGGGAGGCCTTTGTCTATTATAGATCATGGGTATGATTATCCTAGAGGTCTTAACCTAAGGCCTGGACATAAGAAGCATCAGAGATTACTTTCGCAAATTCTCTTTTTCGCAAGGGACTCTTATAATCATATGTCTCAAAGGCATAAGGATTGGAGAGAGATAGATAGGGTTCTCAAGAGTTATACCTATCTTCCGACGCCAGGAGGAAAGAATAAGAAGTCTAGAGATGAACATGGAGGGCAAAATGATGAGATGAGAAGGATAATCATGCCTGTCTCTTCTGTTATTCTTGATACTCTTCTGACCTATTTTACAAGTGCCTTCATTCGTGATCCTATCTTTGAATATGAAGGAACTGGACCGGAGGATGCTTACGGATCGATCCTTTTGACTAGATTAGTTCAAGGTCAAGCACATAGGAACGGCGTTCCCCTTGCTCTTCACACAGCTTGGAGAGATATGTTCGCTTATGGAGTAGGATATGCCTCTCCTCGTTGGGAACAGACCCTCGGTCGGCGAATAGAACTTGGTCCTACTGGGTTTTTTGACCAGATTGCCTCTTTCTTCCAAACAGGCGTTGGTAGAAGGCAATCTGAGTACGAATTACTCTACGAAGGTAACGTTCTAGACAATATAGACCCCTATTTGGCCCTTCCTGACCCTACTATTAGTGCTCATGAGGTCCAAAAAGGCGAGTATTTCGGCTGGATTGACGAAGATACACTCTCCTCAATGCTTCGAAATGAGGAGTCTAACGGGTTTTTTAACCTTAAATACCTCCGGGATATGGGAGGTCCTTTAACTTCTAGCATTTTTAATAGAGGAGAAAGAGGTCTTAGAGGTCAGCACCACCCCTCAAGTAGTGCTCCGGTTGATAAGATCTGGATGTATATTGACCTGATTCCTAGGGATTGGCAGCTAGGAAGAAGTGATGATCCAGAAACTTGGGTATTCGGCGTCGCCGCTGATACAGTTATCTTCAAAGCTGAACCTTTAGATTTAGCTCATGGAAACATCCCTGTGGCTTCTGGTTCTCCTGATTTTGACGGGTATTCTTCTACCCCAGTTAGTCGTCTTATGTCGGTTGAGGAACTCCAAGTGCTCGTGGACTTTCTGTACACAAGTCATGTTGAGAACATTAGGCGAGTTATCAATGATAATATCGTTCTTGATCCTAGCCTTATTAACATACATGACGTTAATACAAACAAGCCTGGAAAGGTTATAAGGGCGCGAAAGAGGGCTTGGGGACAGGGTAATCTTAGAGAGTCTATTTTCCAACTAGATGTTCAGGATGTTACTCAGGGTAATGTCTCTGATGCTCAGTTCCTTATGGAACAGGCAAAGCAAGCAACCTCAACGATGGATCAGCTAGGAGGGAGTTTAGCTCCTAGGACTTCTAGAATCAGTGCTAATGAAGCTCAGGGTGTTAGAACAGCTGGTTTTGCTCGATTAGAGAGACCAGCTCAAATAGTAAGCCATCAGTTTATGCTTCCTATTGCCAGGATGTTCGCTTCGAATATTCAGCAATTTATGAGTAAAGATACCTTTGTCAAGGCTACCGGAGAACTAGCAGAGAGGCTAGCAGAAGAGTTTGGCGTAACGCCGGATAGGGAAAGACTCCCAGTTTCTGCTGAAGAACTTATTATTGAATATGACGTTCTGGCTCATGACGGCGCTACTCCAGGGAAGGAGAATCCTCAGATGTTAATTGAGCTGTTTCAAATAATGGCCCAGAATCCTGACCTCGCTCAGCATTTTGAGATGCAACGGTTCTTTACTCATATTATGAGACAGACTGGCGCAACCCATGTTGATAATTTTGTTAAGAAGCCTCAGGTTATGGAGGATGAAGAAGTCCTCAAAGAGGTAGACAAAGGTAACCTTGTCGAGACAAATGGACAAGTGTAATGAGTTTATATAGCGGGATACCCAGTATCCTTCCTAGATACGAAGGTAAGGCAGATATGGAACTCTTTCTAGCACAACAGAACCTTGTGGTCCTTGACGGGTTAAGATCTTCCTTGTTAGGTGGGGGGAACCTTAACACAGCTACTACTACTGTTGATTTGTTGACCTTAGCAGGAGTTACACTGTCAGCAACAACGATGACGTATTCAGCCGGATCAGCTGGTCGTTATGAAGGTACTTTACCTGTTGTAACCTCGCTAGTGGAGGGTACTGAGTATTTCGCTCAAATTCAAGCAATTTCAGGGGCAACTGTTGCTTACTGGAAACTTAAGCTAACAGCAGTTAATCGGAGAGAATAATGGACCTTACTAATATTCTAGAGCTTTTCGCATCTCCTATAGGCTTATCAGGCTTCACTATTATTATTAGTGAGTTCATAGATAAGTATTGGGATCTTGATGGGGGTGCTGCCTTTGCTCGTGCAGCTGTTGTTGCTGTGATCCTTTGCCTAGTTGGTATGTTTGCAGACATTGGCTATATGGCAGATGTGGAAGGTTTTGCTATTGTAACGAAGACTATTGAAGTAATCCTGTTAGCAGCTGGAGCCTTCAATATTCCCTTCCTTAAGGATATTCTTGAGAAGGTTAAACTTCGTACAGTTGTTACAGATGGATGAAAAAAGTCCTAGTGATAATCGTTCTAGGTGTTCTGCTTGTCCTAGCTGGGGCGGTTATTGCTAGAGCTTACTGGCCAAGGCTAATTGAAACACCTGGAGAAATAAGATACCTTGATAAAGATGTTGTACGAAGAGACACTGTTACAGTTACCAGATTCGACACCAGAACCATCTTTCGGGAAGTTACCAAGCTTGTCCTTGACACAATCTATGTGCCAGTTGGATTCTCCGGCGTCGGAATTATCTCACCCTCACCTATCAAATTTGAGCGAGGCAATGTCGTCCTTACCTACTTCGCCTTCAGAGACAGCAGCTTTGTCCAAGACAGATTTAAACTTCCTAGACCAAAGACTAGCTGGTATCTGTCTACAATTACAGGATATAATCCATTCAATAGTCAACTTGAGATTGGATTTGAGGCAGCTGCCAGATGGAGAGGACTTACCGCGTATACCAGGATCTCAACAACTATGAACCACAGCGATCTTACCATCGGACTGCGAATCAGACTAAAAGGAATTGAATAAAGAATCCGTTCAATAATTGAACAAACCTTTGAACCCCCATGAGACAGAAGGTTGAAATTACAGAGTTTAGAATCCAACCAAGTTCTTCTATTAATGAACTTAAACAGTTCCAAGAAGGATCTATTTGGAGAGATTTTGAGACTTATATAAAGACTCTAAATGAAGAGAGTCTGAAAATGTTAAAAACTGAGAAGAACACGGATGTTCTTTTTACAACACAGGGCTGCGTTTTAGTAGCTGAAAAAATACTTGATCTACCTAATCAGTTGATTGAGTGGGCACTTGAGAATCAACAATTAGAAGATGAAGGTGGTGAAGATGACGGATAAACCCAAAGAGTCTAAAGGACAAGAAGAGATGGAGGAGACCGGCGAGAAGCTGGATGATAGGCAGCAGGATCAGTTAGATGCTTTTCTGACTAATCTTGATACTAATCCTCCCAAGGAAGAGGAAGAAGAGGAAGAAGCTCCTAAGGCCTCTGATAAACATACTGAGGAGGAAATTGACGATGCCAAAACATCCGACGAAGAGAGCGAAGCTGAGGAGTTCGACGAAGAACTTGCCGGTTCAGAGGAAGAAGGTGACGAAGAAGAGGGTGAAGAAGAAGTAGATGAGCTTGTTGGCCTGAGGGCTGAAATAGCCGAGCAGAAGAAACTTTTGAATCAGCTTGCTGCTCAGAAACAGTTGGAGAAAGAAGAGAAAGAAGACAAGATTGTAGTTGAGATAGACCCTGCAACCCTCATTACCGAGGAAGAGGCAGCAGAGTTTCTCACAGATCCTCATAAAGTCTTAAGTACCCTTGCCGAGAGGATATATGTTAAGGCTCGTGAGGATACCCTGAAGGATATTCCACAGTTAGTGGAAAGCGGCGCTCGCCGACAATCAGCTCTGAACGAAGCTCAAAAGACGTTTCGGAAAGAGAATGCTGACTTAATGGCGAAAGCCGAGAAGATTCCAGCAGTTGATCGGCTTATTCGTATGACAGCGAATGAACTACAAGCCGAGAATCCTGCATGGACGGTTGCGCAGATTTTTGAAGAGACAGGAAAGCAGGTCCGAGCTGCTATTAGTCTTAACGAGAAAGCGCAAAAGATCGAGAAGGAAGTGATGAGCGGGAAAAAGAAAAGTTCGAATCAGCCAACCAAACCTAGAGGGAAACGAAGATCTCCTGGAAAGGGCGCAGCTGATGAAAGGAGTGGGCTTCAAAAGGACCTTGATGCCATGCTGGAAAGTAGGGGATAAGGGTCAGTTCATTAACCAGTAACATGGAGGACTAAAACTATGTTACCAGATTTTCTAATGGACAAGCAAAGCCCTGATAAGAAACTGTTTGTTGCAGCAGCTAGCACAGTAGCGCTAACTGTGAATCAACGACACGTTTTTATTACAGGGGGTTCACCTGTGTTGACTCGTATTGTTATGCCAGACGTTAGTTCGGCAGAGCATTATAAGTTCAACCTAACGTGTATCTCTCTGGACGCAACTACAGGGTCGCTTATCCACGTCGTCTATAGTGCAGGAGGCCTTGCGGCTCTCTGTACTGACATCGCTACTGTAGGTGTCGATGTAGACTTTGAGAGCAACGGAATTTTCTGGACGATCACGAGAGCTGTTTAATCTAAGTATCCACTATTTTTACAAATCAGTCTATTAGGTGTAAAAAATGGCTGCATTTTTAGGAATGAGAGGCGACGGAGATTGGACAACCAATCAACGTCCCGAGAATTGGAGGCAAATGATCCTCCACCTCTATCCAAATGGTTCAGCTCCGCTAACGGCGTTGCTTTCTATGTTGGGTAGTGAATCCACAGACGATCCTACTTACCACTGGTGGACAAAGGATCTTCCTCAGCAGGGAGGCGCCGTAGCAGGTGTCTTCTCAAATGCCAACCTTACCGTTGCGGCGACGAGTTTGGCCTATGCTGCAGGGCAAGTCCTGTATTTCCAGATGGCAGAAGCCGTTGCTGATGAGTTCCGTGAAGGACATCAGGCAATGGCTCAGACTGGTGAAGATTTCAATTTCGCCTATGTTGGGAAGGTTGTCGATGTCGTCAAGAACGGTGCCGCGAGCTATATTGCCGTTAAGCTGCTTGAGGCTGTTACCTCTACATATCCAATTTGGTCTTCGACCTTCCTGGATGTGTCAGGTAACATGAATCCTGAAGGCGCTACAATGCCTGATGCTCTTGCCTATGATCCGGTTGAGTTCTTCAACTATACGCAGATTTTCAGAACCCCCCTGTCAATCACGCGTACAGCTAGAAAGACTCGCCTGAGAACTGGTGATGGTTATCAGGAAGTGAAGCGTGAAGCGCTCGAGCTCCACTCGATAGAGATGGAGAAAGCGTTCCTCTTTAGTGTTCGCTCAACAGGGCTTGGGAGTAATAACAAGCCTGAACGGTCTACATACGGGTTGAGGAACTTTATTCTAGACAATAACACCGGCGGGGTAAGCCATTATCCTACGACCGCAGGGTTTGGTGGTGTTGCCTGGACTGCTGCTCTAGGTGGTATCCAGTGGCTCTATGAGCGTCTGGAGCAAATCTTCCGGTATGGAAACAATGAGAAACTTGCACTGATTGGTAATCTCGCCCTCCTGGGGATTAACGAGCTTGCTACGGCGCAAGGAACCATCAATATTACTCCAATGACTGTCTCCTACGGGATGAGGGTTTTGGAGTGGGTAACGCCTTTTGGAACGTTGTTCCTAAAGACGCATCCGTTGATGTCTCATCGTCAAGCCCTTCGCCGGGATATGATTATCCTAGAGCCTGAGAAGCTCAAGTATCGCTATATTGATGATACCTTCTTTGTGGATGATCCTCAGGATAGGAAGAACCGTAATAACAGCCGTGATGGGACGGAGGAAGAGTATATTACGGAAGCTGGTCTTGAGATCCATCACGCGAAGGCCTTCGGATACCTTAGCGGTATTGGTAAGGCTGGAACTACTTCAACCTAATCTTAAGGTGTAGAGGGGGGAGCTAGTCTCCCCTTTCGAACCCCTACTAAAAAAAGGAGGTTGATATGGGTAGGCCAGCTATTCGAGGCGATGCGGGTTATAGTGCTCCGGCACAGAAGTCTTGGAGGCTTCCTCTAGCTACCACAGGAGTTGTTGCAATTCCTAGGTTTGCTAGATACTTCAAGGCTAGTGGAGTAACCACACTTATATGTCAGTTAAGGTTAGATGCTGCTTCAATACATCTCCCAGTTATGCCTGGGACGAATATTGAGGACGTAGGTTGGGTTTACAATCCTGCGGCGCATACAACTGTGACGGATTTTATCTTTCTTGGGTAGGAAATGTCTGGGAATATCAGTGAGAAGAACAGACTTACACAGCCAGCTGGAATGGGTCCTAGAGACCTACCTGTTGACGCTGTTAGAGGATTTACTAGGATAGCCACCTGCGAAGGCAAACCAACAGGTGTTCCAACTGATATTCCTGGACAAGTTCCTATGATTGTTGATAGGATTAATAAGGAACTTTACATTTATGTAGGTGGGTGGATTAGTATGAGTCAGGACTTTTATTTAGAAGTTCAGAAGGGCAACATCCCCGGACATAGTATTGTTCATAAGTTTGGGAGGAATACCGCCGTAGCAAATGCAACTTGGGAAGGAGTTCATCCTTTAAGCGGACTTTTCGTTTTCCTTTCTGCTGCTACAACTATGCGGGTTAAGGCTGGAGGAAACTCTGCTGATACAGCAGCTGGCGTAGGAGCACAAGTAATTACCCTAGAGGGTTTGGATGGAGTTGGAGAGGCTATTACTGAGAATCTTATCTTAGATGGAGCTACAGCCAGCGTTGCTACTTCTCTTACCTTCCTTCGTGTTAATAGAATCTATACAGCAGATGGACGAGCAGGTAGTTATGGAGGAGTTAATACTGGGACTATCGTAGTTGAGGACGCAGCAGGAGCTAATGATATGATTGAGATAGAAGCTGAAGAAGGTCAGAGCCAGTATTGTGCTTATAGTATTCCTGCAGGTAAGACAGGATACCTTATGGAGATTCGTGTTCAAGCTGATAGTCAAAAGCCTGCAGACTTTCGAGTATTTACAAAAGAGAGTATTTTAGATAATTTAACTCCTTTCGGTGCGACTAGGGTAAAGATGCACTTTGATGGAGTCGTAGGACAGGAGACGGAACAGGGAAGTTCACCACTTTTAATTCTTCCTGAGCTTACTGACATTTGGGTAGAAGCTGAAGGTGATGGTCAGCAGACGGAAGTTTCAGCGGACATGGAAATTTTACTGGTAGATAACTAGGAGGTTGTCATGGGTGTTTTAGGGGGATCAGATTTATGGGCCTTGGGAGTTAGCACTGCTGGTTTCCTTGCAGGTCTAGTTAATAGTGTATTTACTAGGACAGGTCATGTTGCCGCAACTGGTGGAGATTATACGGCTGCTTTAATAACGAATACTCCTGCTGGAGCAATAGCGGCGGTAACAGTTCAGGCGGCTATTAATGAGCTTGATACAGATAAAGCAGCATTAGCTGGTGCTACTTTCGGCGGCGCTGTTCAAATGCCCACAGGTTCAGGCGTTGGAGTTGCAGCAACGGATGGGATGTTTCATATTCAGACAATTACTGCAGGAGCGGTTACAGCAGATGCTAATGCTAATCAGCTAGTTATTGAAACTAATGTAGCTGGGGGTATTTCTATCCTCGTTACAGATGGAGCAGCAGCAGGAGTCTTTTTTGGTTCTCCCTCGAATAATGCAGCAGCTAGGATTCAGCATACTTGGTCGGCTAATGCCCTTACCATTGCCACAGCAGATGTAGGTCATTCCGTTGTTCTTAGTGCTGATAATCAGGTTCCAAACCTCACCCTCTCAGGCGCCGCTGGTTCAGAACTAGCGGCCTTTGTTAAGAACGTTACAATCGGTGGTACTCTTACTGCTGGTTCACCTACCTTTACCATTGATGCCATTGGCATAACGATCACTGATGGCACTGATGATCTTTCACTTCTTAACACTACCGCCGCAAGTGTAGGTGCTCAACAGTTTAGTCCTGCTTTTAGACAGCAAGGATCAGGCTGGGAGACTAATGTTGGTTCTAGCATGACTGTTGAGTTTAGAAGCTATGTTCAAACAGTTCAAGGAGCGGCGGCTCCTATAGGTCTTTGGACTCTAGAAGCTTCTATAGATGGAGGAGCCTATGCAGGAGTTCTAACTGCTGATTCTAATGGAACTCTTACAACTACTGGAATTATCCGTGCTGCCGCTGGATCTAGCATTGGATTAGCTCACACAGATGGAACTCTCCATGTTCATACTGCTTCTGCTGGGGCGGTAAGTCCTGATACAGCCTCTGACGACCTTGTGGTTGAAAATGATGACCATTGTGGAATCGCTATGCTTGCTCCAGATGATAAGCAGATCACTCTTGCATTTGCTTCTCCAAGTAGCAATGTAGGAGCTAATATAAATTGGAATTACGGTACAGGAGCCTTCAATTTTGGGTCGAATAAAGTAGGTGCAGTTGCAACATTTCGGACTGATAACAATGTTGTTGCTCTTACTCTCTCTGGTGCCGCTGCCGCAGAACTTGCAGTTTTTCCAAGGAATGTTACTGTTACTGGAACACTTTCTGGAACAATCAATGCCACAGGTGGAGCAAGCTTTGGTCCAGCAGATATTACAACAATTACTGTCGTTAATGGTATTGTAACGGCTATTGCATAATCTTAAATAAAAACATCATGTCTTACACAAAACCAGATGATAAAATAGCTACCTCCATTGGAGGTATCTCTATTCAATTCGATCAGAACGACGCCGTCGTTGGTCGAGTTGAAGTCTACTATGTAGACGATGACAGGAATGTTGTATCTTCTGAAATCACTCAGCACGAGGATCTTTCTACCGCGCAGAAGGGTTTTCTCACAAGTCTCTTTAATAGCCTTCGTAATCAAGCAAGTATTGATACAACACTGAAGAAGGATATACCTGCTGCTGTTGTTATCTAAGCCTTAAATTAACCCCCTAAGTAGGTAGAATAATGACTAAGAGCCTAACACATGAGGAAGTTATCCAAGCCGAACTGGGCTTTCTTAACTTCTCTGGCTTCTCTTTCAAAGAAGCTAATGTTCGTCATCAAATTCGACGTAATCTAAGGGAACTTACTCCCTTAGCTAAAGACCTTCGCTTGACCCTTGATGAGATTAGAGATAATTATATTAAGAAAGATGGAAAGGGTAAGCCTAAGAAAAAGAAGGCAACCAGAGGTTTCAACGGCCAGGATTACGAGGAAGAAAGTGGCTGGGACTGGAATAAAGAAGGTCAGGAAGCTAGTGAGATAGAGCAGAGAACCTTCCTAGATCAGGAGATGGAAGTCCGTGTTTATCCTCTTAAGGACGAATGGCTGACTCCAGCTTGGAGGTATGTTGTGAACTTAAAAGTCTCTCCACAAACTATTAGGGAGGAATACTTTCCTTCTTATAATGATACTCGTTTTATTGAGTATGCTATTGAGTTTGAAGAGGAGAAAGAGCCAGAGAAAGAGCTAGAATAACCAAACATAAAGGAGTGGAATTATGTCTAAAGACATTGGCGGAAGCCTGAAAACGAAAAGTTCTGCTGGACGTAATTCAGCGAACAAGGCAAAGAGTGGGAGCAGGAAGTCTCGTAACTTCAATCCCAAGACGGAATCAGCAGGAGGAGGAAAGGGTAGACCTTCTGTAGTTGGTCGGTATAGTCCTGCTGGAGGTCCTCCAGATACTCCTACTGCACCGTAAATTCAAAGAACTGTTCAATTATTGAACGGATACTTTTGGGGTGAAGTATGAATCTACTTGAAGTTAGAACTCAGTTCGTTAAACAAACAGGTCGGTATGATCTGAAAACTGGTGCGACGACCTTTGAGGATAACGGCGCGGATTACTATCTCCAAGCTGGTCAAAGGATGCTGGACCGTCTCCTAGAGTTCCCGAAGGACGAAGGAGAAATGACTATTACTCTTACTACCTCTGCTATTTCAACAACCCTTCGTAATGTAAGAAGTGTTAGGGAGATTGCAGTTGCAGATACTAATGATGCTACTATTAGGTATCTAACGCGGAGGAGTATGAGTGAGATGAGATCCAACTATGGAGATGAGGTTTCTAATCTAGCTAGTGTGACGGCGGCGGAACCTACCTCTTGGTCACTTGCTTGGTTGAGAACAAATGTTTCTAATACCACAGTAACTGAGGGGAATACGAAGCTGCTGATAACAATGCCTCCAGCTGATAGGAGTTATACCCTAAGGTTAAGAGGACTGTTTGGATCTCCTGCTTTATCAGCTAACACAAGTGTAAGTTTCTGGACTATTCAACATCCAGATATACTCGTTTGGGCTGCTATGTATCAACTCGAAGTTGCTTATAGGAACTTTGAAGGGTCTAAGGCGATCCTCTCTAACCTTCTTGAGATGGTTGAAACCCTTGATAATGAGGTTGTTGAGCAAGGACAGGTTGAAATGGATCAGTTGAAGGACAGTCATAGGTTTATCCTAGAACCTATTCGAAACCGAGATAGGTATTTCTAATGAGAGAATTTCCTTTCATTATTGCTGAGTCTTTTACCAAAGGATTGAGGCCTGAGGATACTTTCTTAGATAGGGAAGGGTATCTGGAAGAGTGCTTGAATATGAGACCAGGTGTAGCAGGTCTCTTAAGTTATGAAGTGCCGACAGATCCCTTCGCCGGTGGTCAGGTGGTGAACTTTCCGTTTCCTCAATTCTTTAGAGGGCAAGAGCTTACGCTCATGTTCTCTGCAACGACAGCTTATACGCTGGGTATAGGAGGAATTCCTTGGGCGAAGACTCCTATTACTTTACTTAATCCTAATTTACCAGCTTCAACGGCGTCAATTACGCAGGATGGAGTTTGGCATTTTATTGACCTTGGTCCAGCGTTCTATGCTTTCAATGGTTCTTCTACTGTTTTTAGAACCGGCCTCGATAGCCTTGAAAGTAATGCAGCGTCTACCACCTATGTAACTGACGCCGTTACCATTACCTCTGGTACAGCACACAAAGGGCGCGTTTACATAGGTGGGCTGGATCAATCTAATATCTGGAATACAGCATGGCAGGAGATATTTGCTCAGTGGGAGAAAGACGCTGGCTTGACCGAGATAGATTTGGTAACGTCTGGGCCACATCTAAATTGGGCTATGTGGTCATCGATTGGAGGAGGGGATTTTCCGCTGTGGTTAGTCTACCCCCAAGGTTTTGGACAGTTACAGCTAGGCCCTTCCAAGGAGTTTGTCCTAGAAAGGATGAGAAAGAATGAATTTGGCTGGAGGCCTATGCACTACGCCGGCCAAGTTCTTGTAATGAAAGTAGTTGGAGACAATGTTGTTTGTTACGGCGCTGACGGTATTGGTGCTCTTATTCCTCGTGGTCCTGAAATGGGGTATAAAGAGATAGCCAATTTTGGAGTCCTTAGCCGTGGAGCAGTTGGAGGAGATAATCAAGGTCACATCTTTGTAGCTCAGGATGGGGAACTTTGGGGGTTATCCCAAGACCTGGAACTTGCGCGGTTAGGTTACAAGGAATGGTTCTCCGGCTTCTCTACTGCTTCCACGGTTATTAATCTCAATCCTGTTTGGAGAGAGTTCTTCATCGCCGATCAGGATACAAGCTACTTATTCAGAGATGAAACAGGCCTTTCTGAAATTCAAGACAGACTTACTTCCCTTACTTATTTTAATGGTGTTAATTACGGCCTTGCTAGTTCTGGTACATCTACTACGATTAGGATCTTAACTGGAGCACATGATAACGACAGGCAGGCTCTTAAATACATCCATGATATTCAGGTTCAGTATCAGGATATTACTAACCTGACTCTTGAAGTTTTATATAGGTATGATTCTACTTCAGCTTTTTCTATCCTAGGTCCTATAGACGTAAACCCTATGGGGATTGTTACCTTTAATATAACAGCCTTAGAGTTTAAGATTCGTCTAAAAGGAACCCCAGGAGCTAACCCCCGCATAGACCGCCTTGAAGTAAGGTGGAGTCTAGTAGACAAGAGGTCTGTAAGAGGTCTCTTTGGTACTGAACAATGATGATAAGAGCAACCCCCGAACAGATTGCAGAAGGATGGGATCTTGTAAGACCAATTATTGCTAAAGCATTGCCTCCTACGGTAGCTATAGATGCTGAGTCTATGACAAATGTACTCTATTCCTTACTTGAGGAAGAGTCTCAGTTATGGATTTATTATGAGAATAATGATAGGACTAACGCCTTAGGAGTAGTTGTAACGGTTATTATAAATGAGCCAGTTTCTAAAGCTAGATACTTGCTTGTTTATACTACAACAGCTATAGCTCCTACAACGAAAGAGGATTATGAGAAGGGTCTTGATACTCTGAGGAGTTTTGCTGAGGCTAATGACTGTGCTCAGGTGATAGCATATGTTGAGAATGATGCTAGGGTAAGACAGCTACTAGCCATTGGGGGAGTTAAAGTTTCTACCATTGTGAGGTTATAGTTATGGGAGGAGGTACTACAGGGAACGTCGTTTATCCAAGGTATATCTCAGACGTTCATGCTTATATGATGGGAGGCTTTGAGGTTACTCAAGAAGGAAGTTGGAACAACGAGCCTTGGACTAAGCCAAATAGGCTTCTCTTTGGAGACTTGACTAGCACCCTTTGGGCAACGAATCCCTATGAAACTTTCGTTTGGACAGATCCTGCAACTGATCTGGCCGCTTCAGAGGCTCAGTTTAATTTGTTCTATAATGGAGTAACCTCCTATGATAGAGCTAATTATGCTGATTACATTGCTGATGCTATTCTTGCTATAGGTAACTCGACAACTGTTCCTATTGCAGATCTTGCTGTAGCTCTTTCAACATCTCCTTTGGTTGCTCCTGAAACTTCTTATCAGACTTATATAGGAAGTGGTCGAACGACGGCGGTAGCTAACCTAACGAGAATGTTTGGAGCTGTTCAGGCTGATGTAAGATCTCTAATGATAGACGTTCCTTCAACAGCCTTAGCAGCAGTTACTCTAACAGCAGCAACAACAATGTGGGATTCCCTTGTTGATACTGTTTCTACCAAACTTCAAACCTGTGGAATTCCAAAAGATGCCAATCTGTTAACTGTTTTAACAAAGGCAGCTCAAGATGCAGAACAGAACCTTCGGACAGCCCTTACTCTTACAAAGAAATTCATCGACGACGATATCCTTAGCGACGTATCTAACCAATTTGAGGCTAGAAGGGAGATTACTTTCTCAAGCCAACATAGGCAGTTCGCTGGACAAATGGCTGACCTTAATGCTATTAACTCAACGGGGTTCCTCTTCGGGACCGCTTTGTTAAAGGCTGAACAGATGAGAGAGGTAGGTGAGTTTGACTCTCAACTTTCTCTAGCTCAATTTCAGCAGGGAATGTCAGCCTATCTACAAATACATGGACAGGCCTTGGTTGCTGGGTTAGGAATTGAACAACAAAATGCTCAAGCTCATAATCGTCTCCTTGAGGCTTCTATTCAACTTCTCTCTCAACTTACCATAAGAGAGGAGATCACTCCAGCTAATCTTATTGGACTGTATGGACAATTCTTCGCCGCTGAGTTAGGAATGTTCGAGAGCAGCCTAAGGGACTCTACCAATGTTCCTGCAGGACTATTTGGTGTAGTTGCTGGAGATCAACTTGCAAGGGATACGGGACTGACTCAGTTTACTCTTGATGCTGATAAGGTTAATAAGCTCGCTGAGGAACAACGGTATCATTTAGGTATGAGGCAAATTCAAGGTCTACTTACTAACAGATCTGAGTTTGAACGTATGGCTGTTGAGGTTCTTACAGATCAGAATAGGCTTAAAATAGTAGCAACACAAGAGTATAACAGTGCTGTTAATGAAACTGAGGTTCAAGAGGATCTCTGGGATATAAGCGTGTTGCGTCAGGCAGCGGATATTCTAGTTGCTCCTGGAGGTATGGGAGCAGCGATTCCTTCTAAGCCAACTGTAGCAGAAAGTGTTATAGGAGGTGTTTTCAAGGGAGCTTCTATTGCTCTTTCTGCTGTTGGAGGAGGTGGATAACTCAAAGATTCGTTCAATAATTGAACGGATTCTTTTAATCGGATAACACTATGGCTATTAAAAGACCATTAGACTTTTTTACTCCCTCAATGAAGGCAGCTGGAATCCGGTTGTTTCCTTCAGGTAGTACGCCGCCGATAGGTTTGAATGTTGAACCAGTTTTACCAGATGCTACTAATGTTAGGAATGCAGGTAACACTCTTGGTAGAGGTCTTCAATTTAGTACACCAGAATCTTTAGGTTTTAATTCTGTAGCTGGAGAGACGCCGCAAGGACTTCCTGAATTTCTACCTACAGCTGAAGCTAGTATACCTCAACCTGGAGGTAGAAGTTCAGCTTCTCAAGGCCAGACTCTTGGACAGTCTTTAGTTGAGGAACTCTCAAGTGTGCCAACAGTTCGGGAATTTAAGACTAGTCGCTTTGGACCTCCTGTTAAGTTAAGTGAGCCAGAACAATTTGAGACCTTCGCTGAGGATGTTCAAGACAGAGGAGGGCTTCTTTCTAACCTAGGTAAAGCTCTAACGTCACCGATCTTTGCTAAGACCTTAGCAGGTATTGGAGAGGCCATTAGTGGTAAAGATGCTCTTTCTGATCTGGCTTTTGATCTAGCTGAAAGTAACGCCGCGAGAAGGTTTGAGAAACAGCTAGACACCGCTGACTCATCTACTCCTGCTTCTGCTATTTCTAGTCCAGGCCTCTCAAGAGCTGGAAGGGAAAGGATCTTAGAGAAACGCAGAGTAGGTGGACTTCAGGAGCGTCAAGAGACTCGTCTGGAAGGTGAAGCTCAAACAAGAGCAAGAGCGGAAAATCGTTTAGGAGAAGCTCATGTTCTTGAGCTACAGAAGCTGCAGACTGAGATAGCTACAGGAGTGCTTGATTTAGGAGAAGCTCAGGAATTAGCTGCTTTCTCTAAGAAGCTAAGAGACGCTGGTCCTCAAACTTCTGAGGAGATCTTTACGGAAACTTTCAGGATTCTAGATCTTGAGATCCCAGAAGACGTTGACTTTGGAGGGCTTCCATTTGAGGATGCTCTTAGTATTGCGAAGGAGATGAATAAGAAAGCACTAGCCTTAATTCGATCTCAAGCTGCAGGTAAGACTACTGCAACTGAAGCAGAGAAAGGGAAACTTCGAGAAGGTATCAGGCTTAACTTCCTTGCAGTATCTGAAGCAACAGCTGGCTTTAATCAGTTTATTACTAAGGCAGATAAACTTGCAGACCTTAGAACAGAGTTTGCAGAAGCGGGAGGAGATCCCTTAGAGTTAGATGAACTCCTTGAGGAATCTCAGAGGGCTGGTCCTCAGAAGTTAGGAGAAAGAGGGCGTGCAGGAACGTTAAGTAGAGCAGCTTCTAGTGCTAGGGCAAGGAAGCTTCTAGATAAAAATAAGTAAGTATGGCACAGTCTCTTATAATTCCAGGGACTACTGTACCTATTAAGAGTACGATACGTCCAGCTGTTTCTGATAGACCAAGTCCCCTCGGCGTTGAGAAGATTGATCTTGAACCTAGCTTTGAGTTTTTTAAAGGAGGTAAGATTGACTTTGACGCCGCTGAGCTAGAACCAGCTGCTGAGATAGATCAACCTGAACCTATTGATCCAGCTCTTGGACCTATCTTTATTCCTCCTGCTCTAGGACAGTTTGGAAGAAGTCTATCTATTGGGGCTGTTGAAGGAGGGTTTCAGAGAGCTGCTAAGAAAGCCTATGTCTTTAATCCTACCTTAAGAAGGAATGATCAAGGAGAGCTCATTCGGAATGAGAAGGGAAGAGCTATCCTAGATGATTTCGATATTCTTAGTCCTGAACAAAGGGTTACAGCGGCGATTGAGTTTTCTCAGATTTATAATAAGAATGTAAAGGCTCAAGAAGAAGCTCCTTTCTTTTATAAGATGGCTGAAGAGGCAGCTAGTAAGGGAACGGTTGACGGCTTTGTGGAGATGCTAGTTGCCATGAACGCCGATCCAGGAAATGTTCTTGCTCATGCTGCTGGTGAGCAACTTGGTAGGAGTCCTACTAATGCTATCGTTGGATTCATTCCTGTTATTGGGACTTATATAGCTACGTTCGACGCTGAGAAAATGTCTCGTATGGCCTCTGGGATTACTGATGCAATTCTTGAAAGTGGAGGCGACCCAGATAATCCTGAGCACGTTTACGTAGCTTTTGGTAATAAAGAACTCCTTAATGCTATTGCAATAAAGGCTGATATTGCAGCTCAAGCTACTGCTCAAGCAGAAACCTTTGTTGAAGTCTTAACCTTCGCTGCTAGTCAGAAGTTTATGCCTAAGGGAGTAGGTATGAAACTCTTTAAGGCATTAGGAATTTTCTCCTCTGAATTTCTTGGAGAAGGTACTGGAGAGCTTGCTGGTCAAGCAGCTCTTAAAGAGGATCTTAATTTAGTCTCAGCAATCTTCGCTGGACTATTAGCTACAGGACAGAATGTTACTACTACTATAGGAACTATGGGAGTTCAGCAGGCTCTTAAGAGTGTTCGAGAGGTTAAGACTTCTGGTCCTAAAGCTTGGAAAGAGGTTACAGATCTCTTGGATACTTGGAATAAGCTAGGGACCAATGTTCCTGAGGATGAGGTTCTTGAGATGATCCTTCATCCTCCTGGGACATTTCCAGATCTTGAGACGGAAATAGCTAAGAGTTCTAAAGCTCAGGCTCAGTTCGATCAAGTCTATGGTCGGGCGCAGGCATTTAAGCAACAACAGTTTATGCAGGGGTTTGGCTTCTTCTCTGAAGATCAAGATGAGGATGCTACTGGTCAACCTATAGGTAGTGAGGAACTTATTCAAAAGGTTGAGGATGCAAAAGCAGCTCTTCCACCAATGGATGAGGAGCAACTTGTTTACTTAACTCAGGCTAGACAAGATGCAATTAACTTAGCTCGTCAGGCTATGACGCTTGATGCTCTGCCGACGCCGAAAAGAAAGGCTTGGAATAAAGCTATTGCTACTGCTTATAAGAAGGGTATACACAATCAGGCTATGGAGTTTGCTGTCAAGATTATGGCTAATGAGGATTTTACTCTTACAGAGGAAATCCAAGCTGGTATGGCTATGGGAGCGGCAATCCTTGAGGCTGAGTTTGGAGATAACATGGCTAAGGCTAAGGAGCTTAAGGACGCAGATAAAGCCCTTGATGCAGAGTCTTATCTAGAACGAGCTACTTTCTTACGTAGACAAGCTGATGCTATTACTAGGGCTATATTTGAGGGTAGAACTGAAACTGCTAGAACACTCGCCGCTGGAAATGCTCTCTTATTTAGTGATCCTTATTCTCTAAGGAAAGTCCTAGGTGATGCTGAACTGTTTAAGGGAGGTCAGCTAACGAAAGAGGAAACCTTTTCTCTTACTGAGGAGGTAGATGAGTACGGTAAAGCTATAGATGATGTAATTGAGGGAGAGCGAGTAGACCAGCTATCTCGTGCAGAGATTATGCGGCAGGCTGCTGTAATCCAAGCTGAGAATAGAGTCGCAAGGCTTAAGAAAGAGGGTGAACTAGCTGAAGATGAGGTCGTTAGTGATGAAAGAAAGGCTAAGATTGATAAGAATATTAGCGTCTTAAAAGCAAGGCTAAACGATCTTGGTTTCAGAACCAATGACGTAATAGGTATGACGACAGAGGGTCTAGCTATCGTCAGTCAAATGGCTCTCGAGTATATGAAGAAAGGACTTATTAATGTCCAAGATCTTGTTCGACAGTTAAGGAAAGATGTACCTACCCTAACAGAGGATGAAGCTCATGAAGCAATAATGGACCTAAGTGATGACGCAGCAGCTCAGGTTCAAAAAGATATTCAGAAGAAGAAGGGTATTGTTGACGAGGGTCAGGGAATTCTTGACAGCTTGGCTGAGTTAAGTATAACAGATCCTGTTGCAGCTAGGAAGGCTACCCAACGAATGAAGGAGATTGCTCGTGATACCTTCCAAACAGACGAGCAGAAGCTTGAAAAGATAATGAGGGAGATTCGTAGATATGAAAAGAAACTCCCTCCTGAAAGTGTAGTTGAGCCTCCTAAGCCTGGAAAGAAAAAGACGAAGAAACAAGAGTCCTTGGACCTTCGTAAAGCTCAGGAGCAGTTAAGACAACTTAAGAGAGCCTTCAGACTTGAGCAAGAAGCGGCGCGGTTGAATGACTTAGCTGATAGAGGTGTTCCTGATGAGAGAGCAAAGAAGAAGGAACGATTAATTCCTGACCTTCCTCAACTTAAGGATGCTAAGATTAGACTTGAGATTGCTAGAAGGAATCTTAATAGGTCTATCACAGCTCATGAACCTATTCAGTTCGGTACTTTCAGGGATGGCTATCAAGAGCTTAATGCTATGTTCAGGCTCTTAATGGCTACAGCTGATATGAGTAGCATTGGTAGGCAGGGTCTTCCCTTAACTCTGACGAATCCTATTCTAGCATCTAAAGCGGCGGCGAATGGAGTTCAGTCTTTCTTTAGTCAAGATAAAGCTGACCTGTTAAACTTAGCACTAACAGAGCATCCTCTTTATTTACAGATGCTTGACCTTGGTGTTGAGTTTACCAGCTTTGGTCAGGGTAGAACTAAACTTGAAGAGACCTATCAGTCAGGACTGATTAGGAAGATTCCTGCTTTTACTGAGCTCATGGATAGTGATAGAAATGCTAAGGTAAAGGCTGCCCTTGCTCCTCTTGGTATAGCTAAAGAAGTCATAGATGCTTCTGAAAGGATCATGGTAACGCATCTTAATCTATTAAGATTCAGCGTTATGGAAAAGTTTCTAGCTGATCCAGGACTAAGTGATCAGGCTTTAAAACTTGCTGCTAGGTATGTTAATGAGGCAACAGGAAGAGGAACCTTGAAGGCGTCTACTATTAAGCTTTTAAATAATTTCCTCTTTGCTCCAAGGTTTACTGCTTCGAGGATTCAGCTTCCAATTACTACTGCTAGAATGTTAGCTCATCCAGGTCTTAGACTTCAGGCTGCTAAGCAGTTTGCTGGAATGTTAGGGCTAGGAACCCTTGTTCTAGGCCTAGGTGCAACAGCAGGACTTGATGTAGGACAGGACCCTGATGATTCAGACTTTGGGAAGCTGATCTTTGGTAATTCTAGATATGATCTCTATGGAGGAAATCAGCAACTGCCCTCTTTAATTACTAGAATCATCCGTGGTGGTCTAGATGTTAGAGGAGCTATTGAGGATTCCAAGGCACGAGGAGTAGATCCCTTTAAGCTGATTGCTAACTTTGGTTGGTATAAAGTTGCACCGTTGAGTTCAGGCTTGGTTGAACTTCTAGGAGGAAAAACACTCTTTGGAGAAGAAGCAGAGCTTCTTAAGACTGCTAGAAATCGTCTCGTTCCTCTCTTTCTTCAAGATGTTATTGACGCAATGGAACAGGATGGTTGGGGAGCTTTTGGAAAGGTTGGTATCCCTGCCTTCTTTGGAATAGGTGTTAGTACCTTTGGTAATGAACTTAACACTGGAGATATTAAACCTATCCTGGCCGCCGCTGAGTTTACTCCTACAGGACCAAGTGTTCCAGAAGCACTTCGAGAGAACACTGAGCTTAAGGAGGATATCAAGGGTATGTATGCTATACTTATGGCTGATAAGATAAGAGGGAACATGGCTGATTTTAAACTCTTAGCTGACACTGATGATCAGAGTAGGAAAGAGTTAAAGAGTTTCCTACAGCAGATGTCCGCTGAGGTTATTAATAACATGAAAACAGCTATCCTTGGCCTAGGTAATCCTGCTGCTATTGAAGGAGAACTTGACTCAGAGGAGGTAAAAGCCATGAAAGAAGAGCTAATGGAATTGGTTAAATAACCCTCCAGGGTTTCTAGATCTTCTCGGTGCATCAGTAGCCCACTCTTGGTGTTTAGTTCTAGGAGCTTTGGTAGGGTTTTGACTTTGTTGTTTATTTTTCGTATATTAACATAACCCCCTATACAAGTCTATGAAACTTTCTCTTTGTATGATCGTTAAGGATGAGATTGCTTACCTTGATGAATGTCTAGATTCTATTGAGCACCTGGTTGATGAGATTGTTATTGTCGATACAGGTTCGGAAGATGGCACCTGGGAACTTGTACAACGCCGCGCCGATATATACGACCAGATCGAATGGACGGGCTTCTGTGACGCACGTAACCACTGTCAGGGCCTTGCAACGGGCGATTGGATTGTTATTTTGGATGCCGACGAAACCATCTCAGATACGACGGGTTGGAAAAAAGGTATCGAAGCGGCAGAATCAGGAGAGTTTGACGCCGTTGCCTTCGTTCTCTTTAATCAACTCCCTGATGATCAGATACTAAATAGTGATAGGATCTGGCAAGTTAGAATGTATGGTAAGCGACCTGAAATTACATGGATAGGCTCTGTTCATAACCAAATTGCTCATGCTCTTCAGCAACATCCTCTTAATAAGAAAGAGGCTAAGTTCTTCCAAGCCAAGGTCTTGATAGATCATAAGGGTTACAATCTTCCTAGAGAGGTAATGAAGAAGAAGTATGTAGCAAGAATGGCAGCTCTTGCTGAAGAGTTAGAGAAGGCTAAGGATCCTAAAACAAAGTCATACTATCAGTTCCAAACAGCTAATGCTTTCTTCATGCAGAATCAATACGATGATGCTTTGAAGTTTATTAGAGACTGTGACTTCAAGAATATGACTGTTGAGAATGCTTATTCAACTTCCTTAATGGCTGTACATTGTTGTCATATTCTGGGAGTTGAAAAGGAAGGAATGAAGTATGCTAAAGGAATGCTAGATATGAACCCTGATGAGAGTATGAGTTTCCTTATGATGGGACTTACTTATCTCTCGTCTGGTAAGTTTCAGGCGGCTTATAATTTCCTGGGCGCGACAATGGCTATGACCCAGATGAAAGGAATGCAGTATAAGTATAGTCTAGACCAGCACTATATAGCAGCGGCGTGTGGAGAGGCTGCCCTTAACCTCAAGAGATACGGGGATGCTAAGGAGCTATTTAAGATGCATCTTCAGAAGTATCAGACTGAGAGGATTGTTCAGCTGGAGGCTGCGATAATTCCGATGGAGCAGGCTGTTGCTCAGGGGATGGTAGGTCCAAATGGCCAAACGCCTCCGGGAGCAACTCTTCAGGCCAGTCTAGAGGATGAAGCCGTAATCCCGGATGTAAGGACATCTGGTTTAGTATCGCCGTCTGAAGAAAATCCTTCTGATTCTTCTGCCCCCAAATAGTATCTTCTAATGGTAGCGTTGTATCATAGGTCAGATAGTCAGCACTATGAGGGGCTACTATCGCTGGGACCTTTTGAGTCTGCAGCAACCGACCAAACCATATGTCAGCCATATTCCTGCACAAGAACTGGCTCTTCACATCAATCTTCACGGCGGAGGAATGGAACCCGGCAGCGCCTGACCCAGGGAATAAAACGCGCTGTGCGGCAGGGAATTGCCCGAGGCAGGGGATGGTATTCTTGTCCTTATAGTAAGACCCTATTGGCATTTGAGAGAAAGTGGAGCCGTGTAAGGATACTACAGCCTGCCTGTTCAAGAACTCTATCCATTGGATCATCTTTTCGGCATAGTCCAAGGGATAAATTAGGTCGTCATCACAGGACAGATAATAGAAATTCTCCTGAGTAGTCAGTTCAGCGCCGAGGAATTTCCCAGCGTCTCCTATTGATAGAGCGGAGCACTCCTCTAAACTTGTACCTACGGCAGTGTGTTTTACGAGATCTGGTTTCCAATTAGGGTAGTCTATATATACCCAAACCTCATCAGCCAGTTTAATAAGATTAGGAAGAACTTTCTTTGAGAAGAAATTATGGCGAGCTGGAAGCGTTGCTACTCCTACTACTATAGAATCCATATTGATTATGTAAAGGATTAGATGGGTTATAGATTATAAAGACACCTTTCGCACTAATGTCTTGAGTGCAAAATTTCTGCCTTACTAACTGATTAATCAAATCATCGAAGTGTCTAGCCCCGGAGAGGAAAGAACGGAAGTCTATAAATATATCTGCTGCAGATACCCTCTGATGGCGAGCAATATAAATCATCAGGTCATCCAGGAGTTGGCTGTCTCTAGCACTACCCATTCCTGAAAATACCCTAAGCATCTTAACTTCCGTTCTTTCCAATAGGTCTAAAGCTCTCTTAAAATGGTTCTCTGTTATGTGCTTATCATTAGACTCACTAGTACATACAATCATAGCTAGTTTTCTTAAATGAGTCTGTCGTCTATTCAGGTATCCCTCAAACGTCGGCGGAAGATCAGGGTTCGTACTTTCCATCTTCAGGTACCAATCGGTATAGAAGTCTGAAGCATTAGCTGTTAGTCTGAACTCTCCACTAAGGGCATGAATGTCTGTTAGATCGTTAAGAAGTTCCTTTCGAATAGCCTGAAGCTCTGGAGTTTCAAAGGGATCAGGGACCCTCTTAGCTGGACGTTCTTCGTAGACGAAAACTATTCTAGAAGCTAAACCTGCGCCTACGGCTTCAATTGGAAGAACGCTTTTTATTGTACTAGGTGTTATGGCTCCAAACATATTGACCCAGACTCCCTGGACATTATCTTCTCCCTCATGTTTAGTAACATAGTCCCAATCATTAGCACAGTCGTACCAATCAGTTAGATCCATTATCAGCTGCATGTTCTCTCTACCACCTAGGAACACTGACCATTCAGGACTCCAAATAGTTAGAGAGGCATGACTGATATGAGTTCCATCTTGGGCAGTTTCCTGAACTGTTGTATCTGCTAGAATCCTAATCAAGGCTTCCCTAGTAACTGAAGAAGGAGCTATTCTTATTCCTAGACTCTTTAAAAAAGCAGATCCTACTTTCATCGCCGTTCCTTTACGACACCCTGCAGGACCTACTATTACTGTATAGAAGTTAGGATAAAGAGTGTCCTCTATCCCCCATCTCATCCAGCACTTTCTCTTAAGGGCTCCTGCTATAGTCATAACAGCAGTCCATTCGTGATAGAGTAGAGGAGGCTCAGTATTCTCCACGTAGGTCATGTATTTCTTAATCCAATCGTCTGAGCTTCGCATTCTAACAGTAAAATATCTCGTTCAATTATTGAACGGATTCTTTATACGCTTCTTCCAAAGACTCTGGAGTCAGGGAATCAAGTTCTGTTCCCTTGGCAAAGTTCTTTGAATATAAGGTAAAGTCGGCTGGGATGGTGAAGGACCTTCCCCGAAAGGTGAGCGGGGTCTCGAGCGAAGCCTTAATAAGATATAAGTATCGTGACAGCTGGCTCCAGCCGGTTGACAAGGGTACTTCAAACACAACGCTATCATGTACTTGGTTAAGGAGGATAAGGTCGGGGAAGAGCTCGTGGTTGTAGTAAATATATTTGACTCCATAGCGGTTAATCATCTCGGCGACGGTAGATTGTGCAGGGAAGGCGTAAGCGTCTTTGGTTATTTCGTCCCAACGGTCTAGGAATTGTCGCTGGAATCCGAAGAGGTTGCTAACAGTTCTGGTTTTGTTAAGTGAATCCTTAATCCACCTGTGCATAAGTCTGACGCCGGGGTAAATTCTATGGTAAGAATCATAGAGCTGTTTAGCATCTTTCTCAGGAATTTCCCATCGCAGAGCAGCGCTTCTATATCCGAGGCCGTAGTTGAAAGCGTGATTCGCTTCTTTTCCCCAATACCTAAAGGGCTTATTGCCATGACCAATAGTTGGACAATATTTAGGATCTGCAGGCTTTCCTTGGGACTCAAATTCTTTGTAGAGTCGTTTGATTTCATCTGGATCTTTCTCAAATAAATACCCAGCAGTCTGGGCGTGAATGTCAACACCTGCTTCAAAAGCTTCAATCATCTTTTGATCAGGTCCGAGGTAAGCTACAACCCTGTTCTCAGCTTGCGCTAGGTCTACCTCGAAGCCGAGGTATCCCTTATCAGGGAGTAAGTTCTCCTTCATCCTTGGTGGAAGATTCTGGAGATTAGTTCCCACGCCGAAAATGTCTGCTGACGAGGAAAGCCGCAGAGTTTTCGTACCGATAGGATTGTAGCTACCACGGAGTCTATTGTCTTTCCCTAGTGTTACGTCCAGGTAGGTGGTTTTGAGTTTGGTGATCTCCCTAAGCCGGAGGAGTTTACGAGCCACTTCACTAGCCTCCGGATACTTCGTAAGACGGGCGATTCTCTTGAGGGCTTTTTCATCAACGGTAGGACGACCTGTGGTTCTGGAAGTATAAGGTTTAATCCGCATTCCGTTGTAAAAATAGTCGATGAGCTGGGCAGGGCTTCTAGGATTGATGTCGCACTCTGCGAGCTGAGTAATCTCGTATTCAAGGACTCCAATTTCTTCCTCCAATTTCTTTGAGTTAATTTCAATCTGATCTGTATCTACCCTAAGTCCCTTCTCAGTCATGTAGATAAGAGGGTTGATTAGTTCACACTGAGAACGATAGGTGTTGTAGTTTCCCTTCTGCTTCAGGGCCTTCTCCATCTTAGGCCAAGCTTCCATTAGAACTATAGAGTCCTTAGCATTATACTTCCAAAAGATTTCATTCTCTTGAGCCTTGAAAAGTTGTTTACCTTCGTCTTTATAGTAAGCCATATTAGTATACCAGCTGGTAACATAGGCTAGGCCCTTCCTGAAGTCAGGGTGAAGGATACCCTGAGCTATCATTGTGTCCTCTAGATTGACACTTCTAATTCCATACTTACGATAGAGGAAGGTACAGTCAAAGGTAAGGTTATGTCCTATCTTACGGATCTTAGGGTTCTCTAAGACCTCGGCGATCTTCAACCAAATGTCTCGTTCTCTCTCTATATTAAACCAATCTCCTTGATGGTAGTAGAAGGGGATACTGATTACTCTATCCTTAGAGTGAGCAAAGCTAATACAAGAGACCTCTCCCTTTGCGACTTCTATGTCAAAGGCTACTAGATCAGAGTTAAGACACTCGTCTAGGTAAACCATACAGTCCTCAAAGAGGGGACTGAGGATATAGTTTCGAGTGTCTATTGGAACTTCAGGGAAGGTAGAATGGTGCGCCGCTCGTCTGAAGTCGTTGAGGATATAATAACGTAAGATATATTGACCTTTGAGTGCCGCAGCAGGATGTATAGTTGGAATCACCTTAACACCCTCTGTTCCTTCGAGAACAGACCCACGCCACTTCATTATACCTGTCTTTCCAGTTAAGGCAAAGAGTCCAACATTACCTACTGGAACAATGACATTAGGATTGAGCTTACTAAGTTCCTTCGTAAGAGCTCTAAGATAGAACTTACCTTTTTCAGAGACTTTAGCATTCTTTCCTGTTAGGTTAATAAAAGGTGTAACATCATTATTCTTTGGATGTTCCTTTATTACGTTAGTAACATAGCACTGGGTAAATCTATTAATCCCAGCTTGAGCTAGAAGCTGAGTAAGGAGCTTACCACTTGGACCTACGAAGGGTTCTCCACGAAAGGCTTCAACTTCACCCGGCGCCTCACCTAGAATTACAATCTTAGCATCCAGTTCTCCCTTACCAGAGACGTAGGATGTACTCATATCTTTGGAACTATTTCGCCGACGATGCAGAAGGTTGTGCTCTTTGAAGCTCTATAGTGAGTAGTAAAGAGAACCTTCATCCTAAGCTTACATTCAGTAACTTCACCTTTCTTAGGAAGACGCTGATTGACATGGATGAAATTCTCGAGGAAGATTTTAATAATCTGTCGATTGAAATCATCTACAGACTGGTGAAAAGTCCTATGATGATCGCAGTTACGAGAGGCTGTTCCTAGAGCAAACACTCCCTCATGAGGACCGCCTGTAGTAGGTTTGTCCGTGTGTCTAAACTTGATATGCTCTTTAATATAAGCACGAGGGTCAGACTTTGCCCTCTTCCATGTTGCTTCGTAGGTTTTGAGAGTCTTCAGTTTCTCTGTCATTAGTCTTTGTAAGTTTTATATTGACCTGGAGCTTCCGCTGTAACTTTCGCTATGTAGTTGTTTTTAAAGTCTTTAGAAAGATCAAAGCCAATGGAATTGTGTTCAAGATTATCCGCCGCCAAGATGAAGTTTCCTGAACCAGCGAAGCCACTTATGGTTGTAGTACCTTTTCTCGTTCCTAAAAATACTTTCAGGATCTCCTCGTAAAGTTCAATAGGTTTCTCAGCAATATGAAAGCGTTCGTTCTTCTTAGCTGTTCTAAAGGTGAAGGTGTTACCATGCCCCATTTTGCCTAGTTTGGGAATTCCTTTCCGAGCGTAGAAGAAGTTCTCAGTTCTTTGACCTAGACGGTAAGCAGGTGTTGCGGTGTAGTTAGAGTCGTGAACCCAAACTGCTGGCATAGGACAGACTAGGAAACCAGCTAACTCAAGGGCAGTTCTTGTTTCTCTGTGCCAATCCTCAATACTATACCAGCATAAAAGCCAAGCATTATCTTTCAAGATTCTATATACTTCGTGAGCTACCTCTTTAATAACACGAGCATAATCAATAGGGTCAAATTGAGTATATCCATCCGCTGTAAGAGCACCTCTATCCTTAACTGCTTCCTTCAACATAATAGCCCAATCAGGATCAAGCTCAACTAAATCAATCGAACGCTCTTCTACTTTTTTGATTTGCTCAAAGAAATCTCCTACGACGTATCGTTTGATTAGGTCTGACCTTCTCGCGTCTTCGGTCTTGATTAGCTTATCGCTAGCTAAGGCCAACTTACGTTGCTCCCTTCTAGCCCACTCGTCTTGGAGAAGAGTATGCTCGAACTGCTTAACCATCTTCCGAGCGTCGGCTTTAGTTTTAGCATCTTTAAGCTCAGGAATAACATTAGCCATCTGAGCAATCTTAAGATCCATACTTACGTTGCTCTTTGATTCTCCTAAGAGTTTAGCTGTATCAGCTAAAGAGTGACCTTCCCCTCCAGGACCTGAACGCTTTTCCCCATACTGCTCCTGATACATTGTATGGATTTTCGCTTTCGAGTTAGCTTCTTCAAGAGGACTCATGTTCTTGCGCTGGAGATTCTCGTGCAGTTCGATCACGGAGATTTCCCATTTACTCAACCGCCTTTGAGTAATTTTCGCAGGAATTTCTGTCCACTTGTTGAGTTTAGCAGCTTGAAAGCGGCGTTCTCCGGCCAGTAAAAGATATGGCTGACCGTTTGAATCCTCCTGTTTGTCGGAGAGGAAGGTTTTATCTAAAACTAAAATAGGATGATGAAGTCCAAACTCCTTCAGGTCAGTAGCGAGAGCAGCAAGGTCTCCCATGTCTGTCCTGATTCTCTTTCCTGTGTCAATATCTGTTGTCTTTATATTCTTGAGTTCGTAGCTGAAGATATCAGCTTTCCTCTGATCCGTCATTTGTAGGTAGGAGTTTAGCTAGGAGCGCTTTCGCTTGCTCCTTGGAGAGTTCTGAGGTAGCTTTAGTCATGGTTTGTGCTTGCTTCTTTGGAGAAGCCTTAAGCTTCTTCGGCGGAGCACGACGATTGTTTCTAGTTATATCTAGAAGCTCTGCTAACTCCTGGTCACTCATATCGCTGATACTTTGTCGAAGCTCAGCCAGTCTGACATCTTTCTCAGTCATTGGTTCCAGCGTCTAAAACTGTTGAGACCTTGAGCCTTCCTGAGAGGATAGCCCCAAGAACGTACGGGCCGTTGTCACTCTCTAGGAGAATGATCAGGCCATCTATTAAAACATTGAATACCCTTCGGCGGTCGCCTCTAGGTATGCAAGCTGTTAATCTCTGATATTGTTCTTCCGAGAGCGTCTGCGAAAGTTTCCTCGGTGATTTTCCCATGTTCTTTTAGAAGGATTAAAATAGTTTCCATCGCTTTTCTGACAGCTCTATGGGCGGTGTAGACATCAGGGTAAGGGTTGTTTATTGGTAGACCTAAATTATATAAATGATAGACATGATCGAACCAATACTCTGCAGGATCAGGGGGAGGTTTGTAGGTTTTAAGAAGGTCATTCAGGTTCAATTTGCTGATATCCTGTTAGATCATGAGGAATAATTTCATCGTCAGTATAGTATTCTGGGTCGTTAAGGTTTACATAGTCTTCATCAATATCATCTATCCAAGCGTGAGTAGGTCTACTTGTGTTACCCTTCATTCCTCTTATCGCACTAAAGAAAGGTGACCCACTTGGATACAAATTCTGCATCGTTGTAGGATTGGGAAAGACAGGAGGAGTAGCTGCGGAACCAAAGAACAGAGCATTTTGTAACTGTTGCTTATGTTGCTGTAACTTCTGTCCAAGTAAAGCGTTATACTGTGATGAACTAACAATATTCAAATTTCCATGAGGAGTCTGAACTTGCTTAACGCTTACTCCTATCGGCGTCTTAAATATCTGTGTGAGGTTGGTACTAGGTGCAGAGAAAGCAGGGCTGCTAGGATTTGACGCCTGCATTCTCAGGATCGTAGGAATAATTCCAGCCGTAGATTTCCCTGCGCTTCTGGGAGCGATAATCGCGGAGATTCTTTTCTTTTTACCTAAGAGACTTAGAAAGTCACTGGGAAAGGAGAAAATTTTCGACAATGTGGGAAGAGGCACCTACACCTACACAAACTTAAAGACTTTATCTATCTCATCACAGGCCAGTTCTAAACCAGTATTTAAGTTTAAATTAGCTGTATAATCAGGAGATTTTAGATCAGCATTTGCTCTGAGTTTGCGTATTTTTCCTACGAGGATAAATATGTCTTCTTCTTTAACTGTGATTGTAGGTTTCTTTGTGTGTCCCATTGTCCTTTTGTTTAATTGGCCCTTTGTCAGGACTCGAACCTGATGGTGCACCACCTACCAACCGGGCAGGCAAAGGGCGGCTCTCTAATGAGAGACGATCCAACTCTGGATCTTATTCTGAGTACCATACTCCTCATGCTCAACCTGAGTAAGAGTCGCCCAGACTTCCTTGCCAATGAGATCATTGACAGTGAACTTCTCACTCTTCTCGAAACCGAAGGCCATTTTGAACGTGTCAAAACGGCTTAGTCCTAGAGCATTCTGCTTGACGGTCCCAGTTTCTCTAGGAATAAAGACCATGTAATTGACCAGACCGGCGGTGATAACATCTGGAAGATCAAAAAGCATGGAGATCCCGCTCCAATCATTTCCATTCTTATCAATACCACCCTTGCCCTCAGCCTTGATACATTGGAGCTTGTACTCCCCTGGATCTACCGGAGCCATTTCTACGGCGTCAGTCGTGTCTACGTCTATGACCATGACACCAGCATCTTCTTGCGTTTCCATTTTACCTCGTTAAGATTGAAAAAGTATCCGTTCAATAATTCAACGAATCTTTGGTTTATATAAATAGAGGCTTGTCATCTGTTGGATAACCAACCTTTCTCAGAATTCCTTTAATATCTGGCTCTTCGAAGACTTCAAGTTTACCTCCAGAAGCTAACCGAGAACGGGCGGCGTAACGTCCAGCGCCGGCTGTGCGAAGCTTGTACTTTACGCCTTTTGGCCCATCCTCAGCCTCGGCTACATACACCTCATCAAACTGAGCAGGGATAATTATGGTTCCCTTGCCTGTGGTGGCGTACCTATATGTTACCCGACCGGAGACTTGATCTTCGGTAGGTTCAAGGTGGCCTGTGACAATTACGTCGCAAGGAAGACTCAAGATTTTAGTTATCCAATTCCTGATCTCAGTTTTCTGAGGCATATAATCGGTCCTACCATCAGGGGTTTTCCCAGCAGCTCCTCGCTTTGCCGTTAGGTAATTGAGGATATACTCAGCCCACATTGTGCTGCTATCAAGGGCGTAGGTACCGATATGGTCGAATATACCACTCTGGAGGTGGTAATTCATAGTCTTAACCCACTCTACATAAGCCCAGGGCTTGAATGGATCATCAGGAGCGAAAGTTTCAGGAATAACCTTGCCTTCTTCGATTTCCTTCCGAAGGGTGATCTCTCCTCCTGGGTCGAAGAAATGACCTAAAACGGGAAGGCGGCAAGTTTTGAGGAGATGAGTCTTACCCGTTCCCATCTCGCCGCAAAGAAGAAGGTTAAAGTTCCCAGTCTTCGGATTGTCCTTATACTGTTGACGAATAGCGGCGAAGGACTTTTGAACGTCTAGGCTCATAAGATCTCCTGTAATTCACCAGCCTTCTTTTCAACATCAGCTAAATTACTTTCTAACTGACTAAGATAATCTTGGATTGTACTAAGCTCTCTCTGTTCTGAGTCACTTAGAGGCTCAGGGTTTCTAATCCTGCAAAGTACTTCTTCAAGAGAATTGTCAAGATGATGAATCCTATCACAAATTACGCGTATTCTACTGTTTATAGTATTTGTGTCAGAAGTCTTTGCGGATACTCTTGCTGTTGATTCGTCTAAATATGCCATTTTCTTGGGGGATTTTGTTTAGATGGGAATTACAATATACGAACTTCGGGGCACTTTGTCAAGTTCCTTACTAAGATCGACCCTTGAGCCACTCAATGTAGCTGTTCCAAAGGGCCTCTGCATCGTCTCCATCGAGAGTAAGATAACTGTCCTCACCCTCATGGTCATTTAAAGGAAAGTAAACAGTTATACAAGGCCTTAGAGTATTCCTATAAACGTAGAGAATTTTGTTAAAAGGAATTATTGCGTACTCAGATAGGTAGTATTTCATGTTAAATCCTTCTTTATCGAGATGGTAACATCTCCTTTCTGAACTGGGTTCTCTTCCCTTTTTCGTGGATCCCAGAACTCTATTCCATATTCTAAAGGAGGAGTCTCTATCCGTTGAAGAGGATTACTCTTTATAGAACATAAATAAGGATGTTTGCAACCGAATTTAGAGCAGGAAGCTGAGTTCCTAGGAAAAGCAAACATTACTCTATCGTCAGGCGAAGTGTCATAGAGCTGAGTCATGTTTAGCTCTAGATTATTCCACCAATAATTGGCTTCATAGATCCAGAGTTCCCACATGGTAGGAGTTATAATGATAGGAAAACGAGGAAAACGTCTTTTTAGTTTATTAAAGACGGCGCCGTTTATTACAACTCCCTCGACCTCGTCTGGTTCATAGAGGCATTTAAGAAAATGATCGTAGGCTCCTACTTGAAAGTCATACTGCCATTGTTCCTGCCATGCTTCTGTGAAGCGGGTTGTGGTTTTGTGTTCTAGAGAGTAGTATTTCCCAGCGTTATTTTCTCCTGGCCCACGTTTTCTAATGGTGTCTAGCTTAACATGAATAAGCCTACCCTCTTCGTTAATAGGAGCTGTTCCGCTGACTTCTACGTAGTGAGTAAGAGCAGGATCATCCTGCCATATTTTAGCACGTTCAGACAGTCCTAAAAGTGCATTGGCAGGGTTTTTTGCAACGTGAAGAAGCTGGAGAACATCCTCGTCCATCTCCATCTGTTCTTTATAGTCTTTGATGAAAGCTAAGTAAGCTTTCGTTACGGCGGCGGCAGAAGTTCCTTCAGTTTGAAGAACCTCTTCAGCAGCGTGCCAGGCGTGACCGAAGCCTAGATGAATGTTAGGACTAATGGTTCTCCAACCTAGGATATAGGAGAAGAAGAAATCCCTAGGACAGCTCATTAAGGTCTTGAGCTTCGTAGCGTCCATTACATCCCAGGTGTCATGGACAGGGATACCTGTTTTGCCAAAAGTTGTTTCGTTAGGTTTTAGTATGTTCATAGGCTTTCTCTGTATCTTTGATACCAAATGTAAAACATCATTAGTGTAGATCCAAGAAAACCAAAGAGAAAATAGGCTTTCCAGGGATATTCTAGAAAGGGAAAAGCAAAATAAAGTAGGCTAGTAATACTAGAAGATAGTAAGATTACGAAGGGATCTTCCCATCTAAGTACGTTTTTCATAGGCTTTCTCATGTAGGTAATAAAGAACTAACTTAATAAGGCCATCAGTTATGCCGATTGCTCCTGCGGCGGGTAGTGAGCCTGTCCACAGGAGAACTAAGCTGGTGGTAATGGTCGTGGCAATTACGCGCCAGGTTAGTGTTTTAATGAGGGCTCGTTCCACAATCCTCCTCTAGTAATTCATAAGTGACTTTGTATCTAGCAATAGCATACTTCTTTTCATCCATAAACATGTTATAGACGTTAGCATGTCTAGCTTGAGAGACAGAGCGGAAGTCATACTCATCACAACAGGCCCTACTATAGGAGCCTACTGTCTTTCCTGTCTTTCTATTAATGATCCGAAAGACTTCCTCAGGCTTTTTCTCTTTAGGTTTCATAATCTTCATCCATTAGGTATTGAGGAAGGGTAGAGGCATCACCTGCCCTCCACATTCTTTTCTTTTCTATATGAAAATGATTGTCAGAAAGGCCAAACCATTCCTTGATTTGAGTCATAAGGTGAATCATTTCAACCTGAGTATTATTAGGATCTTCAGGAATCATCCAGAATAGACCTAACTTTATATTCTTTAATTGAACGGCGTGGAAAGCTTTAGCCTCCATATTCCAACCTTTCCAAATAAAGGGAAGGAAACGCTCATCCATCTTGATTAGGTTAAGAGGAAGATACCGTTTCATAGAACGCTTCCAAACTTTCCATTCTTTACTTACAAGAATATAACCGTTAATTCCTTTTACCTCCTTCATTACACCATGTTTCCAAAAGGCTTCACTATCAGGAGAAAAAGGACCATTGTTACCCCAGACCTTAACTTCCGGCCAAGTCTTCATTATATTAAAAGCTATCCAGTTAGTATAGGTTCGTGGGAGGCCATAGAGCTTTAAGTGAACTTTATACTTCTGAAGAGTAAAGACTGAAGTTTGCTTCTGTCTTCCTGGAGTTCCCTTGAAAGCAGAGTCTTTATCAACGTGAACTTCCTCTGTGTAACCTAGAGGAGTGAGCTTGTCTAGACCGTAGAACTCAGTAAACTCTGTATCATGAATTACGACGATAGGGACTTTCTTCCTAAAGGCATCGTTAGCACGTTCGGCGCGGGTTTCCTTCTTACCGTCTATGAAGACGAGATCTACCTTTAGTCCTCTAAAGGATGCGTCCCATATGTCAGTTAGCCACCACCTATCTAGGTAGTCCTTCTCACCGAAAGTCCTATCGAGCTTTTCTTTCCAATCAGGATCTTCCTCAACTGTTATTATAACTTCAGCCTGAGAGTGAATAAAGAGAGCAGTTGAATGTTCTCCCCCTCCATCCTCTATAATAACCTTAGGTTTCTTCTCCTCTAGGATCTTTTCCAAAACGGGAAGGTGGGTGTGATAACCTGACGGTGCCATCTTTTTCTCCGTAGTAGTCTTTTAAAGTTTTTTTACTGTGTTCTTTAATTAGTTCTTTTAGTTCATCGTCAAGAACATGAGCGTAAGTGAAGCCAATGTCTCCTCTCTTACGTAGGTGAGGAAGTTGGAAAGCAGGAATTCCTAACGCTGTACAAACCTCTGCATAGTCAAGGACTAGGCTCTCAAACTTGATAACATGATCTATCTTAGTTCCGTCGAAAGGATAAAGGAAGGTCTCATTGTCTAACCAACCCCTTTCTAGCTTTTCTTTAATCCAGTCATGTGCTCGAACAGGATTAAGCATACCGGCGTGGATAGCTACAGAAACTATATAATCGTAAGGGTTCCTAACGGCGGTGATCTTTCTATAGTTCTTCCACTCCTCAGGGAATTGCTGTTTAAGATCCTCAGGATAGTTATGTGATCTACCCCTATGTCCTCGAATCTCCTCTCCTCGAATTTGATAGTTTTTAGCCTTAGCACTAATATAGGTAACAGTGTCACCAGGTTTGCAGACTCTGCTAAACGCTACCTGTAGAGAGGTTGAAGCGGTCTTTCTACTCTTTAGGTAAATGAATTCGTGCTCATGACAGATTATGCTCATTCTTCCCCTCTTAAATATGCCTCTCTATCCTGAGACTCTCCAGACTCAAAGAGAAGGATAGCGGCAGTTAGTCTTTTATCTAATTTATCTAGGCGCTTGTGTATTACTCCTAAAGTGTCTCTAATAGACTCTATAGACACACGATTCTCTCCTACTTTCTTTAACAAAATTGTTTCAACCTTGTCGTTCATAAGGTCCACCAAATTACTATCTTAACAGTGTGCATTCGAGGAGCCACTGGCTCATAAGCCCTAATCCTAATATCATCTTGGAAAGTAGGAAACCTATCATACTTCTTAATAAACTCATCAAGGATAGCATGAGAGACTGCCCCCCTAAGTCGCTCAGGCTCATCATCAAACTCATGAATAGTAACACCTTCTGGCGGCGTTTCCTGTTTCATGAAACGATAATCTAACTTATTCTTCAACCAATGACTATTGTGAGCATACCAGGTACTTTTGTCCATTAGACTAGGTAGTTAAGGTTCTCAAAATCTTCAGCCCAATATTCTTTAACTAAGCTTTGAGCCATTTTTCCTTCAGTTCCTTCATAGTATTTCTGCCAACGATAAGGATTAGGTTCTCTCTCTGCTCTAAGGGTAACAGAGGTAGGATCCATTCCTATCATTGTTAAGAAGACAAAAACAGCTTCGTAGTATTTTTCATATTCTCCAACACCTAAGACTCCTTGCTTATCTTTGAAGTCTTTAATCCAGCTCCACTGAGTCTGGAAGAATCTAGGCCTGTCATAGAAGGGCTTTCTCTGGTGTTTTAGAGTAAGGTTGAGAAAGGTTAAGAAAGAGATGTTCTTCTCTAGTAAGTTGAACTTATTAGAGTAAAGATAGGTAGTATATAAAGAGACGGCGCGAGCGTAAGGGTTCCTTACAATAGCAAAGGAAATCATAGAATCCCACTCTCTTAGTCCATACCTCTTAAGGGCATCCCTAACGGTCATTGTGCTAGGGGGGATTCTTAAGATTCTAGACAGTCTTTCGTAGCCAGTATTATTTATCTGGATGAGGTAATAAGGATCAGGGTTCATTAGGGACCTTCTTCTAAGGGATAAAAATAGGGAGGAAGTAGGGTACTGCTGTTCCATTGGTAAAGCACCAGGATCGCCTACTTCTCTCCCTATTTCATCTTCCCCATACCTACGGGGTTTTCTTTCAGCCAGCTTTCTCCATAAGCTCGGCGATGATCTCTTGCTGCTTCTCAGGACTGAGATTAGCAAAGTTAGCAAGGATATTCTCTGCGGGATCTTTCTTGCTCGTCGGACGCCGTGAGACATCAGGACGCCAAGTTTTCAAACCTGCGGAGGTCGCTGCCTCAATCGTCGAAGGATCTTCTGCAGCTTCCAAACGCTTAACGAGATCTGAACGAATGGCATTGCCACCGTCCTTAATCACGCCGCGTAGGTAACGCTGGTAGACGACTTCTTCGCCGTAGAGTTCACAAGCTTCCGTAAGATCTTGGCCAGGATTGAAGGTAAAACCAGCCGTTAGGCGTTGTTTTGCCCCGTCCTCGTCTACGTAGCCTGTGCCGGCTTTGATGTACGTTTCAGCAGATTCGGTTTCGGTTACTTCCTCTTCTGCCACTTGATTGTCAGGTTCCATGCGGTTCTCCATTTAGGATTAGGTTGTCTTGCGAATTGCAATTATTGAGTTGCAATGTACGACGGAATTTTGGGAATGTCAAGCCGTCATTACATTTTCTTCTGCCTATACCTGAGCTATAAGTGTTTCCATGATCTCTTTTTGACGCTCTATCGAGAGCTCCTGGAAATGATCGAGGATATCTTGTTCAGGTGTTCGAGCCTTGCTTATAGTCTTCGGTTTGGGTTTTAGTGTGGCAAGATACCAAGCAGAAAGAGACTCTGTACCACTAAATTCTTTATTAATTTCGAAGGATTCAAAGGGAGGATAACCCTTCTTATCTTTTAAGAAGTTCTCAAGAACAGTCTTAGGATCCTTCTTAGCGCCGGTCTTGATTTGAATTCTTATATACTTTGAAACTCTATAACCGTCCTCAATAAGAACAGATGGAGTGATGCGTTGCTTAGGCTCAACAGTTTTCCTAGCCTTTACAGTAGTTTCTCTAGCTAAAGCGTGAGCCTTCGTAGTCTTCATCCCAAACTTAGTTAGGGAGTCGGTTAGTAGGGTCTCCAATTCTTGGAGTGATATTCTGTCCATTATGTAGGTATGGATTAGGGTTATTCTTTTTCTATAAACTCGCCTTCTTCATTAAAGTCCTCAAGGCTGAGGTCTCTTCTTTTGAAGAGCATATGAAGAACTCCTGTCTCTGGATTAAGGAAATGACTAACTGGTTGTTTGCTAGGATCTCTCTTACTTATATAAGAATAGATACGAATAGCTTCATCCATCATTACTACCCCTTCAGGAGGATCATTCAGCCAACTTGCGCTGCAATGCTCGAAAGGGCCTCGACTGCCTACCTTATTCAAAGGAGCAAATTCTAAACTTACAATTAAACGAAGGCCTGATTCAAAATCAAAGACATTTTTTCGCTGAAATTGAGGACCAGGCACATTCATATACCTGATCCTGTGAACATTATATAAATGTTCTAATGATTCAGGATAACGCTTTCTAGCGTCAATTATTGTCTCTGGTTCGTAGGGAAGTTGTTCTTTTTGGTTAGCTTCCATTATTCTTCTATATTAGTATAGAGTATCTTAGCCCGAAGGTAAACCATACAGGCTTCGTAAATAATCCCTGCTTTTGCTCTCTCTTCAAGGGTGTAGATACCTTGATGAGCCTCATCCATCTTTTCCTTCGCTAGTTGGAGAATTGCTTTGTCTGTGTACATTCCAGAGAAGATATTTACAACCTGTGAGAGAATCTTATTGTCCTGTAATTAACTGATCTATAT